>RCNC010003081.1_pt1 | contig 10955 bp, 9 predicted proteins | sample 2041301 | NCBI WGS metagenome assembly RCNC01 (sample SAMN09708231, study PRJNA481090) | Marine sediment metagenome, whole genome shotgun sequencing project. | biome: marine sediment; feature: ocean; material: sediment; isolation source: Sewage treatment plant 13A marine sediment (STP13A) ... | reverse complement strand
GGCGATGGGGCATGGACGAAAACCTTGGCCCCATTGATTTGCGCGATAGCGACGACCACCCGTTTTTGGGACAAGTAATCGCACGACCCAGAAACTTTTCTGATGTAACTGCGGCACAGGTAGATGTAGCGGTGCAGTCATTATTAAAGGCATCCGAGGCAAATGCCGAAGAGATCCTGAACAAGAACAGAGACAAAGTTTCTGCCCTCGCCGCACAGCTTGAGCGCGAAGAGACGCTTGATGCCGATGCAATCCGCAACTGTCTTGATCCCGACAATGTGAAACCGCTGCACGACCGATCAGCTCCGGGCTGAAAGTCGCAAAACTTCCTGACATACTTTGTAGTCCACGGCGACCGGACTGAATGTTGATGGCGCTGTCAGGCTAATTCGAACATTGCAGTTAAAGGAAACTTGGTTGAGGCGGGCAGGGCGCAGCATAACTTTGTTGGATGACAACACGCCGCTCTATCCAATTAACATACGTCACTGATCCAACAAGTAAGCTGCGCCTAGCAAGGTGGTTTGGGGTATCAATCGTTTATGGCGGTATATTTAATTGATGACGCGCTCCGCGACGCCCATCCCCCCGGTAAGGCCGGAGGAAGGATAAAGGATCACATGGTCACCCTCGGATAACCCAGTCGTGACCTGTGCTTGGATACCGTTGTTTGGACCGATCTCGATGATGCGAAGTTGAGCGGTTCGGTCGGTGACGACAAACACTGCCCAAGCGTCGCGGCTTCGAAAAAGGGCGCTGGCGGGGAGGATCAGGGTATCTCTTGCCTCCCAAACGATGATCCTGGTCTCAACTCTGAAGCCATGCCCTAGACCGGAATAGTCTTCGGGTGGACTGGCAAAGGCGATCACTGCATTCACGCGCTGTTCTTCTACGCCGAGAGCAGAAAACTGAGTGATCCCGAAAGGATCAACTCGGATCACTTCGCCCGCGAGCTCTGTTGCGCCACCCCAATCAGCAATGATCACAGGATCGCCGATAGCGACCTTCACTGCGTCAGTTGACAGTAGTTTAACTTCTACCTCTAGATCACTGGCGATGTTACCTATTTCCATAATCGGCGCGCCGGCGGGCAAAGAGGTTTCACTTTGCTGGATGACCCGCAGAATGCGACCATCCGCTGGCGCGTAGAGCGGTATGTCGTCAGAGGCCGTGCCAATGGCAGCGGCTAGCCCCTGATCATCGAAGCCGATCAGTTGCGCTTGTGCGTTGGCTATTTCGGCCTCTCGCATGGAAATTGCGGCCTCTGCAGTGTCAACGTTCGCCTGTGTCACGCGCGCGCTTAGTCTGGCACGGTCAAGTGCGGCATTACTGGAAATGCCGCGTTCGACCAATTGTTCAGTCCTGCCGAGCTCGGTTTGCGCCAGGTCATGATTGGCCAGAGCTGCGTTTTGATTGGCGCGCGCGACGCGCAGAGCGGCCTGTGCCGCGGCTACTGCGGCAAGGGCTTGTTCACGGGTGCGCAGGTCCAGCGCGGCGGGATTGGTGGGCCGCATATGGGCCACGATAGTTTTGCCGCGCACGACTGGATCACCTGGCTGTACGCTGACGCGTTGCAATTGCCCCGCGACAGGGGTCGAAACAATATAGGCATCACGAACCCGCGTGCGGCCCTCTTCGTCGATGGTCAGGCGCATGGTCCCTCGCGTCACCTCGCCGATATCGACCATGGTGGGTTTGGGCCAGAAGGCCGCCGCCAGCGCGCCTGCAACCAGCAGTACGGTACCGGTGGTTAGGATCAGGCGGGATCGTTTCTTTGCTTTGGCCATGACGGCTACTCCCTCGTTTTCAAGGCCGAGACGAGTTCGGCCCGGTCGATATCGCGTTTCACTAGCCAACCAGAGGTCACTGCGGCTCCGATCACCACTATGGCGGCGAACCCATAACTTGCGGGGTCGAAAATTGCGGGGATCTGATAAATCTCGCTTGAAAATCCGGCGGCTATCCCGAAGGACAGGTAATAGCCCATGATACCGCCAAGCGGGAGGGCAACCAGTGTCACGATGGCCAGTTCGCCTAACAAGACAAAAGCAACCTCGCCCTTGGTGAAACCGATGACCCGTAGGCTGGCTAGATCGCGAGACCTCTCGGCATAGGCGATGCGGGCCGCGTTGTAGACGATGCCGAAGGTGATGACGAAGGCGATGGCTCCCATGACGTAGCGAATGGCCCCAGCACCTGTGTTCATCATGGTTTGAAATGCGACCTCGGCATCGGCTTTCATGCTGACGCCTGCGATCGTCGGCATGTCCTGCAGTGCGGAATAAATCTCGCTTGCCAGTGCTTGATCTATCGAAAGATATGCCCCCGAGACGCGGTTTGGTTCGCGTAATGCGCGGTTGAGGGAGGCCAAATCCATATAGGCCGGTGCACCAAGCAGGCTTTCGGCCACTGCCGTCACCGGGATTTGTAGGACTGGTTGCCGACCTTCGCGCACTTCGACCGTCAACATGTCGCCGGGCCGGATGTTCAAGATGTCGGCCAGCGCCGTTGATAGGACAATGCCCCTGTCCCGCAGTGGAATTTCGTTCAGGTCACTGTCCAGTGCACGGTTGAGTCGTGCTCGGGGGGCAAGGCCAGTGACAACGCCGCGATAGGTGTCGCGCCCGTTGCGTAGCACCGCTGGAACATGACGCACTGGTTCGACCAGGGTTAGTCCCTTCATTCGGCGCAGGTTGAAGATCGTCGCCTCTGATGTCGCATGATTGAAGCTGATCGCAACGTCGCTGCGGTCGATGACGTTGAAGGTCAAGTCGATGGTGCGGTCAAAGCCCGCATAGATCGTGATCATCGACACGCTAAGCGCCATGCCGCATGCGATGCCGATTGTTGCGCCTGCCATGCGTGCAGGTTGCCGTGTGATGCGGCGCAAAACCATGCGTGAGGGTTGATCGAGCCAGGCATTCATGGCCCGTCCCATGGATCCTGTGCGGCTGTAGTCCGCCGGGGCCGGAGGCCGCATGGCGGTGGCGGGCGTTAGGGCAAAGACACTCCGCAACACCAAGAGGCCACCGACAGACGCCGACAGGATGCTCACGCTTACTCCCGTGACAAAGGAAGCAGGGTCCAACTGGAAGACTAGAAAGGGAAATTTGAAATAGGCGACATAGACCTGGATTAGCGCCCGCCCGCCGGCGATACCCATCAGGCATCCAGCGAGCGCACCGCTGATCGCAATGGTCAACACCAGCTTGAAGTAATGCGCGCCTACTTCGGTATTTGTGTAGCCGAAGGCTTTCATGAGCCCGATCTCTTCGCGCTCGGATTGTACCATGCGGTTGATCACAATGTAGAGCAGGAAGGCAGCGACAGCTAGGAAGATTGGGGGCACACCTGCCGCGGAAGCTTCAAGTCCGCCGATTTCTTCACTGACAAACCTGTTGGATATTTGATCAGCGAGTGGATAGGCCCCAGTCCCGCCATATGGAGCGAGGATGCGATCAACGGCATCGAGAACTGCCGCCTCATTTGCCCCGCGCGACAGGGACAACAGGGCCTCGTTAAACGCGCCGTCCATGTCATAGGCCGCAGCCAACGCAGAGCGGCTCATCCAGATGACGCCGAAGCGCGCATCGTCAGGGATCATTTCGCCGGGGGCGGTCGTATAGAGAAACTCTGGGCTTTGGGCGAGGCCGACGATCCGGAAACTGCGTCTCGCGCCATTCATCGTCGCACGAATGCGGTCGCCAGGGCGCAAGCCATGTGCATTCGCAAATGACTGAAGCAAAAGGATTTCTTCTGTATGGTCGCTGTAGATCATCCGCCCGTCCGTCAGAAAGACGTCATTCAGGCGAGGTGCCCGAAGGTCAGGCAGCGATATCGCCTGCGCCTGCACCGGCAAATCGATATCCGGCAGGTCAATGAGTGCGCCACCAGCGACCCTTGGCTCGACAGAGCGGACGCCCTCAATGGCCGCCAACCGGCTTGCAAGCCGATCCGGCGCGCGGGTAACGGGCGCGAAGACTTCAGCGAGACGGTAACGTTCGTAATAAGCGGTGCGGGTTTCATTCAGGGAGGTGACTAGCCCCGTCATCATCACCAGCATTCCGACGCCCATCGCTATCACCATGCCTATGGCGAAGGCCTGACCCTTCATACGCCACAGGTCACGCAGGAGTTTATGGTTGAGCGGGCTCACCAATCAATCTCTTCGGGTGTGAGCTTTTTCTTGTTTATCACTACTTCGCGCACGTTGCCGTCGGCAAAATGAATTACCCGGTCGGCCATTGCGGCCTGGCTGGCGGCGTGCGTCACGATCAGGACGGTCGCACCTAGTTTCTCGTTCACGTCCTTCAGCACATTTAGCACCGCCCGCCCAGTGGTGCTATCAAGCGCACCGGTGGGTTCATCACAAAACAAGACCGTAGGTTGTTTGGCGACTGCTCTCGCGATGGCAACGCGCTGTTGTTCGCCGCCCGAAAGCTGTGCCGGGAAATGATCGACGCGCTCGCGTAGGCCGACCATCGCTAGGGCTTCGTCCGGGTCCATTGGATTGCGGGCGATTTCAGTGACAAGCTCGACGTTTTCACGGGCGGTCAGACTGGGCATCAGGTTGTAGAATTGAAAAACGAAGCCAACGTGGTTGCGGCGGTAAAGGGTTAGTTGCTTATCCGTCATCTCGGACAGATTCTGATCCTGAAAGAACGCGTCGCCCTCGGTCGCGCGGTCCAGCCCACCGATGATGTTCAGCAATGTTGATTTGCCGCTACCAGATGGGCCAAGCAGCACGACGATCTCGCCTTCCGGAATGTCCAGGTCGACGCCCCGTAGCGCATGAACGGCCGAACGCCCTTCACCATAAACCTTGGTTACTCCTTTGGTTGAGAAAGTGTTCTTGTTCATGCAGCACTCGCTAATAAGGCGTTCATTTTTGACTGGATATACTGGACAATTCAGTGCGCTACCTTGTCAAGATCGAAGGTACTTCTCTGCTCTTCGCGTCGAAGTGTGCTTGTTGCAGCATCGATCGCTAGGGGCTCTCAGTTGATCTTCGCTACAATCTTTACCAATGACTACTGAGGATTACGTAGGGCAAGGGCGCACGTAAGTCAGCGGGTCACCGGTGGAACCAGTGATCCTGCTGACGCAGTAATCACCCAGACAGGTTAGTGCGATGGTCGGCTCAGTCTGATCAATACACTATCTCTCGTGGCGTCCTGACAATTATGCACAGTTACTGAGCTACGTATCCGCCATCAATTGGGATGGCAGTGCCCGTGATAAAGGAAGCACGAGGCGAGCAAAGCCATACGATCAAATCTGCAACCTCTTGCGGTGTGCCAATGCGCCCCATGGGATGCAGAGGATCCATCATCTCTGCCGAGGATTGGGCACCTGCGGTTGCCTGTTCTGCCAGTGAATCCAGCATCCGGGTATCGATGCCGCCTGGACAGACCGCGTTCACGCGAATACCTGATTTTGCATATTCCAGGGCCGCATTTTTGGTCAACCCAATCACACCATGCTTGGATGCAACATAAGGGGACAGGCCCGGAAACCCGATTAACCCAGCGATCGATGACAGGTTCACAATGCTTCCGCCGCCCGACTTCAGCATTGCGTTAATTTCAGCCTGCAGGCACAGATAAGTGCCCTTCAGGTTGATCGCTATTATGGCGTCAAAGTTGTCTTCGGACTGATCAATGAACGGGGCTATCTTGCCTTCAATTCCAGCATTGTTAACGGCGCAGTCAATTTTGCCGTAGGCCGCGATGGCCTTTGCGAACAGGGCGCTGACATCTGCGGGTTTCGAGACATCTGCAGAGACAAAGATCGCGGCGCCGCCTGCCTTTTCGATCAATGCAACAGTTTCCTTGCCGCCCACGTCGTTTACATCACAGACGACGACATTTGCGCCTTCCGTTGCGAATGTCAGTGCCGTGGCGCGGCCAATCCCTGCGGCAGCGCCGGTGACAAGTGCCGTTAAGCCGGTAACTAATCCCATAGCGGGTCTCCTTTTGTGTGTGCTAATCTTTATCTGAGATAAAGCTTGGCACATTGGCCCGCGCGGGGATTGAGCGATGTCAAAGGCCGCACAACCGGTTTAAATGCTATAGAGTTTTGCGCAGGCCTTTTCCTGCCCGCGAATAACCCGCCGCCCGTCAAGCGGCCCGCCATGCTGGGTGACGACAGCCAATTGCCCGTCGGGTTGGCCGTCCCGTTCATAGTAGATCAACACCCAGTCGCGGGTTCTTCCAAATTGATGGGCTGAAGCTGAATTAGAAAACAACGCCGTAAACCGCCATGCACCGCGTTCCGTGTGCAGAATTGGAATCCGTTCCTGCCCCAATTCGTTAAAGCGGCGTGGTTTGATTGTTGGAAGGTCGTCACAGGTTTCTCGATACGCCTGATCTACGCTAAGGATGTCGGCAACCAGCGGACCGGATGTGTCGATCTGCGATTGTCGCGGACGCCTGCGTGCCAGCATGTCGCTCAATGAATGCCGGATACTGTCAGTGCGTCGTTGACCTATCCCTTCAACAGAGATCAATCGCCCGTCAACAGCGGCGGCCTCTAAGGCTTCTAGCGTGTCGATATGCAGTGCTTCGTGGATCGTGTGTGCAAGCGCCGGGCCGATCATAGGTACTGTTTGTAACAGGCGTTCCGGGTCAGCCGATCCGCGGAGGCGCTCCAAAAGACCCAAAGCACCGGTGTCATTAAGCTCTGCTATTGCTGCTGCAATGGATGCACCAATTGTGGGTAATTCTTCCAGCCCGTGCCTGCCAGCCTTAAGATAGGTCAAACTGATGGGGGAGGGTAGTGTCGCAATGTAAGATGCCGCATCACGATATGCGCGTGCTCGGAAATGAGATGCATTTTGCTGATCAAGTAGGTCAGCAACTTCGCTGAGTTTTTCCGCAATGAACAGGTTCTCTGCTAACGGCTCGGGTCTAATTGGTCGTTTTGCCATGATGTCTTGCTCCCCCATAATTAATTGCTGCATGACAAAAGAATAATCTGGTTGCGGCCCGACCGATTGATCATGATCAAACCCATGCCTCAGCGCCCTTGTACGATTTACTTCATAAAGGAGATCTAGATGCGGTGGAGCACAGAGGCGTTAGCCGTCATAGTCGGGCTGGGTGCAACGGCTGCAGTCGTCACACACCGTCGTGGCGATGCGCCAGAAATTTGGGTGACACAGGGGTTCTTCAGCTTGATGGAGGCGTTACAGGTTTGGGGCTATGCCCGTGCTGGACCAATGTGGCACGCCGCCCAATCGATAGGTAACCGTCCTGTCTAATCTGCATACAGCCATTTTTCATCAATGCGGTCGCCCGAGATGGTCCACGATCTGTCAGAAAGGCGATGACGACAACCCATTGGTGGGGCAGACCTATAGAAGGCGCAGCTTAAAAGATGAGAGGAAACACAATGATTCAAGACACCGTCAAATTAACCTGCCTATCCTGCGGGCAAATTAACCGGGTGCCTGTTGCAAAACTTGCAGTGGGTCCAAAATGCGCAAAATGTGGTGTAGCGCTGGTTGGCGCAGAGGTCACCGAATTTGACATGCAAATTCACGATAAAGCGACAGGCGCAGACGAACTCGCATTGATCGTCGATTACTGGGCACCGTGGTGCGGACCTTGCAAAACGATGGCACCTGAATTTGCCAAGGCGGCCAAGGTGCTGCGCTATAAGACGCGCTTTGCAAAAATTGATACTGAGCAGTTCCCTAGTGTATCCCAACGCCTGCAGATCAGGGGCATTCCCCTGTTGATACTCTATGCCAAGGGGCGTGAGCTTGCGCGATTGTCCGGCGCACGACCTGCTGCAGAGATCGAAGCATTTGTGCGACAACATCTTTGACGGGGCACCAGTTAGCCACGAATGTTACAAGCTTCACTGAATGCAACTAGCAAGGTTAATCTACAGTTCGGCTACGCGCTCTAAAATGCACACGTCTGAGACTTTGATTCCGGCTCAGATTTCAATAGCCATCAATTGATAAATGGCGGTCTAAATGGGGGGTATGCTGAATCGCAATCGCTATAAGTTGTTGTTTTTATTCAATAAATTATAGGATTGTGGCGGAGGAACAGGGATTCGAACCCTGGGTAGACTTTCACCTACGTCGGTTTTCAAGACCGGTGCATTCGACCACTCTGCCACTCCTCCGACTTGGCCCTCTTAGACTGTCGTTTCTGATTCGAAAAGCACGTTCACGCATTGGGGATATCCGCTGACAAAATTCGTATGAGCCTTCCAATACGTGCCATCGCTCGCTATCTTTGCTACAAGGCTCCGATAGTGACGTTTTTGGTGTGTTATGCACTCAAGAATGGCTGGGCATGTCGGCGTAATAATAATAGCCATGAATGGCGAGTTGCCCTTTAAAATAGGGCGCAACGAAGGGGCAGAAGATCATGAGCAAACTGTACATTGGGACCGCCGCGCGTCGGCTATCGTTGGTTGGCTTTGCAGCGCTGGCATTGGCGGCTTGCGATGAAAACGGCGAATTTGCGCTTCCGGCAGCACCACAAAGTACCGCGACTGCCGCGCCAATCATTGCAAATGCCCCAAATCAACCGCTCACTGAGCGCGATGTGGAACGTCCAGATGTCTTTGCGGTCACTGATCGCGGCCTTTGGGACGGGCGTCCATCATTGGGTGGTGTTTGGGTGGCGCACCCTGATGTGCAAGATCCCGAACGCGTCATCATCCGCAACGCGGCAAATGGGTCCGAGATTACGGGTGCACTGTTCCGCCGTGAACGTGAAAACCCGGGGCCATTGTTGCAGATATCTTCGGACGCAGCGGACGCTTTGGGTGTTCTTGCTGGCGCGCCAACTGAACTAAGCGTTGTTGTCGTGCGCCGTGAAGAGGTCGAAGTCGTTGTGCCAGAGGTGCAGGATAATCCGGTCGTCGACAGCTTAAGCACCCCGGTCAGTGTGGCCGAAGTACTGCTAGAACCTGTTGCGGCAGAGGCAACACCAGAACCAGCAGTAATGGCCACCCCGTTGCCCGCAGCCGTCGAGGTCGCAACTGCAGCTATCGAACAAACCACACTTGCCGCGTCCGGCGCCGCAGTGGACGTCGTTGAATTGAGCGAGGATGTCATTGATATTTCATCGGTCCTCGGTCCGGTCACGCCACCTGAAAACGGCCCGCGTGCGCAAATCGGTGTCTTTAGCGTCGAGGCGAATGCGAACCTTGCTGTTACACAAATCAATGGTGCGGGCATCGCCGCGCAAGTTCTGCCTGAAACGATGGGTGGGCGCACCGTCTGGCGTGTGGTTGCCGGTCCAATGGTGGACGAAAGCGGCATCTCTCAGCTCAAAGCGCTGGGCTTTGTGGATGCATTTGTTGTCGCTGCCTCCGAATAACGACTTGCCGAATAAAGGATATTCTTGATGTGCTTTAAGACATTGCGCCGCTTTGGTTTGGCGGCCTCCCTAATAATCGCACCTGCTTTTGCGCATGCTTTTGAAACGAACGCGCGGGCGGCTTATATTTTCGATCAGACGACAGGCACAGTCCTTTTGGACAAGAACGCGCAGGAACCGCTTCCGCCTGCATCAATGTCCAAGCTTATGACGATTTATATGGCCTTTGAGGCCGTGGCAGATGGTCGTTTGGACATCGACGAGATGCTGTCGGTATCTTCGCATGCGGCCAGTTTTGGTGGTTCGTCGATGTTTCTGGACACCACAGACAGTGTGTCCGTCGAGGACTTGTTGCGGGGTGTCATCGTCGTATCAGGCAATGACGCCAGCGTTGTTTTGGCCGAAGCCTTGTCGCCCGATGGATCAGAGGCAGGTTTTGCGCGTTTGATGACTGAACGCGCGCGCCAGTTGGGTATGATGAATTCAACCTTTGTGAACGCGAGCGGTTGGCCTGTGATCGGGCACCGCATGTCGATGGAAGACCTTGGTATTTTGACCAATCGCCTAATCACAGATTTCCCGACGTTCTATCCGCTTTTCGCTGAAACCGAATTTCCCTTTGACGGGCGTGTCCCTTCGAATTCAACCAACCGCAATCCTGTTTTAACTTTGGGGCTGGGGGCTGATGGCCTCAAAACCGGTCATACCGAAGAGGCAGGTTACGGCCTAGTTGGGTCCGCCACACAAGGGGATCGGCGGATCATTTGGGTGATCACAGGGCTTGATACCCGCGAAGCGCGCCGCGAAGAATCCATCAAGATTATCAACTGGGCATTTCGCCAGTTCGCGCAAACAGAGGTCGCGAAGGCGGGGTCACGCATCGCCAGCGCAGATGTCTGGATGGGCGATGCGCCCACCGTGGGCCTGACTGTCGCAGAGGATTTATCGTTGCTGGTGCCTGTCCTGAACCAAGAAGACGTGATCGCCGAAGTCATCTTCAATGGTCCGATTGAGGCGCCTATTGCCGCAGGCCAGCAACTCGGAGAACTTGTGGTCAAGTTTGATGACCTGCCCGAGAAACGTATTCCGCTGATTGCCGAAAGCGATGTGGCACGGGGCGGTTTTGTAACCCGCATACGCACAGCGGGTTTTGTGCTGTGGCAGAAATTCGGACCTGTCATTGGGGCCGAAGCGCCGGAAGGCGCATGAGCAAGCCGCGCTTTATTACCTTTGAGGGTATCGATGGGTCGGGTAAATCGACCCAGTCGCGCCGCTTCGCCGACCATCTTAAGGGGCAGGGGGCGGATGTCGTTTTGACCCGCGAGCCGGGCGGCAGTCCGGGGGCCGAAGAAATTCGCCAACTTGTCCTGACGGGCGATCCAGATCGCTGGTCGCCAGAAACAGAGATTTTGCTGTTCACGGCCTCGCGCCGTGATCATTTGGAAAAAACTATTGAGCCCGCTTTGGCCGCAGGCAAGACAGTAATTTCCGACCGTTTCGCTGACAGCACCCGCGTCTATCAAGGTGCGACACGCGGGGATCTGCGCAGCATGGTGGATAGCCTGCACACATTGATGATCGGGCGCGAACCTGACCTGACCTTCATCA
>RCNC010003080.1_pt1 | contig 10956 bp, 10 predicted proteins | sample 2041301 | NCBI WGS metagenome assembly RCNC01 (sample SAMN09708231, study PRJNA481090) | Marine sediment metagenome, whole genome shotgun sequencing project. | biome: marine sediment; feature: ocean; material: sediment; isolation source: Sewage treatment plant 13A marine sediment (STP13A) ... | reverse complement strand
GAAGGGGGAGAAATCCGGGTCCGGGTCGAGGGACTCGAGGGAAAGCGTTCGAGGGAATACTCACGATGGATCAAGGTGAGCGTGCACGATCAGGGGATCGGAATCGACGTGAAGAACTTCGAGATCATCTTCCTTCGATTTCGCCAGATTTCCGTGGATCAGGGAAGAGAAAAGCCGAAAGGGACGGGACTCGGACTGCCGATCTGTAAGGAGATCGTCTCTCACTACGGCGGCAACATCTGGGTCGAGAGCACGAAAGGAAAGGGCAGCACCTTCTGTTTCACCCTGCCCCAAATCCTCCCCCCCAGCAAGACCTGACCCCCAAGATATCTTCTGCGCTGTCAGATGCCGATCTCTCTCGCCTCGGTCCTCGAGGGGATCGTCTTGATGTCCAGGTGATGGTGCGCGGTGATGTACCGGACGGTCCGGGTCTTGGCCCGCATCGCCACGGAGTGGGTGATGGCCAGATTCTCCTCGTACCGCACGCCTGGCAGAAAGTCGCCTCCTGTGATGCCTGTGGCGCAAAAGATGATGCTATCCCCCTGGGCCATGTCCTCGGTACCATAGGCCCGATTCAGATCCGCTTCCGAGTAGCCCATTTCGAGGATCTTCTTTCGCTCCGCCTCGTCTCGCGGCCAGAGCTTGGCCTGTATCTCCCCTCCGAGGCACTTGAGCGCAGCGGCCGAAATGACCGCCTCGGGTGAACCCCCTATGCCGAACAGGATGTTCACGCCCGAATCCTCTGTCGCCGTGGCGATGGCCCCGGCCACGTCCCCGTCGCTGATCAGCTTGATGCGCGCGCCGGTCTGGCGGATCTCCTGGATGATTTGCTCGTGCCGCGGCCGGTCGAGGACGATCGCAGTGAGTTCACCAGTACGGATTCCGAGTACCTTTGCAACGCTCTCGAGGTTCTCCTGCACCGATGCGTCGATGTCGATGCTCCCCTTCGCCTCGGGACCGACGGCGATCTTGTTCGCGTAGTAGGTGGGCAAGGGGGCCAGTGTGCCCTCTTTGCCGACGGCGATCACCGAGATCGCATTCGGCAGCCCCTTGGATGTCAGGGTCGTTCCGTCTATCGGGTCCACCGCGATATCCACCTCCGGGTCTCGCAGGCCGCCGCCGCCGACCCTTTCCCCGATATAGAGCATCGGGGCCTGGTCCTTCTCTCCTTCGCCGATCACGATCCTGCCGCGAACGTTGACGAGGTCCATCATGCCCCGCATGGCGTCTACAGCGGCCTGGTCTGCCGCATTCTTGTCCCCCCTGCCCATCCAACGGCTGGCCTTCAGGGCCGCAGCCTCAGTGACCCGGATGAATTCCAGAGTGACTTCCCTGCCTAGATCAACCATGTTGCGCCCTTTCATAGTGCTATCCCTGTTCCAAATTTGATTTGTGTGGGCTGTCGAGGACAGGGAGAGTGTATCCTACTCCGGCGTGACCGGCAAGGACAGGGGGCAGAGAAAGGGTTCAGGGGTCGGGGATCAGGCCGGAGCGCTGGAGCCCAAGAAATCAGGGACTGTCCCCGATTCTCACTTGTCCTCGTCCTCGAAAATGGGCACGAGCAACACAGCCGGCCGGGATGGATCGGCAGCCGAATGCCATCGTATTTATGGTCTTGGCCACTAAGCTACAAGGGATGGTTGTTCTCGATCCGCGCGTGCTTTTTCCGCATTTTCCGCGCATGGAATGCCGAAGGCGGCGATCATGTCGAGGGCGGCCCGTCTCCCCGCGCCCATGGCAAGGATCACCGTGGCCGAACCGGTGACGATGTCACCTCCCGCCCATACGCCCTTCCGGTTCGTCTTGCCGGTTTGCGGGTCGGCGATGATGTTTCCGCGCTTGTTCACGGCCAAGCCGCGCGTGGTGTTCGGGATCAGCGGGTTGGAGCGGTTCCCGACGGCCACGATGGCTGTGTCCGCTTCGATGTCAAGGATGTCTCCTTCGATTGGAATCGGACGGCGCCTGCCCGAGGCATCCGGTTCTCCCAACTCCATTCGGTTGCACCGGACGGCTTCGATCCACCCGGCTTCGTTGCCGAGGAAAGAGAGGGGGGTAGTCAACAACTGGAATCGTACCCCCTCCTCCTTGGCGTGATGTGCCTCTTCCAGCCGTGCAGGCATCTCCTCCTCGGTTCTCCGGTAGACAACCGTGACACTCTCCGCGTCCAGACGCAGTGCGGTTCGGGCGGAGTCCATGGCCACGTTGCCGCCCCCGAAGACGACCACCTTCTTTCCCCTGGCGATGGGTGTTGCATACTCCGGGAAGCGGGACGCCTTCATCAGGTTGTTGCGGGTGAGGAACTCATTGGCGCTGTAAACGCCGCACAGGTTCTCTCCCGGGATCTTCAGGAATACCGGCGCCCCGGCCCCGGTTCCGATGAACACGCCGTCGTATTCGTTCTCCAGGAGCCCGTCCACGGTCTCGATCTTACCGATCACGTAGTTGATCTTGAACTCTACGCCGAGCTGGCGAAGATAGTCGATTTCCTCCTCGACGATCGCCTTGGGAAGCCGAAACTCCGGGATTCCATAGACCAGCACGCCACCCAGGGCGTGCAGAGCCTCGAATACGGTGACCGCCACTCCGTTCTTTGCCAGTTCGCCTGCAGCTGTCAGACCCGCCGGTCCTGACCCGATGATGGCTGCTTTCTTGCCCGTGTTCGGACGGATTTCCGGTATTTGTACCTGTCCGGTGTTTCGTTCGTAGTCGGTAACGAAGCGTGCCATCCTTCCGATTGCACAGGCTTCACCCTTCTTGCCCAGCAGGCATTTCGCTTCGCACTGACTTTCCTGAGGGCAGACGCGGCAGGAGATGGCCGGGAGGGAGTTCTTGTCCCGCAGCACCCTGGCCGCGCCAAGATAATCCTCCTCCCTGATCTTCGCGATAAAGGCGGGGATGTTGATCTCCACGGGGCAACCCTGCATGCACGCGGGCCTCTTGCCCTGAAGGCACCTCTGTGCCTCGAGACAGACCAGCTCCTCCGTGTATCCGAGGGTGACTTCGTGAAAGCTGTTCCTTCTCTCCTCCGGATCCAACTCCGGCATGAGTTGCCGCGGGATTTGGTTCCGTTCCTGCCTCTGTGCTGTTTGCATGTTCTTTACGCCTCCCCGGTTACTTGGCCCGTTGTCTTGCATTCCTCGAGGGCGATTAACTCCTGTCCCTTGTACATGTTCAACCTCTTGGCGAGCAGGTCGAAGTTGACCTGGTGCCCATCGAACTCGGGCCCGTCCACGCACGCGTAGACCGTTTTGCCTGCGATTTCGCACCGGCATGCACCGCACATGCCCGTGCCGTCCACCATGATCGGGTTCAGGCTCACGATGGTCTTGACCCCGTACGGGCGTGTGAGTTCACAGAGCGCCTTCATCATCGGGACGGGACCTACGCCCATCACCCGGTCGATCCGTTCACCCGCCTCTAGCATTCGTTTAAGTTCCCCGGTCACAAAGCCGTGAATCCCGTAAGAGCCGTCGTCCGTACAGATCTTTGTCATATGACTGATGGCGCTCATCTCTTTTTCCATGACGAGCAGGTCCCTCGTGCGGGCCCCCAGAATGCTGATGACGTAGTTGCCGGTTTCCCGGAAGGCCTTGGTGATCGGGTACAGCAGCGGAATCCCGATGCCGCCACCGATCGACAGGGTCGTCCCAAAATTGCAGATTTCGGTCGGCTGGCCGAGGGGCCCGGCAAGGTCCAGGATCGCCGATCCGGGAGACATCCGAGCCAGCTGGTAGGTGGTCCTGCCAACTTCCTGGAAGATCAGGGTGATGGTTCCGCTTTCCACGTCCTTGTCTGCTACGGTCAGCGGGATTCTTTCGCCCATTTCGTCGATCCGGAGAATGACGAATTGGCCGGGTCTGTGTGTACGAGCGATGTCAGGGGCTCGCACCGTGAGGGAGACAACCCCCGGCACGAGCCTCTTGCGATCCGTGATGTCGAACATGTCTTTCCCCCTATACCTGAGCTTCCCGTATTTCTTCGAGAGCCTTCTGCACCGCCTTCTTGAAGAGCTTGTCTTGTCCCACGGACACGCTCGACAGACTGGGGATGGCCGTCTTCGCGTCACTGCCCATGTGCCCGATCGCCTTGGCGGACAGGATGCGGATGCTGTGTGGCTCGGTTTCATCCTTGAGGATCTCGATGAGTGCGGGCAATGCCTCCCGGGCATCGGGCCCCATGTGCCCGATCGTCTTGGCGGCCGATATGCGCAGCCCTCTGCACTCCTCTTTGTTCTTGAGGATCACCAGGAGGGTGGGCAAGGCATCCTTGCACTCGGGCCCCAGTTCCCGAAGCAGCTTTGCACACAAGACGCGGACGCAGTTGCAGTCGTCCTTGTCTTTCAATACCGCAACGATGGATTCCGCCGCGGCCGGGGACGGTGGTCCGATCTCTCGAAGGGCCTTGGCCGCTTGGACGCGTATGCATTCCGGTTGCTTCTGGTCCTTTACCAATCCCACAAGAGATGGGACAGCAGCCCTCGCATCGGTGCCGATCCTCTGCAACGTCCTCATGGCCAGGAACCGGTTGCATTTTGTCTCTTTCGCGTCGCCGGCGATGCCGGTCAGAGTGGGAACCGCTTCCTTTGCCTTCGGGCCCAGGTCATAGAGAACAACCAGGATCTCGTGTCGTCCTTGTTCGTTCTCCGTTCCGAGGGCCTCGAGGAGTTCGGGAACCACATCCGACCCGTTCTCCTCAAGGGCCAGGATGGCGGCGGTACGGATCCGCTCGTTCTTGTCTCCCAACATACTGATCCACTGTTTTGCCGGCTTCTTCAGTGAGAATGCCTGCCTTTGGTCAATCTCTTCTGCATTGCACGCCCAGGAGATGATCGATGTGATGAGCAGGAAAAGCGTGGCTCGCTTCATAGCGCTTCCCTCCCTTCCATTCGGTTGGGTTTGATTTCGATGGCACATTCGTTGCCGGCCCCCGGCAAAGAGAACCGGGGATCTTCTAGGGTCCCTGAGAAGTAGGCGACCAGTACCTCTTCGATGATCCCGCACTTCCACGGGATCAGGGTGATCCCCAACCCGCTGACCATCTTTGCCAGAGGGTTGGAGATCGCGCCGCAGACGAGGACGTTCACGCCGAGTTCCCGGAGGCGTTCCGCGCGTGCGGCCATCGGTTCATCCGGGATCTCGTAGTGGTAGCGCGCCCGTTCTGCGTCTTCCTCGCACTGGACAACCAGGATCTGGTGAGCAAAATCGAAAACAGGAGATACCTCGGAACCCCACACGGCAACTGCCAGTCTCATGATGTGCTCCTCCCGCTCAGTCTCTACTTCAATCGCTGTGCCACGGGGCAAAAGAATTGAAGTAGGAGGAGAAAATGGAGTTAAAATAGATAGATACCATGATGGAGGTTTGTTCTGGCCCGGGCAGGAAGGGAGATAGAGTGTCTATTATGGGACTTACGAACGTGGCGAGAGTGCCGGTTATGCGACTGTATTTAGGGGGAGGGGCCGGAAGAGGCTTTATTCCTGGGAGTAGCGGCCGTCCTTCTTGGGAAGCTCGATCCCGAGGGCCTTCACCTTCCGGAAGAAGGTGCTCTTGGAAATCCCCAGCGACCTGGCGGTCTCGAGTCGGTTCCAGTTGTGTCTCCGGAGGGCTTCCCAGATGTACCGTGCTTCGAGGTCCTTCAGGGGGACTTCCCGGGAGGTGCCTGTCTGGTGGTCGTCGAAGTCGTGGGCCAGTTCAGGAGGAAGGTGCTCCGGCTTCATCGTTTCCCCGCGACACATGACAAAGCCGTGCTCGATGATGTTCTCGAGTTCCCGAATATTGCCCGGATAGTCGTGTGCCATCAGGAGACCGAACGCCTCCGGGGAGACCTGCTGGATGTTCTTCCCCTTGAGCCGGTTGAAATGTTCGATGAAGTGATCGATCAGAAGGGGAAGATCGTCCATGCGATCCCGCAGGGGCGGCAGGGTGATCTTGACCACGTTGATCCGATAGTAGAGGTCCTGTCGGAAGAGGCCGCTCTCCACGAGTTCCGAGAGGGTCTTGTTGCTGGCCGCGAGTATTCGCAGGTCGCTTTTGATCGACTGCACTGCGCCCAGAGGTTCGTACACGCCGTCCTGCAGGAACCGCAGGAGCTTGACCTGGAGGGCCGGTTGTACTTCCCCGATCTCGTCGAGAAAGAGCGTCCCCCTGTTGGCGATCGTGAACTTGCCCGGCTTGTCCTTCTTGGCCCCTGTGAATGCGCCCGTCTTGTAACCGAACAGCTCCGATTCGAGCAGGGTGTCCGGGATGGCGGCACAGTGGATCGGCACGAAGGGGCGTTTTCTGCGCTTGCTCAGGTTGTGAATCGCATGGGCCACGATCTCCTTGCCGGTCCCGCTTTCCCCCTCGATCAGCACCGAGGCGCCGCTCTCGGCGATCTGGGGCAGCGTCTTGAGGATCAACTGCATCCTCGGGTTCTTGCTGATGATGTCCTCGACCGTGTACCGCCCCTTCAGCTCTCTGCGAAGCTCGGCCACGAGGCTCATGTCCCGAAAGCTCTCCACGGCCCCGACGAGTTGGCCGTCCTTGTCCCTGAGGATGGCGGTCGAGATGCCGATCGGCAGCCGGCGACCGTCGGACCTGACGATGATGATTTCCTTGTGGAGCATGGTCTTCCCGGTCGTCATGGTCTGCAGGAGGGCGCAACTCTCCTCGCAGATGTTCGTCCGAAGCACCTCGCGGCACCTCCTGCCGATTGCCTCCGCGGCCGGAACCCCGGTTATCTGCTCGGCGGACTTGTTGAAGGAGGTGATCGTCAACTCGGAGTCCACCGTGAAAACTCCGTCCGCGATGTTGTCCAGGATCGTTTCGTAGGCGATTTTCTTCATGACCCCTATTGTAGTGCATACAGGGAGATCCTTCCACTCCGCGAGAATTTCCTTGACATGAATGTGACGTCACATTATATAATATGACGTGCAGGAATATAGCGTCCCGGCTCTCACCGTAACAGACAGAAGACGGGGGTTCATCGTGGGAGAGAAGAGGTTTTCACGCAGGGAAGAGGAAAAGCAGAGGCAACGCAGCGAGATGTTCGCTGCCGCTCTGGAGTTGTTTTCGAAGAAGGGCTTCTACAACGTCTCCATGCAAGAGATTGCCCAGAGGGCCGATTTCGCCATCGGAACGGTCTACAAGTTTTTCAAGAACAAGGAGGATCTGTACAAATCAATGCTGATTGAAAAAGCGCAAGAATTCCACAAGATCTTGAAGCAGGTCCTCGACACCAAGGGAGACCCGCTGACCGTCTTGAGGGATTATGTAGCGGCCAAGGGAACGGTCTTTGCCGAAAACGTCGAGAGCGTGCGCCTCTATTTCGCCGAAACACAGGGAGCAAGCTACAACATCAAGGCCGGTCTCGATCGAGATATCCAGTCCCTTTACGACGAAGTCCTCGAGAAGCTGACTTCCCTGTTCAAGGCCGGCATCCGGAAGAAGCTGTTCCGAAAACTGGATCCCTACTACATGGCCGTCGCCCTGGAGGGGCTGACGAATTCCTTCCTCTTCTGCTGGCTGGAAGACACGGAAGCGCACCCCTACGAGCAGAACGTCACCCTGATGACAGACATGTTCCTCCAGGGGGTGGCGACGAAATGAGAAGTGCTGCTTCCATGTTTTGGCTTGGGCTTCTGTTTGTGGGTCTGAGCATGGCGTTGCCTCCCCCCACGAGCCACGCAGGTCCTTGTCAGACCTTCGGTTTTGGAGGACGGGCCATTGCGATGGGGGGTGCGGTCGCTGCGTCTTCTGCCGACTATGCAGCCATGTTTTACAACCCCGCGGGTGTTGCCTTTGCGGAAGGGCCGACGTTGGGGGCGGGTTTCGTGTACGGGTCCCCGGATCTGCGCATCAACGGTGAAGAGCAGGACGTGGATCCAATACGGGCATTCCAGGTAGGAGGTTCTTTACCCCTTGGGTCGAGCAAATACCTCGGGCGGATTACCCTGGGATTGGCGGTGCACATTCCCACATCAACGGCAATGACGCTTGGGGCCGAGGACCCCGCAAAACCTCACTTCGTGTTGTACTCGATCGATCCTCAGAGAACCGCGGTCTACCTGGGGGGATCCGTTAGGATTCTTCCGAGCCTCTCGATCGGTGCTGGGGTGAGCATCCTTGCCGAGGCCGAACTCAACCTGAATCTGAGTCTTTTGTCCTCGTCCTTCATTACCCATCATTCTCCGACCAAGTACAACTTCGATCCCATCTTCGGCATCAAATTCAAGCCCACGAAATCACTGGCCCTGGCAGCCGTGTACCGTGAGTCAAAGACGGCCACCCTGAAGCCGGAGTTGAAGATATTCGTTGGGGACGAGCAGATTCTTCCCACGGTTACCATATTCAATCAGTTCAATTATGAGCCTCGGGAAGCGGTGGTCGCAGCCATGTACAGCTTCAGAGAACGGCTCGTTGTCGAGGTGGACGTCACCTGGATGGATTACAGCAATTACCAGGTGTCCACACCCAAATACGAATTCGAAGAGGAAGTGCCCGACTGGGTGAAGACGTTGTTGAGCATGAACAATTTCCCGGATCCGGAGTTCAAGGACATCTTTGTTCCCCGCCTCGGCACGGAGTTCATGGTGAATAAATACTTCACTCTAAGAGGTGGGTATTATTATCAAGCCAGTCCGGTGCCCGATCAACGAGGAATCACCAATTACGTAGACGCGGACAAACACGTGATCTCAATCGGCGGAGGCGTGAAGGCCTTCCTCCCTCCGAAGATTCTCGAGAGACCGATTCATATCGATTTCGTGTTTCAAGCGCAGATTCTGCAGGAAAGATCCGTCATAAAGGACGATCCGGAGGACGCGGTGGGGGACTACACGATCGATGGGGAGATCTTCCTGGGAGGCATCTTCTTGACGCACGTGTTCTAGCTGTCCCCTGACACCTTGTGCCTCGACGTCACGCTGAACTGTAAGAAACTCACGATTTTCACAGTCTGACCGGGAACGTGAGGCCGCTTCCAGGTTTTGCCGGCGGCATGATAAGATAGGGGAACATGAAACGAGACAAATGCCTGATGGCTGAGCCTGTTCTATGAACAATGAAGTGTCCATTCGGCTTGGATTTTTCTTTGCTGTCCTCATCCTGGTGGCCCTCTGGGAACGGGTGGCCCCCCGCCGGACTCTGGGTTATTCCAAAAGAGTGCGTTGGATCAACAACCTTGGCATTGTCTTTCTTGATAGTCTGGCGGTTCGTTTGCTCTTTCCTGTTGTGGCCGTGGGCATGGCCTTCCTTGCTCAAGAGCGTGGATGGGGAATCCTCAACCGCATTGAGTTGCCTTACTGGATGGCAGCCGCCTTTGCGGTGGTATGGATGGACTTGGCCATCTACTTGCAGCATGTGATGTTTCACGCTCTGCCTGCTCTATGGCGTATCCATAGAATGCATCATACGGACCTGGATTATGATGTGACGACAGGTCTGCGGTTCCATCCTATTGAGATTGTCTTGTCCATGGGCATCAAGTTGGGTGTTGTGGCCCTGCTGGGTCCACCCCCGGCAGCCGTGATTGTCTTTGAAGTCCTTCTGAATGCCACGTCGATGTTCAATCACGGTAACATCCATCTCCCGTCAGTCGTGGATAAGGTGCTACGGCTCATCCTTGTCACACCGGACATGCATCGCGTCCATCATTCTATTGTGCGCCGAGAAACGGACAGCAACTTTGGTTTTAGCATTCCCTGGTGGGATCGGTTGTTTGGGACCTACCGGAGCCAACCCGCCATGGGACACGAAGGAATGACGATCGGGCTCGAGGCCTTCAGAGATTCTAAGATGCTAAGCTTGCCTTGGTTGCTTGCCATCCCTTTCCTCCGAACATCCGCACGAGATTCTTCATCCCAGAAACAGGATTAGAGTTCCAAGGCGAGCGGCGCCGTCATCTGGGTCGAATGACGTCCATCGTGAGCGTAGAAATGCTGTCAAGCGTTTTTATGCCGGCTCGGGGTTTCGTTCGGGAACGGCGGGGTGGGGTGCGAAGAAATCGGCACCCGAGAGGACGTGCCAGAAAAAGAGCAGGATGGCGAGCGCCAGGGGCAGGCCTGTGAAGAACAGGTGCCACTCCCTCAGCCAGGCGGTCATGAAGAGGTTGAAGCCCACGATGAAGATGAACAGCGCAAAGCCGCCCAGATGCATGTACGGAATGCCGGGCCGGCCGGCTTGTTCGTTGTTTCTGTTCAACAGGCTGTCGATGGCTTGATTGACCCCGATCGTTACAGCCGTGACGAGATACCATCCCGCGAAGTTGGTCCAGGGCACCCCGAAGTAATCCCCCCCGCGGGGCCACCCGTGGATTTGACCCAGGAACCAGCGGTCGCCCATCAGGGCAACCGGGTCGATGATGATGTCCATCAGGGTCGTGATCAATGCCCCGAGGACGAGAACCCAGGGGGATCTGCGTAGGGCCTGATACACAGAGTCATCCGGTTGACTGTTCCTGCGCTTGAGGGCTGCCACGAGATGCCATGCGCACGTGTAGCCGGTGAAGGTGAGGAAGCTGAAGGACAGGGAGTCCATAAAGGGAATGCCTGCGATCCAGAGTTCCTGGTTGCGTGTCGCTTCAATGTAGTAGTAGTCCCCGAAAGGGAAGCCGCCATGGATCGAGCTGTACTCGGCAGCGAAGGCCACGGCGTACCCCGTGATCGTCCAGAGAAGGGTGCGTTTCCAGCCCATCTGCTGGGATGCGATGAGAAGGTAGAGGGCGAGGAAGATGAACACATAGGGCCTGAGAACGACAGTTCCGATCAGGAGGGAGAGAAGGTCCATGTTCTTGTCCTTTGCAAAAACTTTGTCTTTGGCAGAACCCAATACTAAAGCACAAGATAAACCTGCAGCTCCACCACCAATAATTATCGCATCAAAAGTCATTAACGTGCTTTATCTAATTTTTCAATTTTCTTTGAAATTCTAAGAATTTGTAATAGAATGAGCGCGCACAATGATACGATGATCGTAA
>RCNC010009551.1_pt1 | contig 10959 bp, 13 predicted proteins | sample 2041301 | NCBI WGS metagenome assembly RCNC01 (sample SAMN09708231, study PRJNA481090) | Marine sediment metagenome, whole genome shotgun sequencing project. | biome: marine sediment; feature: ocean; material: sediment; isolation source: Sewage treatment plant 13A marine sediment (STP13A) ... | reverse complement strand
CCAGGCCCCCTTGGCTATCTCAGTCCTCATGCTTCGGTTCGGTATGAACGCACCGATGGCCAGTTGCATCTGGACCTGGACGAGGGCCTGCTGCGGCTGAACCTGGCCGGCGGCCGCAACGAGGATTTTCTGTACGATCCGGAAGGTGAGATCGGCTTCATGCCGCCGGGTGATGATCGCTCGGCGAGTCGCGAGGTCACCGGCCGCCTGATCTGGGCCCCTGATCTGGTGGACGGGCTGCTCTCATTGCAAACAGGGGTTGAATGCCGCGACCAGCGTCATCAGGACTGGATCCGCGGCCACCAGGAGCCCCTTCGCAAGCGTAGGACCTCGAGCGCGTTTGCCACCGCCACCCTGGTCCTGGCACAAGGCCGGGTTCAGGTGGCCCCGGGCTGGCGTTGGCAACGGGGTCGCGACGAGTTTCCCCCGGTGCCGCGGTTTCCCTGGTCGCCCCAGAAGGATGCGGTTCTCCAAACGCGAGACGATGTGTCTCCTTCGCTCGGGCTGGTTTGGGCCGTGGTCCCGGAAAAGCTGTTTCTGGAAAGCCACGCGGCTCGCACCGTGCGCCAGCCCAGCTGGGTGGAACTGTTCGGTCATCGGGGCGGGATCGACGGAAACCAGGATCTTACGCCCGAGGACATGGCCTCGGCAGACGTGGCCTTCAGTTATCGATCGGGCCGAGGTTTGTTTTCGGGCCGGGTTGCCTGCTTTTATGCCGAGACGGACGACAAGATCATCTTCATCCAGAACAGCCAGCGGACCAGCCGGGCCATCAACGCCGGCAGGACCCGAACCAGGGGTGTGGAGGGCGAGGTAACAGCCCGACTGCCGGTGAAGATGACCCTGACCGGCAACATCACCATTCAGGACGCCGAGGATCTTGGTGGTCTGGACACCACCTACCAGGGAAACAAACTCCCCTTCCTGCCGGATGTCGAAATGCAGGCCAACCTGAAATGGCGCCCGACACACTGGACCCTGTGGGCGGAGGTGGCCCATATGGGAGCCAACTATCGCGACCGGTCCAACACCGAACTGAACAAGGCGCCTGCCCGAACGCTGCTGAACCTTGGGGTGGCCAGGGATTGGCGTGCCCCTTGGCTGGGATCCGCGGGCGTGGTGTCGGCGATTGCCGAAGTAGTCAACTTGACCGACAACGCCGTCTACGACGTTGAAGGCTTTCCGCTGCCCGGTCGCTCCTGGCACCTGGCGGTTCGCGTGAGGATATGAACATGAAAACCCTGCTCTTGTTGCTGATGTTGATCACCGTGTGTCCGGCTTTGAATGCGGAAATCCTGACCACGGATTATTCCACTTTCGGCCGGGTGCGGAGTTTTGACCTGGACGACCCGTGGACCGTTTCGGGTGACCTGGCCACCATCCCCGGTGATCCCGCCGGCCGCCACCATGACGGAAAGGTCTACATCGTGGGGCGAGGCGGAGCGAATCTCGTCCAGATCTACGATCCCGAGGCCGGTTTCTCCCTGGTCCGGGAATTCAGCATTGGGGCCGGCCGAAATCCGCAGGACATCGCCTTCGACCCCGCCGGGGAGGCTTACGTCAGTTGTTATGACCAGGCGGTTCTGTTGCGGATCGATGTCGGCGCGGGCACGGTCCTGGAAACCTTTGACACTTCGATTTTTGCCGATGCCGACGGTTTACCCGAAACCGCCTGGATGGTCGCCCAGGGCGATCTTCTTTACATCAGCTGCCAGAAATTGGACAGGCTCCAGGGGCACGTTCCCAGCGGACCGGGCGCCCTGCTGGTTTTCGACATGGCGGCCGAAACCTGGGTGGACATGGACCCGGCCACTTTCGGAATCCAGCCCATCGTTCTGACCGGGGGGAATCCCTATACCCGGATCGAGGCCCAGGAAGGCAACCTCCGGGTTGGCTGTGTCGGGTTCTACGGGCAGAACGATGGAGGCGTCGAGGAGGTGGACCCCGTCAGCGGGACCAGCGGCGGCTACCTGGCGACCGAACAGGAACTGGGTGGGGATATCATCACCTTCACCAGCACTGGAGATGATCTCCACGTGCTGGTCAGCAACCTCGACGGCATTACGAGCCTGCGTCGTTTTGACCCCGCGGACCGAACGGTGTCGGTCCTGGCCACCGCCGTCGGTTACTATTACTCGGACCTGGCCTGGGACGGGGACTTCCAGTTGTACCTGGCCGACCGGACCCTGGGCGCGGCCGGTCTGCGGGTATTCGACGAAACCAGCGGCGCCGAGTTGACTGCCGGTCCGATCCCGACCGGACTTAAACCCTTCCAGTTCGTGCTGCCGGATACGGGGGAGATTTCGGCCGTACTGCCGCCAATAATAAATGGGTTGGAGCTGTCACGGCCCTTCCCGAATCCTTGCAATCCGGCGGCCGATCTTCTGGTCACAGGACGGCCGGGAGCCGGGATCCGGGTGGGGGTCTACGATCTGGCGGGCCGCCGCCTGAAGGATGGAAATCTGCTGGCGGACAATGCCGGCAGGGCCAGGTACCGCTTTGACGGTCGGGATCAGAAGGGGAGGACTCTACCCGCAGGTATCTACCGGGTGGTCGTCCAGGATGAAACGGGCTTTGCGGCCAGGACCGTGACCCTATTGAAGTAGACCGCCTCCGTGAATCAGCCGCTGATCCAGGCCAAGGCGGCGGTAAGGTCATTGAAGACTTTAATTTTGGCGTCGGGAACCTCGATCTCGGAAAGGCTGACCAGCAGTGGGCCCATTCCGGTCAGCATGGCGTTGGAAAACACCAGGGCGGTTCGGCCACCGGCGCGTGAATGGGAGGTGTCCTTGACGATTCCAGCGATGTGGCGGATGTCCTCTGGCGACAGGAGGGACAGGTCGGCTTCGGTATAGTCCCACATGGAGTGGATGCTGGGAGTCCCTTGATATAGCTTCCGTACCTCCTTTTCAATTTCAGGCGCGGTCACCGGCCCGGTGCAGATATAGGTGGTCAAATCCAGCTTATCGTCGTAATGAGGCTTGATCATATGGTTGGCTCCCCGGGTCGGCAAAATGATCTATCCCAGCGGCCTGCAGGTCAGGTCCCGCCTTCGATCGGTCATCAAAAAGGGTAATTACAGAATCGCCAGACCGCACTTCCTCCGGTCGGAGCAGCGGAAATGTCTTTTCCTGAACACCATTTTGTCCCACAATTTTGCCACCCCTTCAATTCAAAGGAGAACAGGCCATGGTTCGCATCTATACCAGGACAGGTGACGGGGGCGACACCTCCCTCGGTGACGGATCCAGAATTCCCAAATCAGGACCCCGGGTGGCCCTTTACGGGGAGGTTGACGAACTGAACAGCTGGCTGGGATTGTGCGCCGTGGCCCTGAATGATCTGGGAATTTCAGTGCCCGGATTATCCACCCAGGACATCCAGCTCATCCAGAACCGACTGTTCGACCTGGGCGCGGTCCTGGCCAATCCCGTTCGCTCGACCGAAATGGCCGCCTTGCCACCGGAGGACCAGCCTTTCGGCGCGCAGGACCTGGAAAGCCTGATCGATGCCATGGAGGCTCTGCTCCCGCCGCTGAAAAACTTTATTCTGCCCGGAGGGTCCGCCCCCGCAGCCACGATACACGTGGCCCGGACGGTCTGCCGCAGGGTCGAACGGAAGACCGTGGCCCTGGCCACCGCTGAACCTGTTCCCAGCGAAGTGATCACCTATCTCAACCGATTGAGCGATTTCCTGTTCACTGCCGCCCGGGCGGCCAACGCCGCCGCAGCAGTGGCCGATATAACCTGGACTGCGGCCAAGGGAGACGGTTGAGTGTTTTGGCTGGGCCTTTTTTCTGGAGATTCTTCGAATAATACCCCAGTGGGGGGGGTAGGTACCCCGTCGAACGGGTCCCGGGAAACAACGGGAGACCCTTTCGGCGCCCAACGCCGGCAGGATCGTGCGGATATCGAGCGCTTTCTGGCCGGCAATGATGAAGGGTTCGAGGATCTCATGATGCGCTATCGGCACAGGGCCTACGGGATCGCTCTCAGTTTGACGGGCAATCACGACGACGCCATGGACGCCATGCAGAAGGCTTTCATCCGAGTCCACCGGTCTTTGCCTAAGTTCCGTATCGACGAACCCTTTTTTCCCTGGCTCTACCGGATCGTCCGCAACGCCGCCCACAACCAGCGGCGGGACGAAAAAAGGCACAAGGGGGAAGTGCCTCTGGAGTGGGTCAAGAAGCCCGACGGCCGACCGGACCCACTATCCGAAACCGTGGCCGACGATCTGCGCGAGCGGATCTGGCACGGTCTTCAGGAAATGCCCGAGGAAATGCGCGAGGTTTTTCACCTCTATCATTTCGAGGGACTCAAATATCGTGAGATCGCCGATCTGCAGGGCGTGCCCATCGGAACGGTGATGTCGCGGCTGCACGCGGCCCGGTTGAAGCTGCGTCAAGCCGCCGGTCTGGAGGAATTATTGTGAACGGGAAAGGGCCCTTTGACCCCCGGAAGGAAGCCCCCCTGCTCAGCGCCTACGTCGACGGAGAACTGGACCCCGACGAGGTGTCGCGCATCGAGGCCCATTTGGAGGAAAACCAAGAAACCCGGCGCGAGGTTGCGAAGCTGCGCCGGCTCAAGGATGTTACCGGCGCTCTGTGCCTGAAAGATCCCCCGCCCGAAGAGTGGGAACAGTTCTGGAAGAGCGTCTACAACCGGGCCGAGCGATCGTTCGGCTGGATCCTGCTGTGCCTCGGCCTGGTGGTGATCGGAGCCTGGGGCCTGACCGAAGGGTTGACCGCCCTTCTGAAGATCGACCAGTTGCCATTCCTGGTTCGGGGAAGTGTACTGGTCTTGGCGGCCGGCGCCCTGGTACTGATGATTTCGGCGGTGCGCGAACGGATCTACAAACGGAATCGAACCCGCTACAAGGACGTCATCCGCTAACGGGCTGAAGGGGAAGATCATGAACGGATCGATTCTGATAACAACGACCCACGATATCGCGGGCAAACGTATCATCAAGACGATCGGCCTGGTGCGTGGCAACACCATCAGGGCCCGGCACGTGGGGAAGGATCTCATGGCGGGCATCAAGAATATGATCGGTGGTGAGATCAGCGAATACACCAAGATGATCGCCGAATGCCGCGAGGAAGCCCTTGACCGCATGATTGCCCAGGCCGTCGAAAACGGGGCCAATGCGGTGGTCGGTGTGCGGTTCGCGACCAGCGAGATGATGGAACACGCGGCCGAACTTCTGGCTTACGGAACGGCTGTCGTGGTGGAGGATATCGAATAGTATTTCACCGAGAAAAAGGGCGCTCGCAAGAGCGCCCTTTTTTTATTTCACACCAGGAGGAAGGGGATGAACCTCGTACCGGGCGGGTGGGGAAGGTATCGGCTTGTTCCTCGACTACTTGTCGACTACTCGTCACTTATTCGTCGCTTATTCGTCGCTTATTCGTCGACCATGCTGATGGCATCTTCGGGACAGGCGTCGATGCAAGCTTCGCAATCGATGCACTCTTCCGGATCGACAAAGGCCTTGCCTTCGACCATGGAGATGACTTCGGTGGGGCAGGCTTCCACGCATTCTTCACACGCGTTGCACAGGTTCTTGTCGACTAATGCGGGCATTGCACATCCTCCTGAGGACATCGGGCAATCATCCGATAAAGGCCGCTCATCGCGGCGGACAACACCTGAAAAGTAACCTTTGATTTCTTGAAGTCAAATAAGGGATGATTATCGTTATCGCGCGTAAAGTATTTGAATGCAATAAGTTGAGAGAGTTAAAAAGGTAGACTGAAAAGTTTATTTTCGAAAAATTCGATCCAGTCTCCACCGGTGGTCCCCGGCCAGCAAAGGTGGGAGGCAGAGCGCCAGGAGGATTCCATCGCGCCACAACAAATCCAGACCCACGCTATGCCCGCCATCGGTGTTGAAACAGCCGCAGGAGATGTCCAGGTTTCGGATCAACGCCGAGGTGATGGCGGCCATGAAGATCACCGTCAGGGTCCCGGCCAGCAGGGCCGCGCCTCTTTGCCAGATGCCCAGAATCAGAGCCACCCCGCAAACCAATTCCACTACAGGCAAAAGGTGGGCGCTCAAATGAAGAAGGGAAAAGGGCACGATGCGGTAGTGATGGATGACTTCGGCGAAGGCCGCCGGATGGAGCAACTTGTCCACCGATGCGTAGATAAAAATCCCGCCGACAACGAGGCGGCAGACAAGGACAACAGCGGTGGTCATGATTGCCCCCCTGTGCGCTGTGAGATTTCTCCGCCCGCCTGGCGCCAGGCTGCCAGACCGCCCTTGAGGATGAACAGGTTGGGATAGCCTCGGTCGATCATCCGGGCAGCAATGGTGGAAACGGGCAAAAGGTCACCGTCCCCGAAGAGGATGAAATGGTCCTCGGGATTCATGAAGTCGAAATAGTTGAGAATGTCGTCATCGAAACTGTCGGCGCGAATGAAGAAGGCTCCCGGGATGGTCTGGAAATCCCCCTCGATCGCACCTCTGGTGTCCACGAAGAAATAATCACCCTCCTCGTACTGGGCCAGAGCTTCCTCGATCCCGGTCAGGGGCGCGGCCAGTTCCAACTCGTAACCGGTAGGGTCCGCGGTCAGGGACAGACCGTCGGTGCGCAGAAGCCAGGATGCAGTCATGGCCACCAAAGCTACCAGCAGCAGTGCGCCGGCCTCCTTCAGGGAGGCCGACCACCGGAATGATCCCGACTGGCTTGAAGTTGGGGTGCCGGTACGCATGACTGGGTTACAACCTCACCATGTAGCTTACCGGAACCTTGATGGTCGGCGTCTCCGGCCGGTTGGTGTGGATGGTCAAGGTGCCCTTGACCTTGCCTTCGGATTCCTGGGCCCGGGGGTCGTTGCTGCTGATGGGTTTGCCCGTCAGTATGACCTTGGTTTCCACATTGGGAATGGTCTCCATCACCTCGACGGAAATTTCGGGCAAATCAATCTCGGCGCCGGTCACCTTGAATTCGGTGCCCTCCTCGAAGGGAGCCACGGAAACTTTTCTTGTAGCGGAAACTGACCTGCTCGGGACTGACGGTCAGGGACTGGATCACCCAGGCCTGCATTTCGATATCGACCGTTTCCATAGTCTCGATGTTGGTTTCAACGCGTACGTAATCACGGTGTCGGCCCGGCTCTATGTCCGCCGGGACAGTGACTTCGAGGATGGCAACCTTGGGATCGCCCTCGTAGTTGTTGACGGTTTTGACCTGGAACAGACCCATACGTGATTTGTCGGCGGAGATCTCCAGTTTGGGAGCGACCGTGGCCGTGAAGGTGACGTGTTTGGTCATTACCTCACCCATCAGGGATCGGGAGAAGCCGACGCGATTGGTCACCGGGTCGATCAACAGCGGCGTGTTGACCGTGGCCTTGAAAATGACTTCGATCTCTGGGTTGAGCGGATCGTTGGAGAGGACGGTAACGGACTTGATCACCGTTCCGTGGAATTTCTTGCTGTTGAAATTGATTTCGATCTCGGTCGACTCTCCCGGGCCAAGGTTGTGCCTGGTCAACGTGGGCACGGTGCAGCCGCAATCGGCTTTCACATCCAGGATACGGAGCTCGGCCGCCCCTTCATTGGTCACCGTCACGGTGGCGGTACGATCGGCCTGCTGGGGCATGTCCCCGAAATCGAAGCTCATGGGATTCACGGAAATGACCTGAGCCGTCGCGGGAGCCGCCTGAAGCGCCAGAGCAGCCAAAATGAAAAGGAAACAAGCGCTCACCTGTCGCATGGGAAACCTGCCTGGGTTAGTCGGTTTGATGTTTGTTTTTACCGGGCCATTCTACAAAACCCGGGATTGGCTTTCGGGTTCCCCCAATTTTGCCTCTTTTCGTCCCGGTGGCAAGCCCTTAGGATATCAGCAAACGGTCCGGAGGTGTCATGTTCGAATCGACAGTCAGCAGCCGAGGTGTGATCAGGGGACTAGTTTTCCTGGTGCTGGTCATGGCCATCGGTACGGCCTGGTTCATTTTCGTGGAGGACCACTCCTTCCTGGACGGCCTGTACATGACGGTCATCACCATCAGTACGGTCGGTTTCAAGGAGGTCAAGACCCTCGACGGTTCCGGCCGGCTCTTCACGGTTTTCCTGATTATCACAGGTCTCACGGTTTTGACGTACACCTTGGGCTCCTCCATCGCACGCTATGTCGGGAGGAAGCGTATGCTTCGGGATATCGAAAAACTCAATGGGCACTACATCATTTGCGGCCATGGCCGGATGGGCCGGATCCTCTGCGAAGAGTTGACCAAGGAAAAGGTCACTTACGTGGTCATCGAGGGCGACCCGGAGGTCGCCGAAGACCTGGCCGAAAGGGGCTTTCTGGTTATCCAGGGCGACGCCACCGAGGATAAGATCCTCAGCCAGGCGGGCGTTTCCAGGGCCAAGGGACTGGTGGCGGTGGTGTCCAGCAACGTGGACAATCTCTATATCACCCTTTCGGCGCGGGTGATGTGTCGTGAGGAAAATCCCGGTCTGTACATCCTATCCCGAGCGACGGATCGTCAGGCCACCGAAAAGATCGAACGCGCCGGCGCGGACCGGGTCGTATCGCCCTACGTGATCGGCGGCATGAGGATTGTCCAGGCGCTGCTGCGGCCGACGGTGAGTGATTTCCTGGAGATCGCCACCCAAACCGGCGACATGGATCTGATGTTCGAGGAACTGGCCATCGGAAGCGATTCGGATCTGGACGGGGTGGCCCTCAAGGATTCGGGGATTCGCAAGAGTTACGACGTGGTGGTCATCGCCATCAAAAAGTCCACGGGTGATATGATTTTTAACCCTGGGCCGGAAGCACTTCTGCACAATGGAGATATGCTGGTGGCCTTGGGGGACCGGACCCAGCTCGATCGTCTGGCCATTTCGCTGGCCTGATTTCCTGAACAGGCCGACCAGCGGGTAGCCGAAAAATATACTATTTTTATCATGTATATCTGAAGGCCGATCCGGCACCCGGTTTTGCCGGGTCCTTTTTCTCATTTTGGTATGGAACCGGTGCGGAGGCCGGAGGAGGAATTCCATGAGCGGAAACATCCACGACAACATGACCGATCTGATTGGCGCCACGCCCCTGGTCCGCCTTGACCGGCTGTCGGCCGGGCCCGGTGAGATACTGGCCAAGCTGGAATCCCTCAATCCCATGAGTAGCGTCAAGGACAGGATTGGTCTGGCCATGATCCTGGCTGCGGAAAAAGACGGAACCCTGGTTCCCGGGGGCGAGATCATCGAGGCCACCAGCGGGAACACGGGCATCGCCCTGGCCTTCGTGGGGGCGGCCCGGGGGTACAAGGTGACCCTGGTGATGCCCGAAAGCATGTCCCTGGAGCGCCGGGCCACGCTGCGGGTGCTGGGGGCGGAGCTGGTTCTTACCGAAGCCGCCGGCGGCATGAAAGGCGCCATCGCCAAGGCCCAGGAAATACTGGCCGAAAGGCCGGACGCCTTCATGCCCGACCAGTTCAACAATCCCGCCAACCCGGACGTGCATTACCGGACCACGGCCGAGGAAATCTGGGCCGGAACCGAAGGTCATGTCGACGTCCTGGTCGCCGGCGTGGGTACCGGTGGCACGATTACCGGCACCACCCGCCGACTGCGGGAACTGAACCCGGATCTGATTTCCGTGGCGGTGGAGCCGGTCGATTCGGCGGTGATTTCCGGCGGACCTCCAGGTCCGCACAAACTCCAGGGTATCGGTGCGGGGTTCATTCCGGGTAACCTGGATACGGAACTGATCAGCGAGGTCATCACCGTTGGCAATGAGGAATCCATGGAAATGTCGCGTCGCGCCGCTCAAGTCGAGGGCCTGTTCGTGGGGATTTCCGCGGGATCCGCCTTGCTGGCGGCGATCCAGGTGGCCGAACGGCCCGAAATGGCCGGCAAGAGGATCGTGGTGATCATCCCTTCCTTCGGAGAACGGTATCTTTCTTCGGATCTCTTCAAGGAATTCCTTTATTGAGGACGGACCATGACCAATCGGGAACGAACCAGCAAGCTGCGCCGGGTAACCCGGGACATCGTCACAACCTACGGGACTATCGGGGGCATCAACCGGATCGGGGAAAAGAACCTCCCTTCCCGGCAGGTAGTGGTGGAAATACTGGAGGAATTGCTGGCGGTCATTTTTCCCGGATACCACGGCGCTCCCGTTCCGCGGGACGCCGACCTGGAATTGCTGGTGGGCGCCCGCCTGGATTCGGTGAGCCAGCACCTGGCCGACGTCATCGAAAATACGCTGGAATTCTGCCACCATCTTCCCTGCGAATGTGAAAAACTCTGGGCGATCGCCGACGTTCCTCAGGATCAGGATCGTTTCGCGGCCGCAGCCCGTTTCGTGACCATGGCCTTTCTGGATCAGCTGGCCGGCATTCGGGAGCTTCTGGACAAGGATGTCGCGGCCGCTTTTGCGGGGGATCCGGCGGCGGCCAATACCGAAGAGATCATCATCTGCTATCCGGGGATCCAGGCCATTTCCATCCACCGCTTGGCGCATCCCCTGTACCGGATGGGGGTGCCCTTGCTGCCACGGATCATGAGCGAATGGGCGCACCAGATTTCGGGGGTGGATATCCATCCGGGGGCCCAGATCGGGGAAAATTTCTTTATCGATCACGGGACGGGCGTGGTCATCGGGGAAACCACCCGGATCGGCGACCGGGTCAAGATCTATCAGGGTGTGACCCTCGGGGCCCTCAGTTTTCGCCGCAACGAAGACGGGACCCTGGTCAAGGGTGGCCAGCGTCACCCGACGATCGGCGACGACGTGACCATCTACGCCAACGCCACCATTCTGGGTGGCCAGACCGTGATCGGTGAAGGGGTGGTGGTCGGTGGCGGGGCCTGGATCACGCGGTCTGTTGCCCCGGGTCGTAAAGTGGGCATGGCCAAGCCGGATGTGATTCCGGAGGCTGATTTTTAAACCCCCATGTGGTAACATTATAGGCATGAATACCATACAAAGAATCTC
>RCNC010003079.1_pt1 | contig 10959 bp, 12 predicted proteins | sample 2041301 | NCBI WGS metagenome assembly RCNC01 (sample SAMN09708231, study PRJNA481090) | Marine sediment metagenome, whole genome shotgun sequencing project. | biome: marine sediment; feature: ocean; material: sediment; isolation source: Sewage treatment plant 13A marine sediment (STP13A) ... | reverse complement strand
ATCGTGTCGGTCACATGCTGCGGCAGAAGCCGCGCGACAGCTTTGTACTTTCGACCAAGGTCGGTCGTGTTTACAGAGCAGCGGCCAGTGCGACGCACCGCATTGATCCATGGGTAGGTGGATTACCGTTCGAGCTAAATTTTGATTACAGCTACGACGGTATCATGCGTTCGTATGAAGACAGCCTGATGCGGTTGGGGTTGAACCGGGTGGATCTGCTAGCCATCCATGATCTCGATAGTGGGTATCACGGTGTTGGCGACGTGCTAAACCGGCACAAGCGAGACCTCGAAACAACTGGCTGGCGCGCATTGGAGGAACTACGTTCCTCAGGTGCAATTAGGGGTATAGGTGCCGGCATCAATGACGCGGATATGATTCCTTACTTCCTTGAGGGCTTCGATCTTGATTATTTGCTGGTTGCGATGCCGTACACTTTGCTCGACCAGAGCACGCTGAACGATTCGTTACAGCGTTGCGTGGCGAACCAGGTGTCAGTTGTGATTGGCTCACCGTATGCTTCCGGAATTCTGGCGACTGGGCCAATAGACGGCGCACTCTATCGGTACAGCGCGGCTTCTGAAGAGATTCTTGAACGCACCCGCGCAATCGACGCAGTTTGCAACTTGTATGACGTCAGGTTGCAAGCGGCGGCTCTGCAGTTTCCACTTGGGCTTGAAGTCGTGGTATCAGTAATTCCAGGCGCAACACTCCCGGCGCATGTCAACGCCAACATCGAAAATCTCGGCGCGAGCATACCGGAAGATTTTTGGTTGCATCTGAGAAAAATGAAATTGGTCGCCCACGACGCACCTTTACCTGTTTGAATCGAGTACCGCTGACGATCACAATTGACCTGTACGATGACATCGTGCCAATCAAGCGCCCGCCAGTCGCCGGGAAAAAGTACATCGAACGGCCCGCGAAGCTGGTAGCCTGAATCACGATGAATATCAATCTAACCGGAAAAAATGCACTCGTTACCGGCGCCGCGTCCGGCATAGGTAGAGCCTGTGCTTTGTCGCTGGCCAATGCGGGTGCCAGCGTGGTGGCGGTGGATATCAATGAGGACGGAGCGCTCGACACCATCGGGGAAATCGGCAGCGGCCTCGCTGTTGGTTGCGATCTTCGCGACCCTGACGCGGTGACCTCGATGCGGGACACGGTGCTTGGCGCACTGGGTGGCATCGATATCCTCGTCAACAGCGCAGGGCTGATCCTTTATCGCAAAGGCATCGATGCCGTGACGGTCGATGAATGGGATACGGTCATGGAGATCAATCTCCGAGGGACGTTTCTGGTCTGCCAGGCGTTCATGAACAGTCTCAAAGAGCGGCGCGACGGCCGCATCATCAATTTCTCCTCGATGGCCGCGAGAGTTGGTGGCGTCGAGGTTGGCCTGCACTATACGACATCGAAGTCGGGACTGATCGGCCTGACCCGATCGTTGGCAAAAGAGGGTGGGCCATTCGGCATAACAGCCAACACACTTGCGCCGGGTGTGATCCTAACCGCGCCGGTTAAGGAACAGGTCGGCGATCATGAGGATGCATACAAACAGCAGATTCCGCTGGGGCGTCTAGGCGAGGCCTCGGACATTGCCAATGCGGTAACATTTCTTTCGTCGCCATTGTCGAGCTACATCACGGGTGTTGTGCTCGACGTCAATGGCGGCATGTACATGGGCTGAGGAGGCGAGGTGTCCGAAGAGCTGGCACGAATTTCATCCGATGAGCTAAAGAGTTTCGTCGTCGATGTATTGCATGCAGTCCATGTGCCGCGCCAGGACGCAGGCATTGTTGCCGAATGCCTGCTCACCTCAAATTTATCCGGTGTGGACTCGCACGGCATCGTTCGCCTGGCACACTATGTACGGCGTTTGCAAAACGGCACGCTCAAAGCGAGACCCGATATTCGCTTCGAGCAACGAGCGTCCGGACTCGGTTTCGTTGATGGCGACGACGGCTTGGGCCATGTTGTGAGCGATCGTGCAGTGACCAGGACACTGGAGCTGGCGAAAAAGAGCGGAATTGCGGCGGTGTCCGTCGGAAACTCCAGCCATTTCGGTATGGCGGCCTTTTATGCAATGCGCATGGCTGCGGAGGGAGTCATCGGCATCTGTCTGACACCGACCGATCGCCTGCTCGTACCATTCGGTGCAAAAAAACCGTTCTTCGGCAGCAATCCGATTTGTTTTGGCTTTCCGACGGACGGTGTACCCGTCGTTCTTGATATGGCAACAACATCCATACCGTATGGCAAAGTTGCTCTTGCAAAAGTTGAGGGAAAGAAGATTCCCGATGACTGGGCACGTGATGCCAATGGCGAGCCTACAACGGATCCGGAGATGGCCGTTGGCCTGTACCCCGCCGCGGGTCCGAAAGGTAGCGGCTTGGCGATGATTATTGACATACTCGGCAACGTACTTGCTGGAATGCCCTGGGGGCCGCACGTTAGTCAAATGTATGGTGAGATGGACAAGCCGAGGAAGCTCGGGCACCTATTCATCGGGATCGATGTTGGACGTTTCATGCCGATGGCTTCATTTAAGGCCAACCTTAAAGGCATGCTTGATGAGCTCAATTCACAGGAGCCCGCGGAAGGATTCGATCGCGTCATGTATCCTGGGCAACTCGAAGGTGAGCGTCGCGAGTTTCGCAGACAAAATGGCATTCCGATCGATACCGGCTTGTACGAAGAGCTTAGTCAACTCGGTATATCCCTTGGTGTTGAATTCCGGCGCAATGACTAGCAAGCAGAACTTCGTCTGCGGGAATTGCCAGGCGCCCGATTGGAGTGTTCCTAGCTACAAGTTGTGATGCTTACTTACTACCCAGATCAGTAGATTTTTTCAGCGGTTCAAACCGACGCAGGGCGCGCGGCAGCGGAAGCTGCAAAAACGGAGCTAGCAATCCGCGCGGCAGCAGCACCACTGCCGCGACAAACAACAAGCCCAGAACCAGTAACCAGTATTGGCCCAATGTGTCTGACAGTACGTTTTCTACCGATTTCACCGCCAATGCGCCGATAAAGGCTGCAAGCAGAACTGATTTGCCGCCAATCGCGACCCAAATTAGAACCTCTGTCGCTAGCGCAAAGCCTAAAATTGCAGGTGAGACGAAGGCAAACTGTACTGCAAAAAGCGCTCCTGCCAATCCCGCAACGGCACCGGAAACAGCAAATGCTACAGCCTTATACTCGGCCGTCTCAAAGCCAAGGAAAGCCGCGCGTGTTTCGTTGTCGCGGATGCCACGCAACACCGTGCCAAAGGCCGAGCGCTCCAGCCTAAGTAACACAAGGAAAGCAACAACAGCCGCCGCAAGTACCACGAAAAAAAACAATAATGGATCGTAAAACTCGAGTTGCCAGCTGCCCCATTCCAATCGTAACGGTGGAACATCGAGTATCCCGTTAAATCCGCCGATATAGGACCAGTTGATCGCCAGCCGTTCGGCGATCACGGCGGCAGACAGGGTGACAATGCCGAAATAGGCGCCGTAGAGGCCGCGCCCCTTGAACAGAGCCAAGCCCAGCAGTCCCGCCGCCAAAGCGGGCAGAATCACCGCCAACACCAAACCGGTCAGCGTCATCGCCGGTATGCCGGGAATCATACCCTTGGTGGTCAGCGCCATCGTATAGGCCCCAATCCCGAAAAAAAGCGACTGGCCAAAGCACAACAGCCCGCCTTGTCCCCAAATGAAAGCAAGGCTCATGGCGAAAATGCCGTAGATCATCAACTGCGACAGCAGGTCGAGATTCCAACCATCAATAAACAGTGGAGCCCCAGCCAGTGCGGCCCAGAATAGAACCGTGAGCGGAAGTGAATATCTTGACCTCATCGCTTCTTTCGCCCGGTAATCCCGCCGGGCATCAGCCTGATAACAACGATGGCAAGACTGAATACGGCGATCTGGGCAATCACCGGCGTCCATATGGCTGCGACCACACTGTTTGATCCGCCTATTATGCCTGCTCCCCAAAGCGCGCCAAGCGGACTGGCAGTGCCGCCAACAAGGACCGACAGAAAGGCCGGAACAAGAAAGCCCACGCCCATCTGCGGATCAACGCTCATAAGCGGCGCCATAATCGCACCAGCAAGCCCTGCAAGCCCGGAGCCAAAGGCGAACGTCACTCGGTCTACGCGGCGTGTGTTTACCCCCAGACAAGAGGCCATCTGGCGATTAGCAATCACTCCGCGCGCGGTCAGGCCCCACCGGGTTCGAAACAAGATGAGAAATGTTATCGCGGTAATCATGATAGCCATGCCCATTACGAACAGACGGTAAGAGGAATAGGTGATACCGAACATCGCTACGGGTTCAGTAAACGGTGCTACGGCTTGCTGTGAACCGGGGCCAAACAGTACGATCACCAGCTGCTTGAGAGCCAGAGATATGCCCCATGTAGCGAGGATTGTGTCAAGAAAACGGTGGTAAATGCGTCGGATAACGAGCTCTTCAATTATAAGCCCGATCAATGCCACAAAGGCGAAAGCGGCAAGCAGAATCACAGCGAACGGCAGCGCATACTGTTGTAGCAGCACTACGGTATAAGCCCCCAGTAGAAAGAACTCGCCATGAGCGAGATTGATGACATTCATCATCCCAAAAATGATTACCAGCCCAATACAGACCAAAAGCAGGGTCAGGATGTAGCTGGCCGCATCAAGGCCAATAAGAAGGATCATTTCCATTTCTTTACACCGACAAATAATGGCCGATTATGGCCGGATTCTTGTTGATTTCATCGACCGCGACTCCCGATTTGATAAGCCCATTTTCGATAAAGTAAACATGATGGGCCAGCCGCCGCACCAAATTGAGATTTTGTTCCACAACTATCACGGTCATTTTTTCTTGCTCCACGATGCGGCGCAGAATGGCGGCCATTTCTTGCACAATCGAAGGCTGGATGCCTTCGGATGGCTCATCCAGTAATAGAAGGTCGGGTCGACCGACCAAGGCACGCGCGATGGCCAGTTGCTGTTGCTGCCCGCCAGACAAGGTTCCGCCCAGTTGTTTATGCCGTTCTGCAAGAACAGGGAAATATTCATAGACAAAATCGAATGACTCATTTTGTTGTTTGCGCTTACCAATCCGGCCCATTGTAAGGTTCTGCTCGACGGTGAAATCGGGGAAAATCTCACGTCCCTGCGGAACGTAGGCGATGCCGGCATTGCTAACACGATAAGGGGGCAGGGCCACCAATTCCTGATCCAGAAACTTGATTGAGCCTGAAATATGCGGCAAAACCCCCATGAGCGCCTTGACGAAGGTCGTCTTGCCCATACCATTGCGCCCCATCAGCGCGATGGAGTCACCACGTGCCAGATCCAGATCCAGTCCCTTCAGGACGGGGGCGCCACGGATATATCCAGCTTTTAGATCGCGCACGTTTAGCACTATTCGATATCCCCCAGGTATGCCTGACGGATTTCCGCATCTTCGCTTATGGCGGCGTAATTCCCTTCGCGCAGCACTGCTCCTTTCATCATTACGATAAGAGGGCTGCCCAGCTTGCGCACAAAGCTCATGTCATGCTCGATCACCAGAACTGCCACGCCTAGTCGGTCGCGCACATCCTGAATCATGTGCACGATGGCATCGGTTTCTTCCTCGGTCATCCCGGCCGTTGGCTCGTCCAGCAGCAAAAGTTGGGCATCCGACACCACCAGCAAAGCAATTTCCAATTGCTGGCGGATTCCGTGCGGCAACTCAGAGGCCAGTTTACCCGCATATTCCAACAACCTGGTTTCGGCCAGAACCAACTCATAGTTTGACCGGTCTGGTCCGCCGCGCAACAGGCTGAATGGCGCATAGTGTTTCGTGGCAGCGGTGATAGCGATTTCAATATTTTCGGCAACGCTTAGGTCATCAAAAACTGACGGAATCTGAAACTTGCGTGCGATGCCCTTGCGACAGATTTTTTGCGGCGAAAGGCCGGTAGTGGCTTCACCCATAAAGAAGACCTGACCTGACGTTGGATCCAGGTCGCCGGAAATCACCCTAAAAAGTGTGCTTTTGCCACAGCCGTTGGGCCCGATGATGCACTTCACTTCACCCCGGGACAGATCAAGGCTCATCTTGTCGAGCGCGCGGATGCCGCCAAAATCCATGACGATTTCGCGTACCGTCAGGAAAGGGGCGGTTTCAGGCACACTGACTGGGAGCGACGATCTTGCCGATGTATTTTTGCATCTTCAATTGTTGGTCACGGGCTTCGAACAACAACATGTTGAGGTCCACATGCTTGTCATCGGCGCGCATCGTTACCTCGCCATTGGCCACGGTGATGCTGCCGGAAAGAGCCGCCATGATTTTGTCAGTCTCGTCTGAATCTGCTCGTTGCATTGCATCGAGGAAAAATTTGGCGATGCCGTAATGTGCAACAACAGCATCACTGACCACCACATCGTCGCCATAGCGTGACTTTTGCCTGGCAACGAAGTCCCGGGATTCGGGCCGGTCAAGCGTCTGAATGAAATGCGAAACGCCGATGATGCCTTCGGACTCGGCCGCGCTGAGTCCAGGCAGGTAGTTTTCGTTGAAACCCAGGACCGCAAGGCGCGACTTTTGCTTCATGCCTGCTGCCGTGAATTGTTTGATGAAGGTCACACCATCCGCGCCCGGAAGGGTCAGGATGATCGTGTCGGCACTTGACTCTCCGATCTTGCGGATCGTAGTGGCAAAATCCTTGACCCCGAATGGGGTGTATTCTTCGCCCACCACATCGCCACCGGCGCCTTCCACCGCAGTGCGGATCGCCACATTCATCTTTTGCGGCCACGCATAGTCTGCGCCGAATAAATAGATTTTCTTGCCGACTGTCTCCATCAGGTAGGGAATCAGCGGATCGACATAATGCGCGGGAAGGGCGCTGTAACAAGAGATGTAATTGCTGCACACGCCACCCTCGTAGTCGGTGGCATAAAGCAGCGGTTTGCGGCCCCGTTCGATCGAAGACTTGATAGCATCGCGTGCCGAACTTGTAACCGGCCCGATCACTACATCGACCTCATCGCGTCGGATCAACTGCTGTGCACGCTCTACCGAAGTCTTGGGGTCGGTGCGGTTATCGGCCTTGATGATTTCAATCTGGCGACCCAATACGCCACCAGCGCCGTTGACTTCGTCCACCAGCATCTCGATGCCCTGCATCGCCTGCGCGCCAAACAGTTCCAGCCCGCCCGAAAACGGCATCAGCACGCCTAGTTTTACCGTTTTTGCCAGTGCAAGTGCCGGGGCGCCCAGCGCCACCGAGCCGACAATCGCCGCGCCACCACATAGAACCTCTCTGCGGTTTATCGTTCCTGTCGTAAACTGGGCCGTATTAATACCACTCTCCCTAAATTTGAACGGCCTGAAACGACCATTCCGCTACACCACTGTGTAGCCTCCATCCGCGACGAGGTTTTCTCCCGTCACAAAGCTTGCCTCGTCGCTAGCCAGAAAAAGAACCGTGTTGGCGATCTCTTTGGGCGTGCCGAACCGTTTCATCGGCTGCAGCGAAAGATAACTACGCAGTGCTGCCTCAGGATCGGCAGCGGTATTTGCGGCGCCACGCCGTAGTCCCGGCGTATCGACCGTGCCGGGGCAAATCGCATTAACGCGTATACCATGCTCCATCAAATTGATCGCCGCGGCGCGGGTGAGAGAGGATACTCCTCCCTTAGTCGCATGATAGGCAGCGTATCCCGGAGAACCAACGATAGCGAAAGTCGACGACGTATTGACGATCGAGCCACCATTGCCGTGATCGATCATCCGGCGCGCAGCCTCGCGTATGCCGATAAATACCGGACGCAGGTTGACGCGGACGAGCATGTCAAAATCTTCATCGGTGGCGTCGAGAATGCCGCGGGTGTCCTGTATGGCGGCGTTGTTAAACAATATATCAAGCCGCCCAAAACGGCTGCTGCAAAGGTCAAACGCCGCCTCAAGATCGGCGCGTTCGGACACATCGCATTTGGCAAATACAGCCTTGCCGCCTGTTTCGATGATTTCAGACACAAGCGCAGTACCTGCCGCTTCATCCAGATCGGCGACAACAACACTAGCGCCTTCCTCTGAAAAGCGGCGCGCAGTGGCAGCCCCAATCCCATTTGCGGCCCCTGTCAAGACGGCCGCACGGTTTGCAAGTCTCATTCTTCGGGCTCCCAGATTTTCAGCGGCCCCTTGCCAGCAATATGGTCAAGCACGTCCTGCGACTGGGCAACGACACCGAAATGCGTTGCAATATCATAAAGAGACGATTCCTGCTCGCGTGGGCCTGTTGCTGCACAAGCATCACGCGGCACCACCACCTGATAGCCATTGAAAAAGGCATCATGGACGGTTGAGCGTACGCAAATATTGGTAACAACGCCGAACACGATCAGCGTATCAATGAGGTTATCTCGTAGCGTCAGATCCAAATCGGTGCCAAAAAATGCACTGTAGCGCCGTTTGAGGAACACAAAATCGTCATTCTGCTTGTCAAGCTGCGGCACGACATTCACGCCACTGGTGCCTTCCAGGCAATGCGGCGCACGCTTTAAAAACTCGCGCTCACGTCTGACGCCCGGGCGGTGCGCGTCCACAACCCAGCCAATCATCATGCCCGACACCCGAGCACTCTGGATAAGCTCATTTTGAATGGGGTAGAGCTGTTCAGCTCCCGGCAAACACATGGCTCCCGCCGGATCGCAAAAGTCATGCACCATATCCACGATCAGCACTGCTGTAGTGTCGGATCTCAGTGAGATATTTTGCTGCGCGCTTCGAGTGGCGGAGAAGACATCCATAGAAAACCTCAATGAATTTAATTCGTATATGAAGAACGACATGTTGATCAACAATGTGACCACAAGTCAGTTTGCTGTAATCACGACAATATACAGGTAATTAAAAAAAGTTCTTTCAGTGAGTTGTCGACTTTCGCCTCAGTTGATCAGCCAATCTTGAATGGTCTTGTTAAACGCCTGGTTGAGCAAGGATTCGATGAACAGGCGATTGCCGAATTCGCGTCTATTGTTATCAACATGAATATTTGGACCCGGCTCAAGTTGGCCCAGGGTGCTACCCCGATCTACCGCGAATCGTCGTCTTAAATCAGCGCAGCGTAGACCAGCGGCCAGCCTGATTTTTCGACAGGCGTATAGGATCGCCAATGGCGATATGCCCATGCGACAACACGCGCGCCGTGACGCCTCCATGACCGCGGACGGCGTTGTATCCGCCGGGCCCCAACGTTTCTTCCATCCGACTGCAAGGGTGGCACAAGCCGGTCACTTCCAGTTCGACGCCGCCGACTGTGACCGTTTTGTTTCTCAGGGCCAACAGGTTTATGCCCTTGACGACGATGTTCCGCCTCAATAATTCTGGGGCAACCTGCGATTGACCGACACAACTTGCAATAACAGCCAGGTGTTCGGCCTGCAGCAAGGTAACTTGACGCTGGCCGGACCGTCCTTGATACCGATCACCTTCCAAACCCGCTGTCGGCGACGCAACTACGTCTTGAACGCTCTTCATTGGTGCGCGACGCTCTGGTCGAAGACCAATCCAGGTGACTTCGCCCTGTTGAGGCAAAGTATTCAGCAATTGCTGAAGCGTCTTCACAACCGCGACCTTCCGTTTCGCATTGATTTCGCTGGCCTACAAAACCATTTGGCAAGCGCGCTAATCCACATCTACTCTGAGCCCAGATCAATCTGATCTAAGCGCGCGATGAGTCGATCAGCATCGAGCTGAAAGTCACTGAACACGATCTCGCCCGATGGATCAATGATGATGAACCACGGCGTGCCACGCGTACGGTAATCTTCCATGATGGTTGGCACACCACCCACGACGGCGTCGTGACCAAACGGCAGATCCAGTTCATAACGCTGTTGCGTGTCTCGCAAACGTTCGAACGTGTTTTCCTCAAAACCTTCGAATACCGTTTGCACGACTGCGAAACCGGCGTCGTGAGGCTCGAGCGCTTTTACCAGCCGTTGCAGCGTGGGAAAACCGGCACTGTGACAGCCCGGGCACCAATGCTGAAAGCAATAGATCACCTTCAGGTTTGTGCCCAGATCATCGAGTGTCAACGGCGCCCGTGCCTTACCCGCGCCATCGATCCAATCGGCAACACGAAGTTCGGGAGCCTGATTGTCGTTTCGCATTGAAGTCACCATTCGTTCCTCCGTTATGATGCTTTGCGCTGTGGCAGGCGCCAGTCAGGCCGCACGAAGTGACAGGTATAGCCGTTCGGTAGACGCTCCAGGTAATCCTGATGTTCAGGTTCTGCATCCCAAAACGGACCGGCCGGTGCGACTTCGGTCATCACCTTTCCTGGCCACAAACCTGATGTGTCAACGTCGGCAATGGTGTCCTTTGCGATTTCTAATTGTTCCGCGCTGGTGTAGTAGATGCCGGAACGATAGGAACTGCCGCTATCATTACCCTGGCGATTCGGGGTGGATGGATCGTGAATCTGAAAAAAGAACTCCAACAGTTGGCGGAAGCTCAGTTGCTTCGGATCAAATTCGATTTCGATGGCTTCGGCGTGTGTGCCGTGGTTCTTATACGTCGCATTGGGAACGTCGCCGCCGCTGTAGCCGACTCGTGTCGAAACTACGCCCGGCATCTTCCGAATCAAATCCTGCATACCCCAGAAACAACCGCCCGCCAAAATGGCGCGGTCGTGTGTGGAATCAGTCATAAATCCTCCTGGTCGTCGCTGCTGCGCAGCGATTGAATAAGCTATTTTGGGGCGTTAGCCCTTGTTTCAAGATTCATCACCGCTACAAGCGGCGGAACTTTCTCTACTTCGTTGTAACAACATCTTTAGTCATGCTGGCCGTGTTCGTGCAATCGGGTTTGAACTTCCGCACAAACTCCAGTTTTTTTCCAACGATCATTAAGTGCCACAAAAGGTTCTGGTGACGCGCTCCTCTGGCCGCGGCGGCACCTGCAGATCCTGATCGGCTGTATC
>RCNC010003078.1_pt1 | contig 10963 bp, 9 predicted proteins | sample 2041301 | NCBI WGS metagenome assembly RCNC01 (sample SAMN09708231, study PRJNA481090) | Marine sediment metagenome, whole genome shotgun sequencing project. | biome: marine sediment; feature: ocean; material: sediment; isolation source: Sewage treatment plant 13A marine sediment (STP13A) ... | reverse complement strand
AGATGTTTGAGAATCTTGAACTCGCGTTTGACCCTGAAATTCAGTATTATTTCGCGTATGAAATTCGCAAAGCCCCGCCGGTAATACATTTTCACAACAGCTGAAGTTCCGTCTGTTAGTTGCTCGGTCCAGATTAAGGATTTTGCTTCGGCTTTGATGATTTTGTCAGAATCTATTTTATATGGCCATACAGGAAATCCAAAACCTGCCGGCAGTTTTAACTTCTGTTTCATGGGTTATCAATTGATTTGAGTTAATTCAAAAATCGGAATTCATAAGGTACTTGGTTATTTTTAATCCCGCAGGGAATCATAGCAGGCGACCATCTTTTCTACATACCTTTCAGGGTTGAGAACGTTGAGAGCATACTGACGGGCGGCATGGGAACATTGTTGCCTAAAGTCATGCCTTCTTGCCATGGTGAGCATGGCGCGAACAAGATCAGCCGTCCCGTCTTCAACCAGGATTCCGGTTTTCCCATCCTCGATGAGCTCGGGCAAGATCCCCGTTCTGGATGCAATTATCGGTTTGCCACAGGCAAGGGCTTCTCTAACCGCCCGGCAAGACCCGTCGCTGCCGGGGGTTAAAAAAACCTTAAAATCAAAAAGATTTACCACCTCACCGTAGTCATCTTTGCGATATCCGGCAAAAATCACATTATTTTCCAGCCCCCGCTGTTTCACCGGCCGACGGGCCAGGCTGTCAATATGGGTGCCGCGTCCCACAATCAGAAATTTGAAGTGGGGTATCTCTCTGACGACTTGTTCAACGGCGTTCAACAGCATATCAAATTTTCTATGTTTTTGAACCCGGGCCACTATGCCGGCCAGCGGCTCGTGGATGCCAACACCAAATTCCGTGAGTAGTTTTTCGTTTTTAGGTCGGGGGCAAAAATGGCCCCCATCAACGGGAATATTCACGTGTTCAATCGGTTTGTCGGATAAAATTCTAGAAAGATGTGCCTGGACTGCCAGGGAGGCCGTCAAAACCCTTGCGGTTCGGTCAAACGTAAACCGTTGCCTGGAGGTAAGCGGGGCAGGCTCACCGTCATAACAGGTCCTGATCAAGCGGTCCCCGAAGCCGCTTAATACAGCTGTCAGTGCATCGTTGTCCTGATGGCTGTGAATCAGGTCGATTCGGTTATGTGCCATAATCTTTTTTAGGGAAAAAATGTCCGGGATTATTTTCCAGTTAAGATGTTTGTTGAGAAACATCCCATCAAGATATGCAAGGTCGCGCTCGATGGCCTTGCGGTAAAGCTGGCTCTGCAAACCGCGGCGGCGTGCACAGGCAAAATAAATCTTCATCTTGCCAAAGGTTTCCAGCCAGGATGCCAAGTTCAGGGCATGATCCGCCGGCCCGGTCCACTTAAAGTTACTGTAGAGATGTAAAATTTTTTTCACAGTCATCCCGTTCGGTTCTACTTTATAACATTATCAGGGATAAATATTTCATTCGAATTTCAAATAGAATTAAGTATTTTCCAAACAGGAAACGATCCGGCGGCAGGCCTCCTCGGTGCCGCCCCTGCGTGCTTCGATAAATTGAAGGGCCGCATCGATCACAACTTTGCGGGAAGGCGGGCTGGCCAGATCCTTAAGGAGCAAATCCGCAACGTGTTTCCAATCTTCTGCCACCTTGAGCAGACCGGACTCAATGATTTCTCGACCTACCCAGGCAAAGTTATCCCACCAGGGTCCGATAATGGGGATAACGCCACTGACGAGCGCTTCCAGAAAATTCTGGCCGCCCAGGGGCGCCAGGCTGCCGCCGACAAATGCGGCTTCGGCGAGCCGATACGCGGGCAGCAATTCCCCGAAAGTATCCCAGAGGATGACATTGCCGGCGGGTATCCGACGTTCGGCTTTGGACCGCAGGGTGTATCCAATTTCCGTTTGACGCAGAAGTTTCTGCCAGGATGGAATACGGTGCATATGCCGCGGGAATAAACCGACGACAGTCTCCGGGCGAGTGCGAAGGACATCTTGAATAATATTTTTAACAAGGATCTCTTCCTCTTGCCTGACAGAAGCCAGCACGATGAATGGATTGTCGACCGGGATAATGGCGTTGAGCTCGTTGTCGTCACCACCGCAAGATATTGTGGCCGCCATCCGATCAAATTTAATGTTGGCCATGACGTCAACGCCATCCGGGCCGAAAAGCCGCCTGAACCGATCGGCATCGGCTGGCGATATAGCCAAAACCTTGCCCGGCCGAAGGATTTGCCAGATTGAAGGCCATAGATGATACCTTTGAAGGCTTTTAGCGCTAATTCGGCCATTGACTATTAGGATCTTACAGCCTTGTGTTTTCAAGGCCAGCAAAAGTCCCGGCCAAATTTCAGTTTCCAGCAGAACCATCAATTTAGGCCGGATGGCGGCGATAGCCGCTGCCATAATAGATGGTTTGTCAAAAGGAAAATAGCGAACAGCCGTCTGAATTTGATTCTGGTTCCTAATTAGATCCGGCAGTGCCTGATTGATAATGTCAATCCCCTGACGCGTGTTGGAGGTCAGCAAGATTTGGATAGGTTGCTCCACCTGGAGGGTTTTCAGAATTTCTAGTGCTAAAAAAGATTCGCCGACTGAAGCCGCTTGAATCCAGAGATCTGCAACACCCGGCAACTTGTCTTTCAAGGCACGCTGATGATAACCTTCGGCCAGGCGATGATTCAATCTCAGCCAGGGCAGGGCGACGCTCCAGCTAAGATTATAAAAAGCAAAAGCTGTTTTGTGAAGCAGGTTCATTTATATATTGTAATTGATTTTGTGCATCTAGAGGAAAAATTTGGTTTAATCTATGGATATTAGTGAAAAGCGGTCTACGTGTCAATTAATTCAATTGCGGATTTCGGAAATGCGGATTGGAAATATATTGACAACAAAATCCCCTTCAGCTATTCGGAAATATATTGTTTGTTTTAACCGGTGCTTACTATATTGTGCTAAAACTGAAGCCAATACGCATGTCACGAGTTTCAATTGATTACAATTTTTTTAATAGACCGTCTGCTTGCGGCGGAGCAAAAGACGGTGGTATAATCCACCATTATAAAATTTGCTATCATTATGTTTAAGAAAAAATTAAAAAAACTCAAATCCGATCTAGATGTTCAGCTATCAAAATATTTTCCATCGGTGCGCGGAGCGGTATTGCTCATTGTAATACCGGCCTTATTGATTGTACCGATCTATTTTATCAGCATTCTCATTGAAAATGTCACCAGGAAAAATGATCGCCCGATCCTCGAATATGAGGCCCGACTCGCTGTCATCAAGAAAGACCTGCCGCTTAATGCCGAGGTCAACTACGTCTCCAACTCAAAAGCGCCGTATGATTTTATATATGCGGACTATGTTCTGGTGACGGCTCGCTTAGTTGAGGGTCGAAAACCGATGCAAGATCTTCTGATTTTTCAGGATTTCGATACAAACGCAATGCCTAACTTCAAAGGTTATACTTTGAAAAAAAACTATGGCAACGGCGTGATGCTATTTAATAGGAATAAGTGATCCATGGAACTGCCGGCGTTTATATCTCCTTTTCTTATCGGCGCTTCGATCATCGCCATATTGTTTCCAAATTATAAATTGCGTGGAATCTGGTTGGTTTTTACCATAAGTTTAGGGGCAGGTTTGGGGCTGGGGATCACCTCTGCCACGATATTCTTATGGTTAGCTTTGATAGGCCCTCCCGACAGCTACTACTTTGCAGCTGAGTTGAGTCTGGCTCTGGTACTGGCTCTGTATGCCTTTTACCGCATTCACTATTCAGCAGCTGGCACTCAAAAAGCTTCAGGATTAAACTGTGAAGCAACTCCCGTAACGATCACCTGGTTAAGGAATATATTCCTTTTCCTGGTGCTTGTTTCCATCGGTTCTTTTTTGCTGAAGACATTTTATCAAGATCCGCACGGAAAATGGGACGCCATAGATACATGGAATTTTCGAGCACGGTGGTTGCTGTGGGGCGGTCCGCACTGGATTAATGCCTTTTTGCTCCGAGCGAAAGATGGCTTGGATTATCCCCTGCTGATTACCGCCTCTGTTTTTCGTATGTGGCAGATACTCGGAAAAGATCCTATCGCCATTCCAATTTTGGTTGCAGGCATTTTTACTTTTGGATCGTATCTCATTTTATTTTCTTCTCTGGCCTTGCTGCGTGGCAGAAATCAAGGTTATCTGGCCGCCATTCTTTTGTTTGTATCCACTCAATTTGTCAATATCGGCACTTATCAATATGCGGATGTTCCGCTGGCTTTTTTTATTCTGAGCACTGTTATTCTGTTCAGCCTGAAAAATCGTTACCCCGAAATTTCAGCCCCCCTAGTTTTTTTAGCCGGGCTTACCGTTTCATGTGCGGCCTGGACCAAGAATGAAGGTCAGCTGTTTCTGGTACTGGTCATATTCGTTTATTTCATAGGGCAGCTGGGGAAAAAAGAATGGTCCAATACTTTAAAAGAATGTATTGGCTTTACCATAGGCTTGTCGCCGATTTTGGGCACTCTCTTACATTTTAAATTAAATTTCACACTTGAAAATGCTCATATAAATGCTGATACGTTAAAACAGCTGGGAATTTATCTCCTTGATATCGATCGTTATATACTGGTGGGTACTATATGGATTAATAAATTCTTTACTTTTAACGACGGCATTGTTTGGTTAATGGCAGGATATTTTTTATTATCCGGATTGGATAAAACCGATCTCATCAAAAAACGAATATTATCGCATATCATTCTATTAGTATTGATGATGTGCTGTTATTTTTTTATATATGTTATTTATACTGGGAATCCGAGAGATCTTTTGAGTACTTCATTGCGGAGGATTATCATTCAGCTCTGGCCAACCTGGGTCTTTCTTTTCTTTTACTGTGTGAAGGGCCCCGAAAAAAACGCTTCAATCCAGGCTATCTCCCCCCGTTCCTTTTGAATTCCATATGTTACACTATGGGTGAAATCGGTCTATTTACGCAATGGCATGTAAAGTACCGGATATCAGTGCTATACAAGCTTTGAACCCTGAACCCGGAACCGATCACTTTGGGTAGTACCAACTTGGCAGTAATATGAGAAATTTGAATACGAATCGGCAAATGAAGCACGCGATTATGTCGGGACGAATCATTGGAGCGCTGATATATATGATCGATGTACCGCATCGACACATTGTCAGAAGTAATCTGCGGTTGGCCTTTCCGGATTGGTCACATGAAAAAATCCGACAGATATCCAAACGCGTTTTTCAACATTTAGGCACCACTTTCGTGGAGATTTGTCAGCTGGCGACCTATTCGAAATCGGATGTTGTCGATAGAGTGCGGGTTGTCGGTGCGGAACACTGGCGGCGTGCGCTGGATAGAAATCAAGGCTTAATTCTTGTTTCGGCCCACCTGGGAAACTGGGAGTTCGGGACACAGTACGCGGCCTGCTTCATGCAGAAGCCCACCCTTGGTGTCGTTAAAAAGATTCGTTTTAAACCGCTTAGTCAATGGGTGCACAATCTGCGGACACGATTTGGCACCAGGATCATCTACAAAAAAGGTGCACTGCTCGATATGCGCCAGGCCCTGCGGCGCGGTGAAATTGTTGGCCTGCTGGTTGATCAGAGCAAACGCAAAGAAGGGGTTGATGTCATTTTTTTTGGCCACCGGGTCCCCGCAACACCCGCCGCTGCTTTTCTGAGCATACGCTGCAAAAGTCCGATATTGCCGATTTTTTGTATTCGGGAACCTTCCGGGCAGTTAACCATCCACGTCAAACAACCCATTAAAACCAGATGGTCCGGTGATCTGCGCTCCGATGTCCAGGCGAATACTCAGCTGATAACCGATGCTGTTGAGCGCATGATCCGTAAATACCCCGAACAGTGGTTCTGGGTCCATAAACGCTGGAAGAAATATTATCCTCATTATTATCCCGGGTATCAATTGAGGCGAGAGCGGCGCAAACAAGGAGAAGAACGGCGCGAGTAAAGGATGGTGAAGGATTAATATGATCAGAGTTGAAAAAATTGACTGTGCGAATTTCAAAGGTATCAATGACATTCTGACGGATATCTGGAGCACAGACAGTGAAGAGAGAGGGAGAAAAATCTTTGAATATCAATGGGAACGGGATGAAATCCATTGCGGTCTGATTTTAATGGATGGCAACAAAACAGTTGGATTCCTCGGGATGATTTTTAGCCGGAGATTGATAAATGACACGGTTGAAAAATTTTGCAATCTGACTTCCTGGTTTGTGTGCAAGGATTATCGCAGCAGAGCGATATTTTTGATTTTACCCCTGCTCGGCATGAAAGATTATACCATTACGGATCTGACGCCCTCTAAAAACGTATACAAGATTCAAAATAGGCTGGGTTTTAAGGACCTTGAGACCAAGGGTCGGCTGCTTCTGCCTTTTGGCCGTCGACTGTTTCAGCCAAAATATTCTCCCATCAATCTGACTCATGATTTAGCGGCCATCGAGCAAAAACTTGAAGGGCAGAATCTAAAAATTTTCAATGACCATAAACATTACCCGTGTTTTCATTTTTTGCTGACCGGCAAAGACCGCAATTGTTACATTATTTATACAAAATTAAGAAGAAAACGCATCCAACACGTCCATCTGCATTTTATCAGCAATCCGGATCAATTTGCGCTGGCCTACCGCGACATCCGCAAAGAGATTCTTTCCCATGCAAAGGCCTATTTTCTTCTGATAGACTCAAGATTCGTCAAAAACAAGAAACTGCCCTTGAGTATTTGTCTACCCTACAGGGCCCCGAAACAGTATATATCGTCAAAGCTTAAGCCCGAACAAATTGATAATTTGTACTCTGAGCTTGTTATGCTCAACCTTCGCACCCAACCCAGGCTGAAGTATCTGATCCGCAAAACGTGGCGAACGCTATTTGGATTGAAATTTCCGTAAGCTTCCTTGGGGATCATTGTAAATAAGAAAAGGCAAGGTCTTCGTGAAATTTAAGCTGGAATATGCGCTGCGTTGCCTCTTGGATATATAGAATTAAGCTTGACCCTTAACCCACTATAAAGTAATTTCAATCCACCTGTTAAGTTAAGGCGTTAAAACAAACTCCCTAAAGGATGGTTCCATGCAGCAGGTGATTGAAACCCTTGGTGAATATATAAAAGAGCAATACAATGCCAAACTGGATAAACAGGAAAATATATTTAATTCGGGCATCATCGATTCTTTAGGCTTTGTGAATTTGATTGGATTTATCAGCGAAGCCTTTGAAATCGAATTTGAGCCCGAAGATCTTATCGAGGATAATTTTTATTCACTTGAGAGGATGGCGCAGATTATTTTGCAGAAAAAAGAATGAAACCGTTTCTCGTTCAACATCTTTTAGATTTAACGAGTGATAAGTATCCGGCCCAAGTTGCCATCAAGCACGGTAAAGATGCCATCACATTTGAACAGTTGCATACAAAATCCAGCGCCTTGGCGTATGGGCTGCAAAAGTTCGGCATCGGCAAGGGCGAGCGGGTCGGTATATTGCTTGATAAATCCATCGCGCAGGTTATTTCCATGCTTGGTGCGTTGCGTGCCGATTTCATCTTTGTGCTCATCAATTCAATTCTAAAGGAAAACCAGATTCGGCACATTCTCAACGACTGCGGTATCAAGCTGCTCATCGCTTCTGAAAAATATAGCGCTCGGTTTCAAAATATCCTCAAGGATACTGAAGTTGAAATCGTTGTCTGGGAATCTAAACTGGATGAGATTGCCGATACTTATGTCGGGAAAAATGCCTCTACTATGCGCACCGGCGAAGATATCAGCAGCATTATCTACACCTCCGGCTCCACCGGACTACCCAAGGGAATCGTTATCACCCATCGCAACCTGATCGAAGGCGCCCGGATCGTCAGTCACTATCTGAGTATCACGACCACAGAACGTATTTTGGGGCTGCTGCCCTTTAATTTTGATTACGGATTAAATCAGCTGATCTCAACGCTTTACAAAGGTTGCACGATTGTTCTGTTTAAATTCTTTATGCCCAATTCCCTGCTCAACATTTTAATCGATGAAAAAATTACCGGTCTGCCGGCCATCCCCACTATCTGGTCCGCGGTATTCAATCCGCAATTGTGCAAAATAGCTCCTGATCAGCAATACCCGGACCTAAGATATATCAGCAACACCGGCGGAAAACTTCCGGCTCGGAGTGTAAAAAAAATCAGACAGTTATTTCCGGCAACCAAACTGTTCCTGATGTACGGGCTGACCGAAGCTTTTCGTTCCACCTATCTTGACCCCGGCGAAGTGGATCGGCGACCGGACTCAATCGGCAAAGCCATCCCTAATGTCTGGGTGGAGGTGATCAATAAAAATGGTAAAATATGCGAAGCCGGTGAAGTCGGAGAGTTGATTCACGGCGGTGCCTGCGTTACCAAAGGCTATTGGAATAACTCCGAAATGACCGCCAGGGTCTTTCAGCCAAATCCGATTTTGCCCAAAGAAAATCAGTTTCTCGACCGGGTTGTTTATTCCGGGGATCTCGTCAAAAAAGATCGTGAGGGTTTCCTGTACTACATCGGCCGCAAAGATGCGATGATCAAAAAAGAAGGCTATCGTGTTTCACCGACCGAGGTCGAGGAGTTGCTGATGGATCATCAAGATGTATATGAAGCCATTACGTGCGGTATGGAAAATGAAATGGCTAAAAACGAGATTGTGGCACTGGTGACCGCCAAACGAGAAATTGACGTCAAAGAGCTCTATAAATTCTGTCGGCGTAAGGCACCTGAATATCTCATCCCGGACAGGATTTTGATCATGGACCATTTTGCCAAAACGGAAACCGGCAAGATTGACCGGCCTAGGGTCATAAAGGAGGCCCATGATAAATATGACCGCTGATCTGCTGCAGGCAGCGGAAAATTTCGAAACTCCGCTGTATGTGTATGATTTCGATGCGATTGAGGCGCGGCTAGTTGCCTTGAGGTCTTTAATCCACCCCAAAGTAAAACTCTTTTACGCTGTCAAAGCCAATTCTAATCGGCATTTGCTGACAAATCTGAAGCCGCTGATCGATGGATTGGATGTCTCCTCGGGCGGAGAAATCAAACAGGCCTTACTGGCGGACTACCAGGGAGCCGACTTAAGCTTTGCCGGACCGGGCAAGACAGTCGGCGAGATTGAGCTATCGTTGCACCACGACTGCGCTTCCTTGAGCATTGAATCCTCCGACGATTTAAGCAGAGTCATCAGAATCTGCCGAGAGACAGGGAAGAGAGCCAATATTTCCCTGCGAATCAATCCGCAAACTCCGGTCAAGGAATTTGCCATCAAGATGGGTGGTATACCCTCACCGTTTGGTATTGATGAGGAACATGCCGCTGATATTATAGATGTCATCCACCAAAATGATGAATGCTTAAATTTTATAGGATTCCACATCTATGCCGGAACCCAGTGTTTGAATATTAACGGCTTAACCAAAAATATAGCCAATGTATTGGAAGTCGTTGAAAAGATATGCCATAAAAATGATCTGGCACCTGCCAGAATTAATTTCGGCGGCGGGCTCGGTATCCCCTACTTCAGCTCCGACGTGGACTTCGATCTTAAAGAATTTGCCCGATTCGTCAATCGAGCTGTCGCGCAATTTGATACTCGAATGTCTCAACCGGTCGATTACATCATGGAATTAGGCCGTTATATTGTCGGCCCCTTTGGCTATTATCTATCGCGGGTATTGGCCTTAAAAGAAACCAGAGGTCGAAAGTTTGTGATACTCGATGGTGGCATGCATCACAATTTACCCCCCAGCGGTAATTTTGGACAGATTATCAGCAAAAATTATGATATTCAAAATATAAGCAAACCAGTGGCCGCCAAAGAAAAAGTGGATATCGTCGGTTGCTTGTGCACAACTTTGGACAGATTGGCCAACCTTATTGAGATCGGTTCACCGGAGGTCGGCGATGTGATGGCTATTAAAAACAGCGGGGCTTATGGGTTAACTGCATCACCGGTTTTTTTTCTGGGACATGAGACGCCGCGAGAGATCCTCATTAAGGAAGGTAAGTTCAGTCTGATCCGGGAGAGCAAGGATATTACTCAATTCAACTAGTTTCGATACGGTCCCCAAATCAAATTGGAAAATAATTAGCTGAGGTTCCGTTGACTTTCTATATTCTGAGCACTGTTTCTGTGTTCGGCTTGGTCCATTTAAATCGGCAAGGCTTTTAAATGCTTGTAAAAAAGATGAAATATTTCAGTAAGCGGCGGTATTTACAGAAAATGAGAAATTAGCGCCAGTTTTGTCTGATTTCTTTGTATTTTTTACTTGATATCCGCTGATTTGTGCAATAAATAGAATTATTTTTATAAGGATTAGCGTTTTATTACGGGATAGTCCCTCCTGCAGCGTTAAACCATGGTTTTTTCAGAAATCCATAAACAGCGGCTGTCTGCGATAAGCCATTTTCGGTTGGACTCATATGATATACAAACCAAAATATTGAATCATTAGGAGACAGGTATGGCAATCAGTCAGGAACTCCTGGATATCTTAGCATGCCCGAAATGTAAGGGCGACATTTATCTGAATGACACTAAAGATGGCCTGGTTTGCGACACCTGCAAGTTATGCTATGAAATTCGGGATGATATCCCGATTATGCTGATCGACGAAGCCAAGCCGCTCAAGGGTTAGTTGATTGGCATGCTGGGAAGCTATGAAGCTATGAAGCTGGGATGCTGGGACGCCGGGAAGCTAGGATGCCATGAGATTACAGACATTTTGAGCCGATAGCCTCCCGGCCTTCCAGCTTCCAAGCCTATCAGCCTTTTCGAGAGTTTTGACATGAGCTTACCCCAGCAACCGAAGCCCGCAAAACTGGTCATCGGGCTTTTAATGACAGACAGGGCGCTTTTTGAACCATTGGCCGTTGAACTTTCCTCTTTATACGGTTCTCCGGATATGATCAG
>RCNC010003077.1_pt1 | contig 10963 bp, 10 predicted proteins | sample 2041301 | NCBI WGS metagenome assembly RCNC01 (sample SAMN09708231, study PRJNA481090) | Marine sediment metagenome, whole genome shotgun sequencing project. | biome: marine sediment; feature: ocean; material: sediment; isolation source: Sewage treatment plant 13A marine sediment (STP13A) ... | reverse complement strand
GAAAGCGCCGGTAAAAGCCGGCAAAGAGTAAAGGGTGAAAGTCCCTACATAGTAAAGGCTAGCGACCAGCTATGGTCTCCGAGTCATGCGTCGGCTACCGGTAAGGGAGCGGCGAAGCGTTGACAGGGGTACGTGCAGGCCCAGCAATTGAGCTCCGAAATCACCTTATTCGGATTGCCGACCTTGTGATTTGGTGGGGAAGGCAAAACAATATGTCGCGTTATCGCAAGTGGCAAATTGGATCCGCGGAGTCATAGAACTGGTGCATGTACGCAAGCTCTTTGTACGGAAACCGGGAGATCCCAGAGGGAGGCCAGTTAAATCCATAATTGGTTCGGTTGGAGAAGGCCTGTGGCTGAACGTCCAACGTGATTGTACTTCTGGGAAGTCGGACGGAGGAATAGTATCAATGAGACGAATGAACAAAGGGAAACAACCAGGAAGTAGTGGTGAAACACTGGCGGAATTCGTGGAGAAAAGTCCTTCGGCCAAGGGGAACCTCGTTCAGACGACCGTGACCAGCACTCAGGGGTTGGAATCAGCGTCGCTCGGTCTGGACAGGGTACGAGAGAAAGCATGTAGGGACAAGAGTCTACAATTTACGAATCTGTTACACTTCATTAACTATGATCGATTGCATGGTGCCTACCAGGCACTGAACCACAAGGCCTCTGTTGGAGTTGATGACGTAACATGGAAGGAGTATGGAGAGGGGTTACATGAACGTCTTGATAGGCTCCTTGATCAAATTCATAGTGGTCGATATCGGGCCAAGGCGAGCAAGAGAATCTGGATTCCAAAGTCAGATGGAGGCAAAAGACCCATCGGCATAGCTGCACTGGAAGACAAGATTGTACAACAAGCTTTGGTGGAAGTTCTTCAGGTAATCTATGAGGAGGACTTTCTTGGATTTAGTTATGGTGCAAGACCGAATCGAAGTCAGCATAACGCTCTTGATGCGATCTATGTTGCGATAACGCAACGAAAGGTAAGTTGGATTCTGGATGCGGATATCTGTGGCTTCTACGACAATATTGAACATGATTGGCTGCTGAAGTTTATAGAACACCGTATTGCCGACAGAAGAGTACTTCGACTAATAAAGAAGATGTTAAAAGCAGGAGTCTCGGAAGCCGGAAAGTGGTCTAAGACAGTGGTGGGGACACCACAAGGTGCAGTGATATCGCCATTGTTGGCAAATATTTATCTGCACTATGCCCTAGATCTATGGGTGGACTGGTGGCGTAAGCACCAGGCACGTGGCGAAGTATATATTGTTCGTTATGCTGATGATTGTGTCGTTGGTTTTGAGTACCAGTCAGATGCTATTCGTTTCGATGTAGAACTACAGACACGAATGGGTAAATTTGGTCTGGAACTTCATGGCGATAAAACAAGGTTAATGGAATTCGGACGATTTGCCATTGCAGACCGTAAGAACCGTGGAGAAAAGAAACCGGAGACCTTCGATTTTCTTGGATTCACTCACATTTGCTCAAAATGCCGTAAGAAAGGGAAATTCAAACTTCTTCGAAAGACAATTAGCAAACGACTTCGCAGTAAGATTAACGAAGTTTGCCAGATCCTTCATCGCCACCGTCATAAGCCGATAGTGGAACAGGGGAAATGGTTACGCTCAGTGGTTCAGGGATATTTCAATTATCATGCAGTCCCTGGCAATCGAAAAGCTATGGATAGGTTCCGGACACAAATCGGCCATGGGTGGCTCCGTGCTTTGCGTAGACGGAGTCAAAAAGGTAGAAACCTTACCTGGGAACGCATGCAACGGCAGATGATGAAGTGGATACCCACCGCTCGGGTCTTACACCCATACCCAAATCAACGTCTCTGCGTTTGACCTGAGGCAGGAGCCCAGTGCGGTAGTTCCGCATGCTTGGGATCTGTACGGGGGGTGCCGGGTAACCGGCATTCCTACCGTGACTATTTTTTCATCTTTGATCTTGGCATGTTTAATTTCACAGTTTTCTTTTCAGTATTACCTGAGGATTGTTGATAGATATAAGTGATAAAATCACAAAAATTATGAGAGAGAGGAGGGACCACTTCTGCTTTACGATATCCATTTCGACTCCTCAATTGTGGAATTGAAAGAATACAATAGGGAAATACTACATTAACAAAATAACTGAAAAACCTAACTAGTAAAAAGATCATTGCGGCAGTTTAAATGATTTGAAGATGTTTGTTGGCAATTCTCGGTTAAACAGTACGAACCTGGACTGTTTCAACAAATTTGCCACCTGCAAGAATATCTGAAAGCACGATCATGCGGTCACCTTCATTTAGAAGACGCCTACGTGTCAATTGCGCAACAGCACGATCAATGGAGTTCTCAGGGTTTTGTGAAAATTTGATGCGAAATGCATAAACCCCCCAGTGAATACCAAGTCTTCGTCGTACATGAGTTGTATTGGTAAATGCATAAATCGGCCCGTTAGGTCGGCATCTTGAAAGTAGAACAGCCATTAGCCCGCGCCTTGTGAAAACGAGGGTCGCAGCAGCTTTAAGGTTGTTATTCAGGATTGATGCGCTTCTGGCAATTTCATACTTGGCATTGTCTGATGCCTGCACTTTAACTTTGGTATCTTGCTCGATATGTCTTTCTATCCTGCGGGCGACAACGTCCATTACCTCTAGAGCTTTCAACGGGTGTTTTCCTGTGGCAGTTTCTCCTGAAAGCATTATCGCATCAGTACCTTGAAGTACCGCTTGGGTAATGTCTGTTACTTCGGCTCTTGTTGGAGTAGGATTGACGATCATTGATTCAAGCATATGTGTCGCTACGATTACCGGTTTTCCAGCAATACGGCATTTCTCGATTATCTGTTCTTGAAGGAGTGGTACCTCTTCGTAAGGCAATTCAGCACCGAGGTCTCCTCTTGCTATCATAATTCCATCACTTACTTCTATAATCTCGTCGATGTGGGGGATGGCTTCTGCACTTTCTATCTTTGCGAGAATATCAATTGGTACTTTTTTTTCTGTAATATATTTTCGCAGCTCTTCTATGGCAAAGGCCCCCTTAACAAAAGAGAGTGCCAGGAAGTCGACACCATTTTCAATTCCAAAAGCAATATCTTGCCAGTCTTTATCTGTTATGGATGGTAGATCAGCACTTTTACCTCGAATATTGACATGACGCCTGGAGCCAAGAACACCATCATCAAGACATTCGCATTCAATATCAGTTTGAGAAATATTCTTTACCTTGAGACTGAGCATTCCTCCATCAATTAAGACGATATCATCCACGGCAACATCATGAACAAAACCGTCATAATTTATTTCAACACAATATGGTTCAAGCTCTGCCTGGCGCCTGATTGTCAGGGTTAGCATTTCTCCCTTGTGCAAAACAATATCTCTCTTCACATCACCAGTTCGGATCTCCGGGCCTTTAGTATCCAGAAGAATGGCGACTGATTTTCCTGTTTTCTCGTTTATTGTTTTGATATGTTTAATTACATCTTTATGCCACTTATGTGTGCCGTGAGACATATTTAGACGGGCTACATTCATTCCATTCTCAGCAAGCTGATGGAGGATCGTAAAAGGTGAACTAACAGGGCCAATGGTACAGACTATTTTAGTTTTCCGCATATTCATAAGTGGTTATTATGTTTTAAGATACTGAAATATTTTTAAAAATTAAAGACGGGGTATCATTATCTCGGCTGCTGATAAATGATCATTTTGTTAGCCACTCTAACATTTAGTCACCCAAGCACCAACAATTTCAAAACCCTTTTGTTCTTTTTGCTTTTTATTCCAGTTTATTGGCAAAGACTTGCGCAAGCCTGTCTCATTGATGAACTTATTATTTGACACCCTGTGTGTACTCAAGCACTACGTTCTGTGGGAATCGGAGGTAGGTGACTGCCTCAGGTGACTCGGTGGATGAGATGAACGTGATTGACCCACCTCACCCTACTCGATACTGTTCTGATAAAGTTCGTAGGGTAATTTGGTGACAGCTGTCAGGCGATGCATATAACTTTCCTTGCCGACAGTTATCATCAGCCTTACTCAGGATGAAGGAAAACTACTGAAAATTGAAGTTGATGATTATAGGGATGAAAGGTTCAACGAATCTCGTCGATACTATTTTAGACTTTCAGATTATAATTAATGCAAACGTTTCCCAACCGATAGGTCCATGGACAGATGTCAGCGGTGACGGCAAAATTGGTATGGCTGAGGTCCTCTATTTATTGCAGAAAAGCGCCGGTTTTACGCTAAAGGTTCCGGTTCTCAGATTTGTTACTGCGGCTCCTTATCCCGTTGCCATCAATTGATTTCAGTTTATGGAATATTCGTCACCACCAATCAATGAGAGAACTTTTTCCACTTTAAAGGAAACGAGATATCTTTTCTCTCCGTCAATGGTCTTTTTTCTTCGGGACAGTTTATCGATCTGCGACTGGTCATCTGTCTCAGATATCTTGCGTAAATTGATCCGTAGTCCATTTAAACCGTCAGACTGTTGAACGAACATGTAGTTTGCGCTCGGATTTGTGTGAAGATTTGCCCTTGTCAGGCGATCCCTCATGATGAAACTAACCTGATCATTACCTAGAAAATGGGGGCGGGAATAAATTGCTGAGTTGACTGTGCCTGAAGAATGAGCGGTTGATAAGATGCCGAGTCCACCATTATTTGAAAAGTAATCTTTTAAATTCATTTTTTCCTCAGTGAGTTTTGCCCGGCTCATTTACCGGGCAATAGTTATTGGTTTCTACCACCGTTCCGTACCAACGAGCTGATTAACATCAGCACAATGCGATCTTTGTTCATCGGTCAAATCGTCGAAAGACTTTTTATTACTAATATTTTCGAGGGCACAAACGTATTGCTTTCCATCTGCGTCGTTTATCCAGATCAGTGCTTCGTATCCACCTTTCATTGTTTGGCCTCCTTGTCTTTGTGTACTGTAAGGATGCCTTTCAGCATCATGTATTCCACACAGTAAGAATCAATATGACGAAGGCAATAGACAAATAACAACAGCAATATGGTAGTAATTACTATCATTTGTGCTTGAAGAATCATTATTAGGTAGTTCTGGAGATGGTTAGTTATAAAATATGAAGAATTACACATGCCATTGAGTTGGTTTACAATTAGTTCGGGATAATATCTATTTCGGCAGTTATACTCGCGAGATTAAATCATATCATTATCCTTTGGTTGTCCTCATTGAGGATATCTATCAACTCTCTGGAAATGTGGGGGAAGCTATGAAAAAACTGTTTCAATGGCTCATTGGAATCGTTTTCGGTCTGTTTTTTATTACCGTGATGTTGTTGTCCATTTTAATTATTTTCAAGATACCGATAGATTTAACTCGTTTTAAAGCTCCTGTAGAAGAGTTATTGAGCACAGGTTTAAACAGACCGGTTCGAATTGAGAAATCTATTGTTATATCGACCTCTCTCAACCCTTATTTTACCCTTAAGGGTTTCAGAATAGAGAACCCTGAAGGGTTTCGAACCGATGATTTCCTGTCGATGGATTTGGCAAGAATTCAGATTGAACTGCCACCGTTGCTAAAAAAGAAAGTTCATATCACGGAGATTCAGGTCAAGGGACTCCATGTTACTCTGGAGGAGACCGGGGAGGGGAAGGTAAACTGGGCCTTTAACTCCGGCGAGGAGTCAAAAAAAAAATCATCAACTTCGCCAGAACCGGCAGAGAAGTCATCCCCGCAAGGTCCGGACCTTGCCGGGGACACAGTGGTTGTTAGAAAGCTCAACCTAGAGGATATAAAAGTTGATTTCTATCGACCGGACGGAGAGGAACCGACCAGCTTTTACCTGAAAAACTGTCTTGGGGCGATGCTGCCTGGCAAACCGCTTCATCTCGATATTGATGGTAACTACGAGGATTTCGACTACATAATAGACGTTTCCATCGGCTCTCTGGAAGAGCTGATCAGGGACAATAAGTCCTGGGTTGAGGTTAATTCAAAGATTGCTGGAACAGAGATGAACTTTAGTGGGAATGTCGACCTGACCACTGCAGCAAGATCCCTGATGCTCCAGACAGCAGTACAAGGAGAGAATCTGGCGAGCCTCAACGACCTGATCAGGATAGATCTGCCGCCCTTTACCTCTTACAAGATTGATACACGTCTGCATCTTCAGGCCGGAAAAATTGAGCTGGAGAAATTGGTTGTCCAGACCGGGTCCAGCAGTCTTGAGGGAACGGCGAAAATTATTGAGGAAAAGGATAAAATTATTACTGATTTGAAGCTGCGATCATCACTGGTGCAGATTGATGATTTCGTTTTTGAGAACTGGTCGTGGACAGCAGACGAAGAAACAATAGCGAATACTGGAGAATCTAAGGTAACAGAGGAGGAGCAAGCCCGGGAGGAAGAGGGTAAGGGTGAGCCTGACAATGAACTTGTTGAAAACAGAAAACTGATAGATCCGGAATTACTGGCCAAATATGAATCCACAATTTCAATTGATGCCGAGAAAGTCTTATCGGGCGAAGATACTCTTGGCAGCGGTCAATTACAGGCATCATTGAAAAGCGGCCGGATAAAGATCGACCCGCTGAAAGTTCAGCTTCCTGGTGGAAAAATTGAGATGATGGCATCCTTTAAACCAGGCGTTGAAGAGTCTGAGGCCGATTTGAAGGTTGATATTCAGAAATTCGATATTGGTATTCTGGTTAGACGGTCTAAACCGGATTCGGATATGGGAGGCCTGGTTAACCTGGCTATTGATGTTCAATCCAAAGCTAACTCGATTCCAGAATTACTGGCGAATGGAAGTGGCTATTTTGATTTTTCCGGCAACCTTGATAATTTTGGCGCCGGGATCATCGATCTCTGGGCGGTGAACCTTGTAGCCGCAATTGTCTCTGGTGCTGAAAAAGAAAAATCCCAGTTAAACTGTGCTGTCGGGCGATGGTCTATGACAGATGGACTGCTCCAGTCAGATGCATTTTTCATGGATACCAGCAAGATCAGGATTTGTGCTGATGGTGCGGTAAATTTGAAAGATCAACGGGTTGATGTCAAGGTTAAGCCAAGAGCCAAAAAAGCCGAATTTTTTAGCCTTGCGACGCCCCTTGAGGTACATGGATCTTTTTCAGATATTAATATAGGAGTTGGCAGCGGTGGGGTTATTGGCACTGCGATTAAATTTATTGCCAGTCCGGTAACCGTTCCAGTCAGTCGCATCTTTTCAGACAGGATACCGGCTGACGGAAGTGACGTCTGCAGTATGGAACTTGGCCCCGATGGCAGAGATAAAATAACTGTACCTATGTGTAAGTAATAACAATCCCCGAATTTTTTTTGCTTGTTATCGGTACGGTTGGAGAGGGCTAGCGCCAGGCGCCTTCTCTTTTAGTCGGACACCGTGGGTTATAGGCATTTCAGCACCAGCTTCAATCAGTGTGTAATATCCACTCAAAACCAGTTCTTCCATGCCTTTTCTAGCTATGAGATTAAAATTTCCAGTCATGAACATCACCCTGGATACTTACAACGCCCTCTTTACTGTCAGCATCATTAACTTATTTTAGTACCTGTCTCTGCGGCACATGAGGCAATCTAAGTTGGTCGTCTCTGTAGGCTTACCCGAAAGGCTCTGGTCCGTTATCATAACAACTATTTAAAACGATCAAATGAGCATAATTAATCTTGACATCATACTCTATAGATCATACATTATGATCAAATGAGCATAACTGGAGGAATTTCATGCCGCGGCCCAAAAAACCAAGATTTGTATCTGCCTATCCGATGATAACGGCTTTTACTCCTCGAGGTAAGGGTATTACGGGAGAAGTATCGATGACGGTGGAGGAGTTTGAAGCCATACGTCTGAGCGATTTCGAGCATCTCGACCAGGAAGGTGCTGCGGGTATGATGGGAGTGTCACGTCATACATTTGGCCGTCTGCTCTCTGCGGGACGTTCGATTGTCGCTGACGCCCTTGTAACTGGGAAAATACTTAAAATTGAAGGTGGTGAGTACGAGTTCAGAGGCTGTGGTAAGGGGCACCGGCGGCGCGGTGAGGGGCGAGGCCAAAGGTAATAGAGAAATTCTTGATGAATAGCAACGGAGGTGATTGATATGCCAGCACAAGAAGGAAATCGTAGAAATTTTAAGCAATCCGAGAGTTGCAGAGGTGGCAGTACCGGCAATCAGGGTAACAAGGCGAGGCAGAGCCAGGGCCAGGGTAAAGAACAAGGTCAAGGCCAGGGCCAAGGCCGGGGAAAAGGTCAGTCCTGCAATGGTAAATCAGGGGGTGGCCAGCGACGTGGTCAAGGTAACGAAGGTCGTTAACCATGCCCGCATCCCCGCATCTGATATGAAGGCTCGATAAAGGAGGACAAAATGCCAGGATTTGATGGATCAGGACCGATAGGAGATGGCCCGATGAGTGGTGGCGCCCGAGGGTTATGCCGATCAAACACTCATCGACAAAGATTTACAGATAATGACAGAGGAAACAGACGTGGAATGGCCTGCAGACGTGGTTTTGGCGCTCAGCGTGGTGGAAGGACAGGGCCAGGCTATGCTGCTGCAGATCCCCCGCCTGCCGGATGTCCGGATAGCAAGTGGGAAGAACTTGAAGCTCGGATCAGTGAACTACAGCAGTCGTTAGCAAGAACAGAACAGAGAATTGATCAGCTTTAGTCGCAATCCTTTCGTATGAAGATGAGGGGGCACGGATCTGCCCCCTCTGAATCAACTGATGTTAGCCTGACAACTTGTCGAAACAGCGAAACAGGAGGCCTCAAACTACCTTAAGCTGCTATGGTAAAGAGCCATGGTGATGAGCTTTAAGGAAAAGGCTTGAGGTCAATATCTGGTATATTCACAGATAGAGGTTGAGATACTCTTAGCATCATAAGTGTCCGGTTAATAGTCAAATAATTTTAACTGGTTACAAACAGCAGCATCTTCAATTTTGTAATCTCGATCTGTAACTAATTGATAAATCGGGATCTTTTCGAAGACTGAAACGCTTAAAATCTGTAAAATTGTGTAAAGACTTTCCTGGAGGTTGAATTGCTTTTTCATGATTGCTACAAGGACATAAACTGATACGGCAATCCAAATCTGGGACTTCACCGCGTTTTCCGAAGTCCCGAAAAAGTTTTTTATTCTGAGGTGTTGTTTGATCCACTTGAAAAACAACTCGACCTGCCAGCGGCTGTGATACAGTTGAGTTATGGTTAATGCCGGTAAAGAAAAATTGTTTGTAAGAAAAACCAGTGTTTTGTTTGTTTTCACGTCGTGGTATTTCACACGACGAAGTGGCTCCGGATAATCTTTTCTGGTGTAGAATCCGGTCAGCATAACTGTCTGGTCGCAAATTAATCCCGTACTTTTGTCGACCGGAGTGGAGTAACGTCGTTTGTATCTGGTATTTGATTTTGTGCGGGTTACAAAGAAGGCTGGTATCTGGTTGAAGACATACAATCTTTCGAAGTCCAGATAACCTCGATCCATGACATAATGGGCTCCAACTTCCAAAGGCAAAAGATCGAGGGCGTTGACATCGTGCAGCTTGCCGTTTGAAATGTGAATGAAAGTGGGGATGTTCCCCTTGAGATCCAATAATGTATGGAGTTTGATAGCAGCTTTTCTTTTGCGAAAAGTTGCCCACGGGAAAACTGAAAGACAGAGGTCTATAGTTGTTGAGTCTAAGGCGTATACGGTTTCGTCCAGATCTTCGATGAAAGAGTCTTCCCTGTATAGGTCCCGAGCAGTTGCAATGAGACTCTGAGCCAGTTCGGCGTAAATTCGCCAATCGCGAGTTTCGTTTGCGTCGGCGAGTGTTGATCTGGAGACTTTGCCACGGATGCCCATATGATAGAGTTTCTTGTTTTGAGATCGAAGACATACCTCGATATCTCGCAGGCTCTCTCTGAAGGTGATTTGGGCAAAAGCCATACAGAGAAATTGGTCGAGGCAAGAGAATGATTTTACTCTGTAATCGCCTTGATACTTGACCACGCAACGGCGAAAGGTTGACAACGGTATGAAGTCCATAACTTGCTTGAAAATCAATCGTCCGGCAAACATGTGCACCCCTCCCCAGGGTTTTGCCGTTGATTATCTCTAGAAAGAGATAGGATTTCAAGTCGATTATGGCCATTTTTTCAGTTATTGTATATTAATACAGTAGGTTAATTTGGTTACAAAATATTTTAACCGGACACTAATGTCTTAGCATCTTTATTAAAGTATCATCAATCAACCATTCCTTTCTCAACATTTTTAAAACATAGGCACTGAATAACTCTACCAAGGGGCGAATTTCAAGGATTCCATATTGAAATTTGATTTGTCTTGCACCACTATATGTTATGAGTTTTTTTGTCAAAATTGATAAAAATATTCTATAAATTCCATAAGGTTTTATCTCATTTATAATGATAGAAGAAAACTTTATCCACGAATTAAAACACATAATATCAGGTAATTATAGTATCGGTGACCTGGTGGATTTAGAACAAATTCATCTGGGGTCTGTAAATAAAAGCTTTATCATAAGAACTGATGGCAAAATTAACAAAAAAGCGTATTTTTTTAGAAAATACAATCCCGGTAAGACTAAAAATGAAATAGAATTTGAGCATTCAGTCATAACGCATCTGAAGAAAAAACGCTTTGCGCTTGTCGCCGGGTTGATCCATACAAAAGATGGTAAAACCTTTGTAAACCGAAATAAGGGTCAAGACCACTTTTATGCCATTTTTAATATCCTTCCAGGCAAAGACAAGTACAGCTGGGTTAACTCTGACTGCTGCAAAAATGATCTAAAAAACGCCGGAATTGTCCTTGCAAAATTCCATAACAAAGTTTTTGACCTGAAACCTGAGCAGAAGCGGTGTGAACCAAAAATAATGGATCTTTTGCCTCGGATTGCCCAAAAGGTATCGGGTTGTGCAGAAAAAAGGGGGGAGACAC
>RCNC010011987.1_pt1 | contig 10964 bp, 7 predicted proteins | sample 2041301 | NCBI WGS metagenome assembly RCNC01 (sample SAMN09708231, study PRJNA481090) | Marine sediment metagenome, whole genome shotgun sequencing project. | biome: marine sediment; feature: ocean; material: sediment; isolation source: Sewage treatment plant 13A marine sediment (STP13A) ... | reverse complement strand
TTCAGCATAGAAGATATGCTTCAGGTGTCAGCAATGCTCGAGAAAGCTGGTGTTGATGCCATTGAAATCAGCGGTGGCACCATTGCTGCACTTTTGACCGGGGATATTAACAACTCTTTTTCTCCGGCAACAAGGGAACCTGTCTACTACAGGGAAGCAGCAGAAAGGTTTAAAGAAAAAATCAAAATTCCACTGATACTCGTTGGAGGAATCAGGTCCTTTGAAACAGCCGACGAATTAGTAAAAACAGGAACAGCAGATTACATTTCCCTATGTCGTCCACTGATACGTGAACCAGGCCTTATTAAGAGATGGAAGGCGGGAGATCTCAGACCATCCGAATGTATATCAGACAGCGCATGCTTCCAGCCTGGAATGGAAGGAAAGGGAGTTTATTGTGTTCACGTAACGGGCTAAAAACAACAAACCATGCTACAATTTTTTTCAGCGAGTACGGGCATTGTAAGCTCTAAGAGAGCCATCACAGAATGCCTCGAAGTTGCCCTGGAAGGTGAACCTAATCTGGATTGTGATTTGATCATTATCTACACCGCCATGGGCCATACCTTCGAAGAACTCCTAAGCGAAGCTAAAAGACTCTCCCCAAACGCCAGGATTATAGGTTGCACCTGTGCTGGGGTCATTGGAAGAGAAGGACCGAATGAAACCCTGAGGGCCCTGGCAATTATGGCAGTAAAAGGGGCGAAAGAGGAATTTGCTGTTGCCTGTATCTCTTCATTAGAGATTGAAGAGGCATATGAGAGAGGCATCAGGATTGCAAAGGATCTTAAGAGTAATAATTCAGACATAAACATGATCCTTTTTATCCCTTCTGTTTTGCCTATGTCACCTATAGATGAGGCCATTAAAGGGATTGAATCCGTTTTTGGTTCCAATATGCCAATATTCGGAGGGGCATCTGTAGATAATATGAAAGGTATAAATGTCTATGCATTTCTTGATGATCAGGTAATTGAGAAAGGATGGATTGCTATTGGATTTGCCGATCCAACACTTAAAATTATCACCCGGGTCAACCATGGCTTTAGCGTTCTTAAAGGAATGCAGCTGGAGGTTACCCGATCTGAATCAAACATTATACATGAATTTAATGGACAACCTGCCTGGACATTCCTGACAAACGCACTGGGAGTAGCGGCAACAACAGATCCATTGGAAGTAATGACTTTAGGTATTGTGGCAGAAGAGCTTCCTGCTGAATTAGAGAAGGACTACGGGAGCAAATATGTACTCCGTTCTCTATATGGCAACAATATAGATACCAGTTTTGCTTTCCCAACAACATGTAAAGTAGGTACAAAACTGTTACTGGCCAAACGGGATGAAAAGGGGATGTTCGATGGTGTGGATCGAATGTCACATCGTATTCAGAAGCTTCTTGATGGAAAAAAACCTCTGGCTGTTTTTCATATAGACTGTCTGTTGAGAGGACGGTTCAGTATTAATCGTATTCTCAAGGATGAATTCATCAATCGAATGCAGTATCCAATATGTCAGGGTGATCCTATACCCTGGCTTGGATTCTATTCAGGTGGTGAGTATGGCATGATTGGAGGGAAAAACTGGGTACATACATTCACATCATCGCTTTCTGTATTACACAGGTAAAACAATTATGGGCAAGTTTGTTTCGAAAGCATTTGTCAATTAAGCTTATAGCTTGAAAAATTGAATAAAATGGTGACCAGAGACCACTAAAAAAGGGGCGAAACCGAAAAGCCATATGAGTAGGAATACTTAATAATGAAAGATCATGAAAAAAGGTATGATTAAAGTAATTGTACTATATCCCAGTGGGGATGGCAAAACATTTGACATGGATTATTACATCAACAAACACGTGCCTATGGCTGCAGGATTACTAGGCGACGCTGTGAAAGGGGTAACTGTTGAGAAAGGACTCGCAGGAGCTGCACCTGATTTACCAGTACCTTATGTTGCTGTGGCAAACACGTATTTTGATTCAATTGAGACGTTTCAAACTGCTTACGGTCCCCATATGGATACACTAATGGCAGATGTATCTAATTATACGAATATTGAGCCTATTGTACTGTTCAGTGAAGTGATGATTTAATTGGGCAGAGGTAAAACCAGCACATAACATGCGGTATACGAAATGAACAACAGTTCACATACCAACGACGAACTTATAGCCAGGTGTGATGACCTGCAGGGACAGGTAATACGATTTCTGAAAGTCGAGCAGGACCTGATTCAGACCCGGAATCAGCTAGACCGGGATCTGGCCCGGTTCAAAGCCATACAATCCTATAGCCAGCGTATTATGCAGGCGGAAAGCATGGAAGAGTTTGCAGAGATAACCGTTGAAGCTGTCATTGAAACATTTGAGATTGAATGCAGCGCTTTCTTTTCCTATGACAGGCTTGAGAAATGCCTGAAAGTGAAAAGCATGTTTGGGTTTGAAGCGGGTCAAATGGATTGCAAGCTGGATGGTGATTGGATTACTTCCAGGAGTATTTCAAAGAAAGGAAATGTGATTATCGAGAATGGTTCTCCGGATTCGGATTTCATGAAATCTATGGGATTATCCCAGGTGATCATCTCTCCATACTATGATGACAATAGTAAGCTGGACGGAATCCTGATGGGAGGAGTTACCGAAAGTAAAAAAGGTTATTATGATGTGATCGGCGAGGAACTGATCCCTTCCTTTATGGTATTTACCCAGCAGATGAGCTCCCAGCTGCAAAACTTCGAGGCCAAAAGATATCTTAATGAAAAGGTGCAGAGACGAACGGCAGAGGTCGTAAAACAGAAATTAGAGATCGAGGAGAAAAATGTAGTGCTGGAAGATCAGAAAGAGGAACTTCACAGTATGCTGGATAGTCTCAAACTCACTCAATCCCAGTTGGTTCAATCTGAGAAGATGGCATCCTTGGGACAGCTTGTGGCTGGCATTGCCCATGAGATCAATAATCCGGTAACGTTTATCAGTGCAGGTGTAGATTCACTTGGTACCAATTTGGATGAAGTCCGACAGGTTTTGGAAGTCTACCACAGGATAACCCCAGATAATACGAAAGAGAAACTGAAGGAAATTGATAGCCTAAAGGAGCAAATTGACTATAAGCAAGCCATAAGGGAGATCAATAAGCTCATAGAGAGTATTAAAAACGGGACTGAGCGAACCACACAGATTGTGAATGGACTTCGCACCTTTTCTCGTCTGGATGAAGACGTACTTAAGGTTGCTGATATTCATGAAGGATTGGATTCTACCCTGATCCTGCTTCGTAATAGATACAAGAACCGGATAGAAATTAGCAAAGATTATGGTGACATCCCACTGCTTGAGTGTTTCCCGGGACAGCTGAACCAGGTATTTATGAATATCCTGTCCAATGCCATTGATGCGATTGAAGGCAAAGGAGTAATTACGATCAGCACTTCAAAAGCCAATGGTTTTATTCAGATCAATATCACCGATACTGGGAGCGGAATGCCTGAGCATATTAAGGCAAAGATCTTTGACCCTTTCTATACTACCAAAGAGGTTGGCGAAGGAACCGGATTGGGAATGTCGATTAGTCATGGTATTATCGAAAAACACAGTGGAAGTATAAAGGTGCATAGCGAGTCAGGAAAGGGAAGCGAAATTATTATTAATCTGCCGCTTACACAGAAAAGAATAACTGAATGAATACGGATAAAACTCTTCCCCCGATACTTTATATCGACGACGAACAGGACAACCTTACTGTCTTCTATTCCGCATTCAGGCGGAATTTCAAGGTTTATCTCGCAAATTCAGCTCAAGAAGGCATGGAGATAATGAAAAAGCAAAGCGTTCACCTGGTTATTGCTGATCAACGGATGCCTGAAATGACAGGGATTGAATTTCTTGAAAAGATCAAACTAGAATACCCCGATTGTATCCGAATGGTTTTGACAGGCTTTACGGATGTAGAAGCCATTATACAAGCCATTAATAAGGGCAGGGTATACAGATATATTACCAAACCATGGAGTAAGGATGATTTGAAAATAACCATTGACCACGCTCTGGAAACTTATGAGCTTAAAGAACAAAATAGAAAACTATTTACTGACCTTGAAGAAGCCAACCTTACCCTGGAAAAGAAGGTGATTGAACGTACCAAAAAAATCGAATCCCAGAGAAGAGAAATTACAGATAGCATCCAGTATGCAAGTCGCATTCAGAGTGCACTATTACCTGAGAAAGAAGAGCTGGATAAGCATTTGCCTTCCTATTTCATTTTAAATAAACCCAGAAATATTGTCAGTGGTGATTACTACTGGTTGGCTCATAAGGACAACAAAGTTGTTGTGGCCATCGCGGATTGTACAGGGCATGGAGTACCTGGTGCCTTTATGAGTATCCTGGGGCTTGCCTTCCTGAATGAAGTATTAAATCAGACGGAAAGCATTAGTGCAAATTCGATTCTAAACCAACTTCGATCTCACGTAATAAAATCACTACACCAAACGGGAAAGACAGATGAAGCAAGAGACGGGATGGAGATGGCTCTCTGTGTGGTTGACTTTAATAAGAAGAGATTGCAGTATTCGGGAGCCTTTCGTCCCTTGTATCTGATAAGGGATAAGGAATTAGTTGAATTTAAGGGCGACTCGATGCCCATCGGGATTTATTCAGAGGATGACAAATCATTTAATAATAAGGAACTGATTCTCAATGAAAATGATATCATCTATATGTTTACCGATGGGTATATAGATCAGCTGGGAGGACCAGACAGGAAGACTTTCAAATCAAAACAATTTAAACAGTTGCTCATCGATATCCATCAGAAGCCCCTAAATGAACAAAAAGCTGTATTAGAAAAGGAATACCAGGCGTGGAGGCGTGATATCGAACAGATCGATGATATTATGGTAATGGGAATAAGGTTTACGGGTCCAGGCATAATAGCATGGTATCTCATCCAATCCCATTTTAGGAAGTTCAATTATCAGCCTCTCCCCTTCTGTTTTCCACTGGATATCTCCCTCCCAACCCAAGAGGGAAACATCCTTAACCATTTCGGAATCAAGTAGATCTACTTTAATCTCCTTACTCCATTCATCGAATAGACAATATGTAGAGCCATCTTTGGTGGTGAAATACAGTTTCTGCTCACCGTTCTCTTGATGGGTCCGGTTCCTTTTCCTGCTCTCGTATATTGCTTCCCCATTGACCTCCAGCCAGCTGCCTATATCCATAAGCCGCTGTTGCATAATTACCGGAATCCGGCCATCGGATGTGGGACCCACATTCAGAAGCAGGTTTCCTCCACGACTTACAATATCAATCAGCTCATGGATGAGCTCCTCTGAACTGCTGTAGTCATTGATGTTTTCGGCCCTGTTGAAACCATATGATCCTCCGATGCCCCTGCTCTCCTCCCAGGGATGCCCTGAACTTACAGCATCTGTATCCTGGTATTCGCTCGAGTAATAATCCCCGTGATTGCCTGGCATGTCCTTGGCAAAGCGGTCATTGACTACCACTTTGTCCTTAACAGGTGAATCGTTATAGAGCCAGGCCAGAAAATCCCTGGTCCTCCAGTATTCATCTGTTCCATCCCATTCGCCTCCATCGGCGAAGATCAGGGAGGGCTCATAGTTCATTACCAGCTCTTTAAGCTGCGGGTTCATATGCATATCCACATATAAATCTTCAGGGATTTTATATTTCTTAATCAGCCAGTCTGGCAGGTAATAGCCTGATTCAGTACGATGGGTCCAGCTACTTTCCCATTCTATATTTGAGTAGTAAAGGCCCATCTTCAGTCCCTTTGCCCTAACTGCATCTGTGAGGTCACCCACCAGGTCCCTTTTTGGTCCCACATCCATGGAGTTCCAGTTTGCTTTGAACGGACTCCTTGTGGGCCATAAACAATAACCATCGTGGTGTTTGGAGGTCAGCACCACATACCTGGCTCCCGATTGCTTAAACAGGTCGGCCCAGAGATCGGGATCAAAGAGCTCTGCCCTGAACAGAGGACCGAAGTCACGGTATTCGAAATCCGGCCCATAGTTTTTATTGTGGAAATCTTCTCCCCCGTTATCGGGATTGAACATAACGCGGGCATAATACCATTCGGCATAGGAGGCATATAGTCCGGGTTCCAGTTTTCGCCAGGCAGGAACCGAATAGACTCCCCAGTGGATAAAAATTCCAAATTTTGCATCTTCAAACCAACTTGGGATAGGCCTGGAGTCCAGTGATTCCCATGTGTTTTCATAAGGTTGTGAATTTGCACATATGGTGCTTATAAAAAGCAGTAAAATAATTGCTGGTTTTTTCATAATTTAAAAGTAGTGAAATGTGGCGTTGATCCATCTGATTTTAGGATTTTGCAAAGCATAAATGATATATTTGGTGATCTGTAAACCTTTTATCAAAATCATCGTTAATTGAAGCATGAGATTACTGGCGACCTTGTTAATATGTGTGTTGTTTGTTGGGAAGAATTCCGGGCAAATAACCGACCTGGTGGCCATATACGAGGGTGGGGATGAAATTCTATCCTATCTCCTATTTGATAATGGACAGACCCCATACGGGATGCAAGATGCCTTTACGGCGCGCAATACTGATCTTGCTCTGAATCATCCACGACTTACTCTTTCGGGTGATTTCACTGGCGATGGAGTGGATGAGCTGGTGGTTTTCAACGATCTGGAGTACACTCCTAATATGAATCCGGCTTTTACCTGTTCAGTGGTGACAGTAAACCGCTCCACCGGTATGATGTTCATTCCTTTGGGAAACTGGTTTTCAATATTGAAGACAGATCTGGATTTTGATTATGTCTCTTTCTCTGTGGCTGGTGATTATAACAGGGACGGACTTGATGACATTGCGCTATTTTACAACGATCCCGCCCTGGAACAATTGTCCATCTATTTGCTGGAATCCACAGGATCAGGCTTCTCTGAGGCCCAGGTCTGGTATAATGTAGACAGGAATGAGTTTAATTTTACTGCCTTGAAATTTGCCTGTCCGGGCGATTTTAATGGCAACGGCAAGCCCGATATTGCTGTATTCTACAACTATTTCGGTACAGCGCCTGAGACCAAACAGTCCGTTTTTATTTTTGAGTCTGAAGGAGACTCCTTTTTATTACTGCCTGTATCATATGATGCGACCAAAGCCACCTACGATTTCTCATTCATGAAGTTCGCCTTCCCCGGGGATTATAATCTGGATGGCTATTCTGATATCGCAGTGTTGCAAGAAGATCCGATTGACCTGGACCTGGTAATACCAGTATTTGAAGGGTCTGCAGCAGGGCAGCTCTCCCCTGTTGATTATATCACCTTCACTGATTCGGAGCCCTATATCACAAATATATTGCATGCTGCCGGGGGAGACTTTGCCGGAGACTCTGCATCGGATCTGGCTTTGTTCTACGACAATCCGGGAACGGGCAGCCAGGAAATCCTGGTGCTGGAAAGCGAATTAAGCACTTTCAAAGCTCCGGAAATAGCCTTTAGCGCTGCTACGGGTGAGCTCGACATGGCAAGCATCACTGCTGTTCAAAGCGGACCATTCCTCCAGCAGCCGGTGGTTAGCGCTACCACCTGGAAGAATGATATGCAGGGAGCCATCTCTTTTACCTTCGACGATGGCTACAGGGGAGCATTCGAATTTGGGGGAGCGGAACTGGAAGCGGCCGGACTGAAAGGGACCTTCTATATCTTCACCGATACAAGTGCCATTTATGATGGAGAACTGGCCAGCACCAGCCTGGTACGCGAATACAAAGACAAAGGTCATGAGATTGCTTCCCATACGGCAAATCATGCCGATCTGGGTTTTATTACTGCTTCGGGCGATATCGACTCCCTAACGCGCGTACTTTCAGGCTCTGTGGAGGAGCTCAATGAACGCTATGATCAATACACTACATCCATGTCCATTCCTTTTGGAAGTTTCCGTTATGAGACCCTGGGGTATATTTCGCAGTATTTCTACACGGCCCGAAGCAGCCAGTTTGGTTTTAACCTGGCCACTCCCTATGACTTCTTTGCACTTAGATCCTGGCCCATATTAAGTACTAACTCCCCTTCCTACGTGGATAATCTGTTGTCCATTGCCGAAACCTACGGCACCTATCTCCCCCTGATGTATCATGATATGTTGGATGAGCCCTTTGATGAAGAGTCCCTGATCTATACCTACAGCAGGGAACTTTTTAGTGAAACATTACAGGATGCTCTAAGCAAAGAGCTCTGGATAGATACAAATGAGCGGATTTATAAGTATATCAGGGAGCGAAATGCATTGAAGATCTTTCAACTGGAGAATGGAGATATGGGAACACAGCCCGGTCATTTCTCATTTGAGGCAGATGATGGACTGGAGGATTCCATATTTAATGTGGAGCTGACGCTGAAGGTCTTCATACCTGCCAACTGGACCGAAGATACAGTTACAGTGGGTCCAGAAGGCGAAATGAACTATATGAAGGTTCAACAGGATACTCTCGGCTCTTACATCCATTATAACTGGTTGCCGCAAACTGGAGTGTCAATCACTGTGCATGATGGCAAACTGATTGGAACCGGTACCCCGGACCACTTTTCGCTTCCGGCCGAAGTGAAGCTGCTGGCTGCTCCAAATCCCTTTTACCACGAGACCCTTATTACGGTATCGGAAAGCAGTAATGCAGATGCCGTTTTGATTGTCAGGGATATACATGGCAGAATTGTCGAGGAAATAAAGGAGCATACAGATAAGACTTACCGTTTATCACGTGAAGGCCTCTCTCCAGGTATCTATATTGTTCAATTGGTGCATTCAGGAAAATCCATAGCCTCTCTTAAGCTTATGGCCGAAAGTTGTTTTGCTTTCATATGAAAGTTATTATCTTTGTAGTACTGAACACAATCGTACTGCAACATGATCTTTAATATCCAGCGTTACTCAACGCATGATGGAGATGGCATAAGGACCCTGATCTTCTATAAGGGATGTCCCTTACAATGCCAGTGGTGCAGTAATCCCGAAAGCCAATCCTTTGGACAAAGCGTTCTTTACGATAGTAAGAGCTGTAAGAACTTCGGAGATTGTGCATTAGCAGTTCCCGAGGCCATCAGTCAAAACGGCAATAATGGTTTGGAAATCAAACGCGAGCTGATTACTGATCCTGATAAGTTAAGAGATGTTTGTGCATCCAAAGCACTTACTATCTCCGGGGAAAGCATGAGTGTGGATGAATTGCTTGCTGAGGTCGAAAAGGACCTCCCCTTTTACCGTGAAGATGGAGGTGTTACCCTATCTGGCGGAGAACCATTGGCACAGGGAAAAGAGCTGGTTCTCCTCTTGCAGCGCCTCCGGGAGCGGCGTATCAATACCAATATGGAAACATCATTGCATGTGAAGTGGGCCCTGGTAGAAAGAACCATTGGTCTGGTAAATACCTTTCTGGTGGATCTGAAACATACAGACCCGGTGAAGTTTAGGCAGTATATAAATGGAAATGCCAACCTGGTGATGGAAAATCTGGAGAAGCTGGCCTACTTTGGGGTCAATGTGGTGGTCCGGGTACCGGTAATTCCCGGATTTAACAGCTCAGAGAGCGAAATACAATCGATGGTGGACTTTGTCTCTACCATCAAAGGAATCAATGAAATTCACTTCCTTCCCTACCACACATTCGGGGTAGAAAAGTACAGGATGCTTGGAATGGATTATTTATTCGACAGCACAGCGCAGCTTGGGGAAGAGGAGCTGCTGCCTTATATACAATATGCAGAATCACAAGGATTTAAAACGAAAATTGGAGGATAAGATGATAGCCACGGAACAAGTGACGAAGGTAACAGAGCGGATTGCACATTTAAGGGAAAAGGTATTAAGTACCAAACCCACAGTTTGTACAGAAAGAGCACGTTTTTATACCGAAGTCTACCGGGATAATGAAGAACAGCCTGTGATTATCAAGCGTGCGCTGGCATTGCAGAAGACCCTGGAGAAGATGACCATTTTCATTGATGAGGGTGAGTTGATCGTGGGTAACCAGTCATCTGGTCATCGTGCAGCCCCTATCTTTCCCGAATATGCGGTAGACTGGCTTCCCGAGGAGATGGATGAGCTGGATAAGCGGCCGGGAGATGCTTTCTTTATTACTGAAGAGCATAAAGTAGAGCTTAAGGAGATCGCAAAATGGTGGAAAGGCAAGGTGCTCTGGGATCGTGGCAGGGCGCTGATGACACAGGAACTGCGCGACCTTCAGGATTCCGCCATCATCAAAGCCACTGGCAACCTCACTTCGGGAGATGCCCATATTGCTGTGGACTTTCAGAAAATCCTGGAAGTGGGATTACGCGGATATTTTGAAGAAATAGAGCTGCAATCGTGAAGGTGTTCGAAAAGATAAGTTTTACAGTGCATTGGCCATCGGGCTGGAATCCTTCCAGGCCTTTATCCGGCGCTATCGCGATATGGCCATCTACTTAAGTAAGGAGAGCAATGATCCACAGAGGATTACGGAACTCCATCATATTGCTGACAACTGTGCTTTAATTGCAGAAGAGCCACCCCAGGACTTTTACCAGGCACTGCAACTGGTCTATTTTGTGCAGTTGATTCTTCAGATTGAGAGTAACGGGCATTCGGTCTCACTGGGACGGCTTGACCAGTACCTCTACCCCTTCTATCAGAAGGATCTGGAAGCTGGAAAACTCACCGAAGCCTTTGCTTCAGAATTACTTGAGAACACCTGGATTAAGTTGCTGTCTGTTAACAAGATAAGGCCATGGTCTCATACCCGTTTTTCAGCCGGAGGACCGCTGTATCAGAATGTAACTATCGGTGGACAAACCACGGATGGTGAGGATGCGGTAAACGGATTAAGCTTTCTTATTCTTGAATCGGTGGGAAGGATGAAGCTGACTCAGCCCAATCTTTCAGTACGCTTTCATAAAGAGATCAGCGAGGAGTTTATGAT
>RCNC010010484.1_pt1 | contig 10968 bp, 10 predicted proteins | sample 2041301 | NCBI WGS metagenome assembly RCNC01 (sample SAMN09708231, study PRJNA481090) | Marine sediment metagenome, whole genome shotgun sequencing project. | biome: marine sediment; feature: ocean; material: sediment; isolation source: Sewage treatment plant 13A marine sediment (STP13A) ... | reverse complement strand
CTGCCCCTATGTAATCGATCTCCTTTGTGTCCTTTGTGTCTTTGTGGTTCAGGATCTTTTATCACAGGCAACCAACTACCGCTAACAGGGTCTGATCTCTGGGGCTCTGGAGTTCCGTCCTTTTACCTATTTACTGGTTTCTTCGTCCCTCAGTACACGCCGCAACACTTTACCGACATTGGACACCGGTACTTCATCACGAAATTCTATCTGACGGGGCCGCTTGTAGCCGGCCATATTTTCCTTGCAGAAGGCCATGATTTCATCTTCCGTGGCTGTTTCTCCCGGTTTGAGCTGGATAAATGCTTTGACGATTTCACCGCTCTTGGCATCAGGCACACCCACAACCGCTGCCAGGGCAACTTTGGGATGGGTAAAAAGAACGTCTTCCACCTCTCGCGGGTATACATTGAACCCGCCGACGATGATCATGTCCTTCTTGCGGTCGGTGATGAGGATATAACCTTCTTCGTCGAAATGACCGATGTCACCGGTCAGGAAAAAGCGTTTGCCGTCGATCTCCCGGAAAACAGCCTTGTTTTCGTCGGGCTTGTTCCAGTATCCCTGCATAACCTGGGGGCCGGAGATGGCGATTTCACCATCCTCGCCCTGGGGAAGCTCCTCAAAACCGGTTTCAAGGTCCACGATTTTAACATCCGTGCTGGGAAACGGAAACCCGATGGAACCGATTTTACGGTTTTCCCGACTGGTGGGGTTGGACGTGGCAACCGGTGATGTTTCGCTGAGACCGTAACCCTCGAATATGACGGATCCGGTTTTCTCCTCGAATTGTTTGCAGACTTCAGGTGGCAAGGGGGCGCCGCCTGAAAAGCATCCAATAAGCGAGGTCAGATCAAACTGGTCCAGAAGGGGATGGTTGGTGAAGGCCACAAAAATAGTGGGCACCGCCGGCATGAGCGTAGGTTTGTGTTTCTGGACAAGCTTCAACACTTCGGTGAAGGGTGGATCTCCGGCCCGGGGGTCGGGCACGCAGATGAGCTTGCTACCGCTGCCGCAGGCAGACAACATGGCGACGGTCAAACCGAAGCTGTGATACCAGGGCAATACTCCCAAGTAGGTGTTGAAACCGCCGCGACGAATTTTCTCCGGGGGGCTGCCCGGTTCGTGAAGGAGCCAGCCCCATTCATTGAGCCCCATCACATTGGATGTGAAACACGTGTGGGGCAGGGCTGCCCCTTTGGGACGGCCGGTGGTTCCGCCGGTATAAATGATCAATGCAAGATCCTTGTTAGGATCGATCTCTACGGATGGTGCATCGGGTTTGGCCGCGGCAACAACATCGTCGAAAAACAGGTGACCAGGCTCGTAGCTGGCCGCCTTGGGGAGTTTTCCCAACAGTCCGCCCAGAAATCCTTTCACCCAGGGTAGGTAGGATTTTACACTGCAGACGACCACCGTTTCCACATCCGTTCCCTTGATGGCTTCAACCGTGGTGGGATAAAATTCAGGATGATCCATACAGAAAACCGCTTTGGCGCCCGCATCACCCAATTGATAGTTCAGTTCGTTGGCCGTGTAGATGGGATTACAGGTGACACAAACAGCCCCGGCTTTCAGTATGCCGAAAAAGATAGCTGGATAATGGGGCAGGTTGGGAAGGAAGATGGCCACCCGGTCTCCTTTTTTAATGCCTCTGGAGATCAGGAAATTGGCGACACGGTCTGCTGTGTCTTTGACTTGGGCAAATGTCCGGGTGGCATCGGTGAATATGGTATAAACCTGGTTTGGAAATTCTTCGGCCGTCTCATCCAGAAGGGAGTAAAGGGGTTTTTCATATCCGGAAAGCTCAAAAGGTGTGCCTTCGGGCCATTTTTCACCATGCCAGGGTTTTGTAGTCATTTTGACCTCCTTAATCTCCGCTGGGTCTAATTCCCCGCAGCTTGCTACGAGAAGATAGAAAATATCCAACTCGTATGATACCGCGTGGCTTGCCGCGCGGAGATTTCATTATTGTTGCGCCCGGTGGGGCGTGTCATTTGATGGCCGGAGTATAAATAAAGGTTTGGGTGAAGTCAAACGGGAATATAAGGGTTATAAATAATTGATGTCATACGGGAATGGGGGCGATCACCTGGGAGGAGGTGAACATCCAGGCCACCAAGGCGGCATTGAGTATGGCCCCGAGGTATATTTTCCCGGTCAGCTGGAAAAACCAGGTTGAAATGGGAACTACCATCAACAGCACGCCGATAATGTGAAACAGGTTTTGAACAAAGGCGACGAACATGCCGCCCGGTCCCACCAGCGGGATAAACCCGGTGATGAACAGGGGAACATATTGGATGCACAAAAACAGGAGTATTGGTGTGATCATGGCGGCGAGGTTGTAGAAAGACCATGAAAAAAAGGTGCGCAGGCGCGTGCTCCTCGGCGGGCGGCGGATCTGTCCGTGTAGGAATACACCGGTCTGGAGGAACCCCAGGAGCAGAAACGGGAAATAGATGAACCACATCCGGGCCCGGTAGGGTGTAAGATCGCTGGCAAATGGAAATATATAGCGGTAGTCGACGATAAAAACGCTTTCGAGAAGGTGTTCGGCCAGGTAGGCAAAGAGAAAAAGGAGGAGGGCGGCACCTGCACTTTTTACAAGCTGTTGGACATCCAGGTGAAACACATCTTCCTTAAAAGAAATACCCATGTCGGCAAGGGTCAGGGAGCGTTGGCGGTTCTGGCGTTTAAACCAGTTACGGAAAATGAAAAAGCCGATAATATTGATACACAGGAACCACCAGACGACCGCATTGACCATCATCATGGGAAAGGCTTTGTCTATGGGCACCAGATAGATGTGGATGCCGAACAGAACAAAGATCAGCGGCAGATAAAGCCACATGAGAATGCCGTTCACGGCTGCATGGATCAAATAGGCTTTTGCGTCACATGCATAGACGTGGGGATCCACCCCTTTTATGGATTGAAACCACTTGATCCGGAGCATAAGAGCGCCCAGGGGCAGAAGGGAGAAAATCCCTGCCAGCATGGCCACCAGGGTGGACCATTCTTTGAACGGCCAGATCTGTCGGTGCGGGTCAGTCCAGTAAGTGCCCGGCGGATTGAGCGCCTGTTGCATCCACTGCACTGCTTCGGCAATGGCGGCCCTGTTGTGCGATTCCTGGATATGGGTGACGTTGGGCACAAAAACACGTCTTGCCGTGCCCTCGAAAAAGTCGCCATAGGTGGTGCCGATTTTAGGGCTTGTTGCAGGAATGACCTTGCGGGTCTGTTCGGTGGACATCCAATCCGCATTGATATCTTTTACACCGGTCATGCGCTGGCGGAACTCGTCATATTTGCCGAGGATCATGAGCATGTTGGCAGGTTGTCGGTGGTCGGCCTCCGAGGTATAGGCAAAGCCGGTGATGACCAATCCCCGGACGTCCGGATCGTTGAGGGCGACCTTATAGGCCATTTCCGCCCCAAGACTGTGGCCCATCATGCCGACGGACTTCGGGTCCACGAAGGGCAGCGACTTGAGGTATTCAAGGGAGGAACGCCCTCCGTAGGTGTCATCGAAGTTTGCGTGGCCGGGATCACCGGGGATGCCGGAGTTGCCTCGACCAATGGCATCGATGTTCAGTACGGCAAACCCCCGTCTGGCCAACTCGATGCAGTATGCGTCCCCGGTTTCCCGGTTGTTCTGGTATCCGTGGATGTAGACGATGCCCGGAAACCGGATATCGCTGTCCTTTGTTTTGGGGCGCATGAGCTTGGCCCGCAGGGGAATGGCATTGTAGTTCAGGTATTTGACATTGCTGACATCCACGCGTCCGAAATCGGTCTGGACAGCTGATGCCAGGGCCATGGCCGCAATCAGTACGGCTAAGAGCAGAATAAACAGCAGGACCGCTTTAATAGGTTTGTCATTGATCTCGTCCGTCATTTCTGCGTACCTCCTGTTACATCAAGTGGATGCCTGAATGCCCAATCGAAAATAACTTTCCATGCGCTCCGTTTCTATTCCAGAGCGATAAAGCTAAAGCCCTGCATCTTCATTGAGGAGGATGATTTTGACCCTGCCTTTGGGGAACGATTTTTGCGTAATGGTCCAGGTATTGCAAATACGGTCAGGGCTCTTACACTCGTGACATGATGCTGTCTCGACACAAGGTGTCTTTTTGTCCAGCCGCATGGCATTGGCAGGAGCGGCAATATCCTTGACGCGGTCCATGGCTTCTTCCAGATCGGGAACGATCTTGTTACGCCCGATAATGAGAATCACCTCTTTCGGTCCAAAGGTCAGTGCGGCGATCCGGTTGCCGATCATGTCAAGATTTACCAGCATTCCGCTTTCCGTTACGGCGTTGGTGCCGGTTATGTACAGATCGACCAGCAGCGATTGGCGTCTGCGTTCCAGGCTTTCATCAGCGGGTATGTCTTTGTCGAATGTGTCAAGGACCTTCATGGTCTGGCTTTCTTTGAGGTCTTCATACAATCCGCTGGCCACGAACGTCATGGAGCCTCCCCATGAGATGGATGCCGGCTTGATACGGGGGAGGAGTGTCTCCATAACGATGCTGCGAACTTCCTGAAGTGAGCTGGCCAGGAAAACCTCAAAATTGTTTTTCTCTAGATTTTCTTTTAGATTGTTGAGTTTTATATTCCAGTAGTGATTCACAGGTTTATCCATTGAGGTGCTCCTTTTTTATTGGCTGGCCCTATAGGGTTGATTTAAATTCAGCTATAATCGTGTTGTAAAGCTGGTTGCCGATGGCCAGCCCTAAGTCGATAAACTGGGGCCCGTACTTTTTACCGGTGGCTGTTCTGAAGGTTTTTTTTATTTTTTCGATACCCTGCATACCTTTGGGGTAGTGTTTGATGAATTCGGCAAGCGGGGGATTGTGGAAGGATACCATATCCCAAACCGTATCGGTGAAGTTGTCCGGCCCCCAGCGAAATTTGTCGGCATCATAGAGGCAGCCGTCGATCAGGACACCATCCGGATTTTTTATAGGGGTTCTTTTTTTGAAGGCTTCGTGGTTGCGGATGGCGCTGGAAACGTCATCCCGTTCCTGGGCGGACAAAGGAAAGTCCTGCAACACTTCCTGCGAGAATGCCGCACCTTCGACGGCGTGGTCTTTCTCCTTGCGTTTGACATCATGCAGCAGCCCGGCTATATGAACAAGCATGACATTGCGCTGGATGGTCTTCTCCTGATGTCCTGCATATCTGCCTTCGATGACCATCAACGCCCCGGCATCTAGGGTAACCTTCCGGGAGTGTTTGAAACCGTGACCGAAGTTATCCTTCAGGTGACTGCCCACGATTTTTTCCAGTTTGGGCATATGGGGGTTTTGATCGAGGAGGTGCAGCGAGAGGGCATTGGCTTCGGCGTGATCAATGTAGAAAACTCTCGGCGATCTGGCGAGCCAGCGTTCGGATTCTCTCGTAGATAGGCTGCATGGCAATAATCCCCAAGGTTGCATAAACAACATGGTGACTATAAGTTAATATTCAGTTATTATTACTTATACTATACGGACGCCGCATTACCTTGGATATCTTCTGTTTTACCATGTTGTTTACCCTCCGGGAAAGTCCGAGGGCTTCAGATTCTGCGTTGCTGAGGGATCAAAGTAAAGAACTACGACTTCACCCTCAGACGCCTTGACTCTGAAGCCCTCAGACTTTTGCAACGTTGGCGTAAATCTATAAGGCGCATGTTTCAAATGCGCCCGCTTGCCGGGGACCGTTTTGGTTAAACTGCTGAAAAAGAGTTGGCACACACTTTCCACCGGCCGTTTTCTTTCACGACTTCGATGGTGCCTTCAACGGGATGGCTCCCGTGGATGAAAAACAATTTGGCGACCCAGGCAAACAGCGGATTGATGGCCGTTCTACGAACGGCGGAGATTTCTACCGTTGCCTCGGTGTCACTGGCATAGGTGGTATGGGTTTCAATGTTGTACAACTGACTTTTAAGATAGTTTTTGTCGAATCCTCTGGATTTCGCTGATTGGTCTTTTTCGTAAATATACTGAGCGGTAAGGTTGACATCATCATCGTCGAATCGGCTGTCTTCACACAGATAGCCTTCCATGGAAGGGGCCAGCTTATAGTAGGCCTTGGTAAAGGCCGTCGCGGTTTTATAGGGAGCGGGGATGGCATATAAACCGAGCAGCATCACCTGGACGACAAGCCCGAGGGCAATGACGCCAGCTAATGCAAAATATCTACTGTATTCAGACATTTAAATTCCTCCTTGGGTATAAAAATCAGAACCACACTGTACCTGAACTGCAGGAATTTGATAGCATGTAATCCTTTAATAGACAAGGATTTTATTCCTTCAGCTATTGCATAATGGGACAATATTAAGTATATACTCATATCAGTTGTGCTGTCGTACCAGGTTCAGTGTGGCGTGCTTATTCAAAGATTTTCTGAAAACTTTAGAATAGAGCAAACCGTTCTGAATACCGACCAAAAAGCACCGTCAATGCACGAGGAGGCCTTATGACAGGCGGTCATGAATGGGATTGGGAAATTTCGGAAAAGAAGGTCGCCATCAAAGAGTGGGAAGCATCCTTTGGCTGGGTGGAGGAACCGTACGCCAGTCCGGACGGAGAAACAATTGCTGCCATCGTGAATGTCGATGAAATGGAGTTCAGTGTCTGTGCCAACGGTAAGACCTGGGATACTACCTTTGACAAAGCCTGGCACCTGAGATACCTGCCGGATGGACGTCTGGCGGCGCTTGTCTCGGAAATGGGGGAGTGGACGGCAGCCATCGACGGCATTGCCTGGGACAATAAATTTGGCTACGTTTGGAACCCCTTATGCAGTGACGACGGCCGGGCATATGCCGTGGCAGCCCAACAGGACATGCAGTACTGCATGGTCCTGAACGGGAAGCCCTGGAATGATTCCTTTGCCAATATGACCTATTTTGCTTTGAGCCCTTGCGGAACCAAAACCGCCGCCGCCGTCCAGGTGAAAAACGCCGATTCAGGAGAAATCCACAAATTCAAGCAAGGAACGTTTACCGCGGCCTTGGATGGGAAAGCCTGGGACACCACCTTTGTCAATGTTTGGGGCCTGGCCATCAGTCCGGATGGAAAAAGCCTGGCGGCAGAGGTAAGACTGAACCTTTACGACTATACCATCGCGGTGGATGGCAAGGTTTGGGACACCACCTTCAGCTCTGTTTGGGAGCCTGTATTTCGGCCGGGAACGCAAACGGTGGTGGCACCCGTACGCCTTAAAGGGAAGTGGACCCTGGCCGAAAACGGCAATACCATGTGGGACAGGTCTTTTGTCCAACTGTGGCAACCAGCCTTCAGTCCTGACGGTAAACACCTGGCGGCCATTGTGGCGCCGAAATTTGGCCGCTGGACCGTGTGGGCAAAAACGTTCGGCGACATGGTGACCGATGTGGTTTTCAGCCCCGACAGCAAACGGTTGGCGGCGCTGGCCAAAGAAGGACCCGCGTGGAAGGTGGTCCTGGACGGGAAGGCATGGTCACACAGTTTTGATATGGCATGGCCCCCGGTTTTCAGCCCTGACAGTAAAACCGTGGCAGCCAAAGTGGAGAAAAACGGCAAGTATGCATTCGTGGTGAACGACAGGATGGTGCCACGGGCCTGCGAGGCGGCCTGGGACCCTGCATTCAGCCCGGATGGGCACCGGCTTCTATTAAGGAGTATCGAAGACGGCATTTATTACCGGCGGGTTGTGCCGGTGAGCGAGTTCATGTCTTAAAGGGGGAAACCATGCACGATGTATACAGCTTTGTCACCGGGCCAATGGCCTGGCTGGCATTTCTGGTTTTCATCGGCGGGAGTCTGTTCAAACTGGGGCGGATGTTCTACCTGGTCGCCCAAAAAGAACGGTTTATTTTTACCTATATGAGCTGGAAATACAGCTTCCGATCCATACTGCACTGGATGACGCCCTTTGCAACGGCCAATTGGAAACTTCACCCCGTATTGACCATCGTCACTTTCGCTTTTCATATCTGTCTCCTGGCGACACCCCTTTTTCTGTTGTCCCATATCATTCTGTGGGATGAAGCCTGGAACATCAGTTGGTGGTCATTTCCCGATGCCCTGGCCGACGTCATGACATTGGTGGTTATTTTTTCCTGCCTGTTTTTTATGATCCGGCGTGTGCGGCAACCTGAGGTCAAATTTGTCACTTCGACTTCCGACTTCGTTATTCTGGCCATCGTGGCCATGCCTTTTCTAACCGGATTTTTCGCATACCATCAATGGTTCAACTATAAAGTGTCCCTTATACTGCACATCCTGTCCGGTGAGGTCATGCTGGCCGCCATCCCGTTTACGCGGTTGAGTCACATGATATTTTCGCCGTTCACCAGGGCCTATATGGGTTCTGAATTCGGAGGCGTTCGGCACGCCAAGGATTGGTGATGAGATTAGAATATCCGAGGTCAGTAGTCTGAAAAACAAAAACCACAAAGGCACAAAGGACACAAAGAGAACATTATCATAATCCAATAGGCGCAACCCGACACCTGACACTGGGTAAAAGAGCTATTAAAGTGACAATTTTTAATCAGGACTTGACCTAAACAATTCCAATAATGAAGTTCTGGCTCTTTTTTGTTGAAGGCTATTTGTGGGAATCGAGGGTCTTGCACTTGGACTTTTGTTTTATTAAATAAAATCGCTACGGAGATTAAATCATGTCCGAACCCGCTAAAGAAGAGGGTGCCCAGATACTGGACCAAGGTATCGAAACTGGTATTTCCGGTTTGACGACCGAGAAAATCGAATCCGTTATCAACGAGGTGATTGCCAGCGAAACCGGCGCCCGCCTGAAGGTATATGTAGATACCTGCGTCCACTGTGGTTTGTGTTCAGAGGCCTGTCATTTCTATCTATCTCACGAAAAGGACCCGCACTACTCTCCGGTGGGCAAGGTCAAACAGACCCTGTGGGAGATGCTCAAAAAGAAAGGCAGGGTCAGCCCGGAGTTCATAAGAAAAGCGGCCATCATTGCCCACACGGAATGCAATCTGTGCAAACGCTGTGCCCAGTATTGCCCTTTTGGAATAGACATCGCTTATCTCATGCTGGTGGTGAGAAGGATCATTCACAAACTGGGGGTTACCCCGCTCTATATCCAAGATACGGCCCACAGCCATTCTGTGACCATGAACCAGATGTGGGTCAAAGGCGACGAGTGGCCGGATACGCTGCAGTGGCAGGAAGAGGAAGCCCAGGCGGAAATTCCGACCTTGCGGATACCCCTGGAAAAAGAGGGGGCGGACATCATGTATTCCGTGATTGCTCCGGAGCCCAAGTTCCAGGCGCAACTGATCTACCAGATGGCCGTGATCATGGATGTGGCCGGGGTCAACTGGACCATGCCGGCGAGCACAGGATGGGACAACAGCGATATGGCCATGTATACCGGCGACAACGAGATCATGGGCCGGCTCAAGCGCACCCATTTCGAGACAGCCCAGCGGCTCAGGGTAAAACGGATTGTTATGGGGGAATGCGGACATGCCTTTCGATCGGTATATGATGTGGGAAATCGCTGGCTGGGGTGGAAGATGCCGCCGATTCCCATGGTGCATGCCATTGATTTCTACCACGAGCTTTTAACCCAAGGAAAAATTAAAATTTCCAAAAAGTTCCCAGAGCCGGTTACACTACATGATCCCTGCAACGTGGTCAGGGGCGGAGGGCTTGGGCAGAAATCACGTGATGTAGTCCTTGCCATGTGTGAGACGCTGATTGAAATGCACCCCAACCGGGAGCACAACTACTGCTGCTCCGCAGGCGGTGGTGTGATCAACTGCGGCCCGCCCTTTAAAATGACGCGTATGGACGGAAACCGTGTCAAGGCCGAACAGTTGTTCGCAGCCAAGGCCAAAGGCGCGAAAATCCTGATTACGCCTTGCCACAACTGCCACAGCGGCCTGCATGACATTGTGGAGCATTTTGGTATCGGCCTGGAAGTCAAATTTATAAGCGACATTCTGTATGAGGTCATGGAGAAGCCGGAAGCACCGTGATCAACTGCCAGGGGAGGATGGAATGAATAAACGTGTGGTTATCCTGTTGGGCACATTGCTGCTGACCGCTATAATGCTGGCCGCTGCATATTCACAGGACGACATGACGGCGGTGGATAATAGTGTCTTTTTGCGACCGGAGAGGACACCGGCGGTTTTTGAGCACGATGACCATAATGATATAGCCGGCATCGAGGCATGTCACGAGTGCCACCACCTCTACGAGGACGGGATACTGCTCGAAGACGAATCTTCCGAAGATCAAATGTGTTCCGAGTGCCATGATCTGGAAGCATCGGGACAGATGCCGGGTCTGATGAAGGCTTTTCATCTCAACTGCAAAGCGTGTCACCTGGAAAGGAAAGAAGGGCCGGTTATGTGCGGGGAGTGCCACCGCAAGTAGGGACCGAGGGCCGGAGGACGGAGAACAGAGGTCAATGGGGCTGTTTGCCGGTTGAATGAAGAACACCCAGAGAATAGGGGAGGGGAGCGGCATGGCAAAAAAAATATTGATCATAGACGATGACCCGGTCATTGTGAAATATCTTCAGGCTGTCTTCAGTGACAATGGCTACGCAACCTGTTTTGCCGGGAACGCCAAGGAAGGCCTGGAAATGGTACGTAAAGAGGCGCCCGACCTGATAACCCTGGATCTGGAGATGCCCGGGGAGTGGGGCCCTCGATTTTACCGCAAATTAAGGCAGGACAAAGTGTTTCGCGATATACCGGTCGTCGTGATCAGCGGCATTGACGGTGACCACGCCATCAAGGATGCCGTGGCGTTTGTGAGCAAGCCGTTCGATCCCGAGAAGATTGTCGGTATCGTCAAAAACACGATCGGCTAAAAAAGAATCGACACCGCACTTAACGTGCGGTGTCGGTTCTTTTTTCATTCCAGTATTCAAAACCTGGTCCTCTGGGCCAGGTCAGAGCCATTAGGCTCTGCCGAAAAATTAACCCGA
>RCNC010003074.1_pt1 | contig 10971 bp, 14 predicted proteins | sample 2041301 | NCBI WGS metagenome assembly RCNC01 (sample SAMN09708231, study PRJNA481090) | Marine sediment metagenome, whole genome shotgun sequencing project. | biome: marine sediment; feature: ocean; material: sediment; isolation source: Sewage treatment plant 13A marine sediment (STP13A) ... | reverse complement strand
ATGGAAGTGTCAGTGGGGCACACCGATAAATTTCTGCATTAGGACCAAATCTATCCATTGCCCGGATTTGAAGCCAACTTTTGGGACACGACCCACAACGTCAAAACCGAGGCTGCGATGAAACGCAATTCCGCCCGGGTTCTTACCGCTGATGCCCGCAATCAGGCTCATCACATCTTCTGACTGCGCAACCTGCCCTATTGCCTCCATCAGCAAGCGACCGATCCCTTCTCCGCGCGCCGATGAGGCCAGCATGACCGTGTGTTCCCGGGTAAAGTAATAACCCGGTCCAGACCGAAACGCGCCGTAACAAGCAAATCCTTGAAGGTGTCCGTCCGTGGCGGCAGCCACGAGAAACGCAGACCCGTGCCTCTTGATGTCTCGCGTCATGGCATCAGGTGTTTTCTCGTCAGTCGTAAACGTAATAAGGGTATCCCGGATCACCGCATTCCAGATATCGCAGATTGCCTCGGCGTCCTCTGGGGTGGCCTGTCGGATCAGCGTCACAGGTGTTTGACCCCTGATCGTGTTTCGATTTCCGCAGACAGGCCGCAAGGACCAGTTTCAAATCGGACGACGCCCCCTTCGAGATGGGGCGCCAGGTTGTTGCGCAATGCCTCGGCCATGGGGTGGGACACTGTCAGTCGTTGCAGTCGACACCCATGATCCGTCAACACCGCACTAGGATGCACCGGTGTTTGCCATTCGATCAACGCTGGAAAACAGTTATCGTAGGGCAGCACGCCACTGATCGGGACTGCCATGCGCCAGCGCAAAGCGCCACGGCTAAGCTGAATTGCCTGCCCAGCCTGCGGCAAATCCACCAATGCTGCATCCAAATCCGGAACTTGGCAGATCCAGTTGCTCAACCGAGGCGGCCCCTCAAAGCGATCCAAATCAAACCAGCGGGCATAAGGCAAAGGCGGGGTTGAAGGGTCAGAAGCGATCGCCTCGAGATAGACCCCGTCCTCCAGTCCCAAAAGCCGATTGTGTGTGCCGTAAACCTGGTGTGCACCACCGGACTGAAGCGGCACATCCAAACTTGATTCGGTCCAGTCGACAGCTTCTTCAAGCGTTCGACCTGCGATCGCAATATGATCTAACCGCATTGGCTGGATCTCCCTCACCGATTCCGGACCCTGTCATGGACAATAATCAATTTTCATCAACACTACTCGGTTCTACGACCCAAAGCGAAGCTTTGGGCGATGCATCTTTATTAAATTTGATTATTTCCTACCAAATCTGAAATAAAAAGATTTGTGGGCTTTATTTACGAAGCTGTCACTCTGTCAGATCACAATGCGTCGGGTATTTGATCCAGACATCAACACTCCGTCAGCGGCAGCGTCGTCCTTGCACGATCAGAAGGCCCAGACGACGATAGACCAGAACGCCGCCAAAACAGTCGGATAAAAAGTCGCAGCAAAGCCAAAGCCGCGCAAAGGCGGTGACAGGTGATAGCCGATCCAAAACAGCAGCCGCGCGACGCCAAAAGCAACCCCCATGACCAATACAACTGACCCGCCCAAGGTCACTGCAACAAAAGGCCAGATCGCCAGTGCCAGCACGATCTGTTCTGTTGTATTGACCAGCACCCTCTGATCCACCCACGCGGCACTGCCCGGTGCAAATGCCTCTCCATCGATGGTCTTGTCATCAAAAAACCGTCGTTGTGCCAAGCGCCCAGTCATGGCCAGCATCGTCAGCCCCGGCACAAAGAAGGCGGTGAGCAACGCAACATTGGCTGGCAGGAACGGCCCGCCCGCTATCTGTGTTCCCCACACAATCGCAAGCGCCCACAAGGCCCCACCAACCATGCCCAATAGAATTTTGGCGCGCTTACGCATCAGCCTTTTGCTTTCCGGATCAGACCCAAAATGTCCTGCGCAGCCTCAGGGATATTGGTCCCGGGGCCAAAAATTGCTTTGACACCTGCATCATAGAGGAATTGATAGTCCTGCTGCGGGATTACACCGCCACAGACAACTATGATGTCAGATGCCCCTGCGTCGTTCAGGGCCTGCACTAATTGGGGTGCCAGTGTTTTGTGGCCTGCCGCCTGCGAACTGATCCCGACAACATGTACATCATTGTCAACCGCATCTTGCGCGGCTTCTTCCGGAGTCTGGAACAAAGGCCCCACATCGACGTCAAATCCGATATCAGCAAACGCGGTCGCAATGACCTTGGCGCCCCGGTCATGTCCGTCCTGCCCCATTTTGACCACCAGCATACGGGGGCGGCGGCCTTCGTCTTCGGCAAAATCTTCGACCGACTTCTGGATCGCAGCAAAACCCGCATCCCCTTCATAGGCCGCGCCATATACACCTGCGAGGGTTTTGACCTCGGCACGGTGGCGGCCAAATTCTTTTTCCAAAGCCATACTGATTTCTCCTACAGATGCGCGGGCACGGGCGGCCTCAACCGCTGCTTCAAGAAGATTGCCGCCTTCGGCCGCCCGACGAGACAGTTCTGCCAGCGAAGCACCACACGCGCGCTCATCACGACTGGCGCGCATTTTATTGAGCCGTGTTACCTGTGAGAGTCGCACAGCGTCGTTGTCGATATCCAGAATGTCTATTGGGTCTTGCTGATCGAGCTTATATTTGTTGACCCCAACAATGACCTCGTCGCCTTTGTCGATCAGCGCCTGACGCGTTGCTGCGGATTCTTCAATGCGCAACTTGGGCAGGCCACTGGCGACAGCCTTGGTCATGCCGCCCATCTCTTCGACCTCGTGGATGAGTGTCCAGGCCTGCGACATCAGATCGTGGGTGAGTTTTTCAACGTAATACGACCCGGCCAGAGGATCGACCACATTGGTTACGCCGGTTTCCTCTTGCAGGATCAACTGGGTGTTGCGTGCAATGCGCGCAGAAAAATCCGTCGGAAGGGCAATTGCCTCGTCCAGCGCATTGGTGTGCAGACTTTGAGTGCCGCCCAGCACCGCCGACATCGCCTCGTAAGCAGTGCGCACGACGTTGTTGTAAGGATCCTGTTCCTGCAATGAAACGCCGGACGTCTGGCAATGGGTGCGCAGTATTGAGGATTTCGGGTTCTTGGGTTCAAATTCTTGCATGATGTCGTGCCACATCAGGCGGGCGGCGCGTAATTTGGCTGCTTCCATAAAAAAGTTCATGCCAATGGCAAAAAAGAACGACAATCGCCCGGCAAACCGATCAACATCCATCCCACGCGCAATGGCAGCGCGCACATATTCGCGCCCATCCGCCAACGTATAGGCCAGCTCTTGCACAAGGTTGGCACCGGCCTCCTGCATGTGATAGCCGCTGATACTGATTGAGTTGAACTTGGGCATTTCGGCGCTGGTATATTCAATAATGTCAGCAATAATGCGCATCGAAGGCTCTGGCGGATAGACATAGGTGTTGCGCACCATGAATTCCTTGAGAATGTCGTTCTGAATCGTACCTGACAGAACGGCGCGGTCATGGCCCTGCTCTTCCCCGGTAACAATGAAACTTGCAAGGATCGGGATCACCGCCCCGTTCATCGTCATCGACACGGACACTTTGTCGAGCGGAATTCCGTCAAACAGGATTTTCATGTCTTCGACCGAATCGATGGCAACCCCTGCTTTTCCGACATCCCCGACGACGCGGGGGTGATCGCTGTCATAACCCCGATGTGTCGCCAGATCAAAAGCGACCGAGACGCCCTGCTGACCGGCAGCCAAAGCCTTGCGGTAAAACGCATTACTTTCTTCGGCGGTCGAGAATCCGGCATATTGGCGAATGGTCCACGGACGACCGGCGTACATTGTGGATTTGACGCCGCGCAAGTAAGGCGCTTCGCCCGGCAGGGTCCCCAAATGGGTTACCTCCGCCAAATCCTCTTCCGTATATACCGGCTGAACGTCGATCCCTTCGAGGGTTTTCCACGTCAGATCGTCTAGCGGGCGGCCACGTAGTTCAGCCTCTGCTGCTTTAGACCATGACTCTTTCTTGGTACTCATTTGGCTGTCCTCTAAAATTCAACGCCGCGGCAGAGTTCATCCCCGTCCTGTCAGCGCCTGTTTCCTCGATGATCGTGGCCAGACCGTCTGCCCCGGCGTGAAGCCAGAACAGATCGTCCAGATAAGCTTCGCGCATGGCCATAACCTGTGCGCGGTCAAAGGGTTGCCACCGGCCCGACCCGACCAATGCGCGGCTGTCTTGGCCGCGTTTCTCTAAGATGGTGCGCAGTTCCGGCAGGTGCGGCGTCGCACTATACCAGCCCCGTGCATAAGTGCGCGGCGCATCACCGCCGGTCATCAGGGCCAGTTGCGCGTCGGGCTGTCCGACGTAGGTTTCGAAGGGAAGCACCGTGATCTGCGCATTGGGCAGCGCACAGGCGACATCGGTGATCAGATCACGCCAGTTTCGTTGGCTGCGCGCCAAAACGTCGAGCGCCTGAGCATCGGGAACGGATCGACCCCGCGTGATGCCATACCCTAATGCCGATGCCCAGTAGCGGTCTTGCGCGCGAATTGACATGAAAACTTTGATCTTAAGGTCTTGAAAAGCCTGACCATAACGCGCCATCCGTTCTCCGGCAGCGTGGTATAATTCTCTTGATCGCAGGTTGGACCGCACCGATCCAATCATATTTTCATCGCTGATGACAAGATGGCGTTTCCCAGAGTGTTCAGCCCGAACGCAGTGCATTTTGATGCGCCCAACGGCGCGCCGTTCAAGGTTGCGGCCTTTTGCCGCCCCGGCAGAGGGTAAGACCCCGCTAAACAGACCGCCACGTGTGCGCTGTGGGCCCCAAAAGCCAATGTCGCGCGCTGACAGACCGGTCGCGTTGTCGCGCATATAGGTCTGAAAAGTGGTTGTACCGGTGCGATGTGCCCCAATATGTAGTATTACGTCCATCACTGCGTCCACCTGCCGTCTTACGGCCGCCCAGCACGGCCAGATCACTGGAGTAGACGCAATCATGGGCTCAAACCTCTGACAAAGCGCTTAACGGCACATTTTTGCGTGACAGTTGCATATGACCTGTTCGCATTCGGGTTTGCGCACCCTATATTGCATCGGGCAGGAGACATTATGAAATACACACTAGCCTTTGTTTTAGCTGCTTTTCTTGGCACACCGACCGTTGCAACCGGACCGGTCGAAGCGAACGATTTGCCACTGATCAGACCGGCAGATAATAGCGATTTGAGCGAATTTTTATGGATAAATCGTCCAGTTATCGTTTTTTCTGACAGCCCAGCTGACCCAAGATTTGTCAAACAAATCGAATTGCTGGAGCGCGAGCTGGAGCAACTGGAAGTTCGAGACATTGTCGTTTTGATCGACTCGGACCCTTCAGCCGAATCGCCTTTGCGCACCAAATTACGCCCACGGGGGTTTATGTTGGTTCTCGTAGGAAAAGACGGTGGCGTAAAGCTGCGCAAACCTCTGCCATGGACGGTCCGCGAGCTGACGCGTGTAATCGACAAGATGCCGATCCGGCAACAGGAGGTCCGAGACCGACGTGTCGTAGAATAAGGCTGTCCAGTCGGCATCCCAAGGCCTTTATTGCATCTTAAGCCCTGCTGACCTATATTAAGCACAGGAAGGGGCGCATGACGCACCCCCTTAAATGGAGAGACCGGATATGTCGAAAACACCAAAATCACCGCCTCCTATTGCCGGTCAGACTGGGCCACGCCCGGGCTATTAGACGGTGCGCGCAGCGCGGCGGATGATATCAGACTGTCGTCAAGTGCTGCCGTCGCCAACTTGCCCTGATCCAAAGCTTCCAGCTTGAGTGAGATGTAATCTGTGTACATTTTAATGCGCTGCTCCTGATCCATGCCGTCAAATTTGTAAGACCGCAGATCTTCTATCATCGCCTCAATTGCAAAAACCTGATTGTAGTATCGTACCACCGGGCCGATGACTGGCTCTGGCAGAATGCTGATATCCGTCAGTAAGGTCTTGAATACAGTGTCGTTGCGCTCTGACGGCACAAAAGGCGCATAGTTGTCATCGGTTTCCATCTGCGCCACCACCTCAGCCCAACTCTTGCGCAGATCGAAATCCGGGTTGGACAGAATATCGACGTAATGCTGAATCTCTGCGCGCAAAGCCGTCTGAACATCTTCTCGACGTTCGCGCCGCCGCCGCCTGTCGCGCTGAACCTCGCGCTGCCCCGTCACGACCCAGCCCAAAACATTGATCAGCGCCGCAATTGCGGCGGCGATGATAACCGGGCCTATCCACTCTTCTGACAGCATTCGAGCCTATTCGAACTCCATAATCACTTCATCCACTGCCAGACTGTCGCCTGGCCCCGCGTTGATTTTTGTCACCACACCTTTCCGCTCAGCCCGCAGAATGTTCTCCATTTTCATCGCCTCAATGGTGCACAAGCTTTGCCCATCCTGCACTTCATCGCCAACTTCAACATTCACCTTCACGATCAGGCCCGGCATCGGACACAGCAGCATTTTTGAGGTATCGGGTGGCAGTTTTTCCGGCATCAGGTCCGCCAGTTCTGCCTGACGAGGCGTGCGGACATGAACCTTCAGATCCGCGCCACGGCTGCGGATGCGAAACCCACCACTGATTTTGCCAACCTTCAGCACCAGCGGTGCGTCATCGACGCTTAGCATTGCGAGTTGATCTCCCGGTGTCCAATTGCTGGCAACCCGCAATGAGGCACCGTCATCAAACGTCACGGTCGATCCCCCGGGGTCCGCATCAATTGTCACGTCCAAACTGTACCCTTGCACTGCCACGTTCCAGTCGCGGCCGACCTTCCGTTCGTGGTTATCCAACCGACCAGACACTCGGGCGCGACGGATTTCCGCAACCCGGTGCATCGCCGCACACGAGGCTCCGATGCGGCGCAGATCGACCTCGGCCAGTTCAACGCCCTGAAACCCATCTGGAAACTGTTCTTCGATGAAGGCCGTAGTCATGTCACCGGCGATGAAAATCGGATGATCCATCACCGCGGCAAGAAACGGCAGATTGTGACCGATGCCTTCAACCTCAAAGCTGTCAAGCGCCACCCGCATTCGTTCGATCGCCTCTGATCTTGTCGGCGCCCACGTGCAAAGCTTGGCGATCATCGGGTCGTAATACATGCTGATCTCGCCACCCTCATAGACGCCTGTGTCGTTACGCACGACGTGGCTTTCCTCTGTCACTTCTGCCGGTGGCCGATAACGCGACAGTCGCCCAATTGACGGCAGAAAACCACGATACGGATCTTCGGCATAAAGCCGGTTCTCGATCGCCCAGCCGTTCAACTTCACATCATCCTGGCTGATGCTAAGCTTTTCACCATTGGCCACTCGGATCATCTGTTCCACCAGATCAACGCCAGTGATCAACTCGGTTACGGGATGCTCAACCTGCAGGCGGGTATTCATTTCGAGGAAAAAGAAGTTCTTGTCGCCATCCACGATAAACTCGACTGTGCCTGCGCTTGCGTAATCCACCGCTTGCGCCAGCGCGACCGCCTGTTCACCCATAGCGCGGCGCGTGGCCTCGTCCAGAAACGGGCTGGGCGCTTCTTCGACAACCTTCTGTTGCCGCCGTTGGATCGAACATTCCCGCTCGCCCAGATAAACCCCGTTGCCGTGGCTGTCGCACAGCACCTGAATTTCGATATGACGCGGCTGTGTTACAAATTTCTCGATGAAAATGCGGTCATCGCCGAACGAACTCGCAGCCTCATTCTTGGAACTTTGGAACCCTTCGCGCGCTTCTTCGTCACTCCAGGCAATCCGCATGCCCTTGCCGCCGCCCCCGGCGCTGGCCTTGAGCATCACCGGGTAGCCAATCTCATTGCTGATCTTCACGGCCTCATCGACGTCAGCGATGATCCCCATATAACCCGGCACCGTGCTCACCCCGGCGTCCTGGGCAATTTTCTTAGAGGTGATTTTGTCGCCCATTTTCTCAATCGCCCCGACAGGCGGACCAACAAAGGCGACACCCTCGGCGGCCAATGCTTCGGCGAACTTCGAATTCTCAGACAAAAAACCATAGCCGGGATGCACAGCCTGCGCACCGCTTGCGCGGACCGCTTCCATCACCTTGTCGATCACAATGTAGGACTGGTTGGCAGGCGGCGGCCCGATATGCACAGCTTCGTCGGCCATTTGAACATGCAACGCCTGTTTGTCCGCATCCGAATAAATCGCAACCGTTGCGATCCCCATCTTGCGGGCGGATTTGATAACGCGGCAGGCGATTTCGCCCCGATTTGCGATCAGGATCTTTTTGAACATCTTCGGTCCCTTTTGTTCAGAGGAAGGTCACACGCAAAACCGCCGCGCATCAGCAGACGAGCGGCGGTCATTTTGGGTGTTTTGAAAACTGGGTGGACGGGACGCTCGCTGCGCGCCCCGTCTCTTAGACTACTAACATTTGCCCGGATTTTCCTGGCAGTAAAGATAGTTGGCACCGGCCCCCACGGCAGCTCCTGCAATGGGGTTGGCGTCAAGAAGGATCGCGGCGCCCGCGCCTGCGCCTGCACCGATAATGGCCTGCTCGCCCGCCGTCTCGCCGCACGCGGCCAGCGCGAGACACGCTGTGACAGCGGCAATCCAAGTTCTGTGTTGCATGACAAAAGTCCTCTTTGCTCGTGTTTTTTCTTATGACTCAGGCATGACAGTTTCCAGATTTTCAGCAACCCGAACCGGGATGATCCGGTGGTTCTGGCAGAGACTCGCCCAAAACCGGCACTTGGACTAAAAACACCAGAAGAGACGGGCAGCAGAGCAGAGTAAACTGCCCGCTGCCCGCTCTGGGTTGGGGTATGGAAAAGTTGCAATTTGCGCACTGCACGGATGAATGCAGGCGCCGCATCTTTCACTTTGCAACCATTGCGCGAACTAACAAAACGGTAACCGCGAGCTCCTTCAGTTTGAGCCACTTCTCGCCCGTTTTGCGTTAGGGTGCGCAATATCATGCTTAAGACTCCCCAAAAGCATCTGGAAAATTCGCCCGAGCGACGGATCCGTTGACCTTGAGCAGCGCATCATAGCGCGCGGGGTCAAATGGATCCTCTGCAGGGACCACTTCTCGACCAAACAGCCAGCTCAGGCGGCCAGCGTCGAGATTGCCGCGTTCAAATGGCGCATCGCCAAAATACTCCCACAATGCAGCTAAAAACGCAGCATCAGCGCGCCGATCCGCAGGTTTGCGGTCCGCATAACGCTCGCGTTTGGTCAAAGGCGTGACACCTTTGGGATTAAGACGACGAATGACAAATTGATAATCTGTTCCGGGCAGACGTCCCGGAAACCCACGGTGCTTTAGCATTGGCACACCTCAGGCAAAGCGGTGTGACACTCGGGGCCGTGGATCAGGGCAGGCTCTGTTGCCCGCCCTGCCCGATTCTTACTTGTACTTGCCTGTGTAAACCGGCTCTTCGCTGATTGGTTCGACGACAACGAACTCTTCAACCGGTTCTTTTGCACAGGCTGCAGCCACAACGAGAACGCTGAAAACTGCGAGTAACTTGATGCTCTTTGACATCTGGGTCTCCTGTTATTGCTATCGGAGCCGACAGGGAAAATCGACCCTGCCTGCCCACGCTCTGAGGTAACGATCACTTGGATAGTACCGGTGGATAACTTAGTAGAAACCCTCTCGAAAAGATATCGAGGGAAACCCAATCGGCGGATTTGTGACGCCGAAGCCTCAATATCCGAAACGCCCGGCGTTCGAGGCGCAACATGTTGTGGTTGCATCAAAAACCCTCCCAGATGCAGGTGCTGTCCTCGACCCGAAACGCGTCAAAAAACTGTGTGGCATCCGGATCGGAACTGCCAAATTCGACCATGCGGTCCGACAATGAGATAACCACACTTTGTGCTGGCACGGCGTGTTCGGCGACATACGGCAGGGCAACGGCTACACACAGCTCTGCCATATCCAATTCGGCATCGGTAAAACGCACCGTGCCACCGTTGCGGGCAATCGCCGGAGCAATAAAGCGAAACCGTGCTACGGTCTGGCCGCTGAATTCCTCAACAACCACCTCATGCAATTCGACGGTCTGGCCGGATGGCAATTCCAACGCGTCGACCTGTGTTGCGCTTAGCGCTGCCACTGCGGAAAAGATACACGCCCGGCCCCGTTGCCAGGCTCCTCCCGCCGGAGGTGTCCGGCGCGCGACATCGTCGCCCGCCTTGTTCTGAGCAGCGGTGGACATCACGGCACCGCCTCATCCTGGGTGTCAAAAACAGCAGGCGATATAATTTCGATCAATTCCATATCATCAGAATGGCGCACCTCGCGATGCTTGATGCCCGGCGGCTGCAACACGCAGGACCCGGCACGCAGCATATGTTCGCCGCTGCCCTCATATTCGAACACCACCCAGCCTTGGGTCACATAGACCATCTGAAAATCAAGCTCATGGGAATGCCAGGCACCAGAGCTCTCCAAGCCCGGCACGGCACGGATTACATGGGCGCCAAACGCGCCTTTGGTAGCGTCTTCGATGCCAAGATCGCGGTATTCAAAGAACGGACGCAGACCTGCCCCGACGAATTTACCATCATCAGCGTGCGTGATGGTGAAGGCTTGGTTTTTCCAGAGCTGGGTCATGGTCTTACCTTGGGCATCAGCCCAACCATTTCGCCACTAGGTCCAAACCATTTCATTGTCCTCTGCACTTTAACCGCGAGTGTAATGCCCAACCGCTCCCAGACCAACTGGGCGCTGCTGGACAAGCTGTGTTCGTTACCTTCGAAAAGAACAGAATTGTTGGTGTTCACTTCGCACTTAACTGAAGGATTATCTGCACGGCTGAGCTTATCACCTGTTTTCAGGCCCACGCTGTCAAAAGAGTATTTTCCGACTGTCATCGCCGCCTCTCACAATGGAATATTGTTGTGTTTCTTCCACGGCATCTTTGCCTGCTTGTTGCGCAAGCTGGCAAAGGCCCGTGCTACACGTTTGCGGGTGCTGCGGGGTTGGATCACTTCGTCGATGAATCCGCGCTCTG
>RCNC010003073.1_pt1 | contig 10972 bp, 10 predicted proteins | sample 2041301 | NCBI WGS metagenome assembly RCNC01 (sample SAMN09708231, study PRJNA481090) | Marine sediment metagenome, whole genome shotgun sequencing project. | biome: marine sediment; feature: ocean; material: sediment; isolation source: Sewage treatment plant 13A marine sediment (STP13A) ... | reverse complement strand
AAACAAAGCCCATAGACTAAGGGTATACACGGGGGTGACATGGCTTCGACGTGGGTCGCGAAACTCTGAGTGCATGCCGAGGGACAGATTACCTCGTTAAAACAGCTGTAAAACCCATAGTTGCCAACGACGACAACTACGCGCTAGCTGCTTAAAAACCAGTTTAACGCCCTCTGACCAAGTGTGCCTGTGCGTTTGGGGTTCAGGGGTCACCGACACGGGACCGCGGCAAGAGCGTGTTCAGGGCTCGAACCGTTAAAACCTTACTTGAACTGGCTATAAGTTTTCCCTGCCCGTCGGGTAGCTAATAGTGAGATTAATGACGGAATAAGCATGTAGATCTTAGTGCGGAGGACTTGCGGACGCGGGTTCGATTCCCGCCACCTCCACCAACGAAAAAAGGGGTCAGAGCCACCAGGCTCTGACCCCTTGTCCGTTAAGGGCTCTTACTCGGCTTCAGACAGGCGCGAGCGCACAACCGACTCAAGGCGTGTCATGCCAGCGGCTCGCCCATACGCGACAGCCTCCTCGTCATCAGCACCGTTCTTGCTCTTGCCCAACGCCAGTAATGCACCAACGCGATTGCCACTGCCACAATGAACCAACACCGGTCCATCATAGGACGACAAGATTTCTTGCAGCTTGTTTGCGTTTTCCCAGCTAATCGAATCAGCACCACTGACGGGCAGGTTTACGTAGTCCAAACCGAGGCTCTCGACCGCAGCCGCTTCATCCAGGCCACGATTCTCAGACTCGCCACGAAGGTCGACCACGGCCACGTAACCGGCTTCTGCAAACAATGCCAACTGCTCCGCGTCTGGCTGACCGGACGACCTAAGGCCATCCACGGGGCTCAGATCCTGACTGCTCTCTATTGATTCCAGATCGACGTGAATCTCCGCCATCTCCTCCGCCATAGCTGTAGTGGCTATAACAAGAGTCGCGCAAACAAATACCTGTAAGTTCTTCATAATTTAATTTACTCCGCTAGCGTCTCAACACCTTCCATAACGATACCGACTTCTGTCAGGCGAATATCAACCGACATGCGATCGAACATAGCTGCCATAGCCGACATGATTTCCTGCGATGCTTGCTGCATTGCCGGTGTCATTGGATTGTCATCGTCATTCTGCGCTTCCGCCATCGCTTCAGCGGCAAATGCATAATAGCGACCTGCATCCATACCAAAACTGAAAAACGTGCCGTTGTCAGCGACATCTGCGGTCAACATGCCAGCGAGCTTGGTGTCGGCTCCCTGGCCCACAGACATAGCCAGAGCGTCGTCGTTCAACGCAATGTAGACGTCGCCACCCATCATTTGCGCTTGCGGCAAGTCCAGCAATACGGGCTTGCCGTCCGCCTGTAAATCCAGACCTGCAAGCTCGGGACTCATCATAGCGCCCATGGAAACCATAGCGGGCGCATTTTCCATCGCCAGCAGAAACTGCCCATCAACAGATGTTGGCGGCGTCTGCGTGGCCATGTTCAGACCTTCGATGTTTTCAATTAGCGCAACAAATCCACGGAAGTCGTAGATCATCGGCATTACAGGCTGCTGCACTGCAGCACGCGCTTGTATAACGCCTTGCTCCAGACCGGTAAAGTCTTCGCACAGGTAGGGATCAGCTTCCAGTGCATCCAGTCGCGCCACTATAAATTCGCGCATAGCCTTGATGTCCAGGCTCATACCGATCGACATCAATCCGCCCAGATCAGTGCCAAGACCCGGCACAGGCGCCGTTAACTGCGCAACGCCCTCCGCGATGTCGCTGCGCAATTCGACGACGAGTTTGGTGTCAAAGCGCTCAGTAGAAATTCCCGTATAGCCCATTACCATGCGCGGCGCGATACCGGCCATTGAACGAATTTCCGCCCGACAAACATCTGAGATTTCATCGTCAGCATCCATCAATGTAATCAGATCAGCATCCAACCCGCTTGCGTCACCGGTAAACGTATTAACCATCTTGACGAAATCGAAATAACCAATGAAGTAGTCACTAAATCCATAGTCATCCGCAATGCTTTGCAATTTTCCGGAGTCGGTAATATTGGACTTCGGCGCGGTAAAACCAAGCAGGGTGCTAAGTTGATCATCGCTGAAGCTTGCTGGAGCGACAGAGATCACGACTTGCTTGTCCAGAACAGATATCAGCAGTTTCACCTCTTCTGCCGTGATGAAACGAACGAGGCTGCCCGAAATAGTCGCAACGTCCATCTCTTCACCAGATGACTCTTCAATACGCACCAGCGCAGCTTCGAACAACGCCCCATCGGTTACCTCGATACGCAATACCGGCAACATACCGTTACCGTACAAAGCCGAGCGTGATTCTCTGTCAAACCCTGCCCCGCGAAGCCCGTCAATTGAAAGCAAAGAAGACAACTCTCCAATAACTGCCGCTGCTCTTTCTGCGTCGTCGTCACCGTTGGCGTCAATTTCTGCAGTCGCCATGGCAAAAAGTTCCTGTAGCAGGACCTCATAGGCGGCGAGGATACGTTCGATATTGGGCTCCAACTTGTCCATTACGTCATCCGGCAAGGGCGTAATACTCGCGAACACGTATGGCGAATCTGCCGGCACGTAATCGAGAATTGCGCCTGCTGCGGCGATGTTGGCCGAACTAACAGGCTCGTCGTCCGATTTACTACAACCGAATAACGCAAGAGAGGCGAAGATTGTCGCAAGAATCATCTTGCTGCTGACTGAATTGAACATTTGAGTGGCATCCTTCGATCTAAATACAGAACTGAACAGAACTTCAGTACACGAATTTAATCGGGTACTGGAGTACTGGTGAGCAAGGTAGCTGGGTGGACGGTCTTAAGTATCTGCTCGATCTGCGTCGAGTGCCGTCGTCACGTGATTATACCCAATGCACGCCGCGTTGCACTACTCTGAGCTTGCTATCCCCTAATTTTGTGACGCTGGTCCAATTGCAAGCTCGCTAGCACGAACTTAAACTGGTGGGATGAGCGTGCTAATTGAAGATGTTTCACAGAAGGATCTGGCAGAAATTCTTGCTCTGAACGAATCCGAAGTACCGCATGTCGGTAGAGTCAATATTGAGCGAATGCACTGGTTTGCAGAGTACGCGACCTACTTTCGAGTTGCCAAAGTCGACCACCAATTGGGCGCCTTCCTTATCGGTCTAAGGCCGGGCACGAGCTACCAAAGCTTGAACTACCGTTGGTTTTGCGATCGCTACGACGATTTCGCCTATGTCGATCGAATCGCGGTTGCCGCAGCCGGGCGACGTATTGGACTCGCATCAAGCTTGTATGACGATTTCGCTGCGGCAATGCCACCCTCAGTCAGGGTGATGACTTGCGAAGTGAACACTAAGCCGCCTAATGAAGGCTCGATGCAATTTCACGAGCGTCTCGGCTTTCGCGAAGTCGGCACTCTGAGCAGCGACGCTGGCAGCAAACAGGTCGCACTACTTCTGAAGGATTTGTAAGCGGTCAGTGAATGCTGTCAGGCGTCGCGTGAACGGCCGGGTCAAATCTTTCACCTGCGACGATCGCGATCGGCAACCGATTTTGCGGCGAAGCGACTGGGCAAGTCGCGAAGTCATTAAACGCGCATGGCGGATTGTAGGCACGATTGAAATCGAGTACGGTCGTTTCGCCTTCCGCAGGAACATCCGCATACAAGAAACGTCCGGCAGGATATGTCTCTCTGCCGCTGGTGCGGTCTCCGAAAACGAAGAATAGCTCATCACCTGATGCGTATGCTTCGAGTTGCAGCAGCTGCCCATCAAGCTCGAACTCCACGACACCTGGTGATTCGGGCTGCCAACCCAGACCAACGATGACGGTATCAACCTGCAGAACTTTCGGTGTCACAAAGCGCTTTAGAGTTGCGGCTACGCGCAATTTTGGATCTATCGGATAATATTCGATCGGTGGAAACGCGGCGATCGCGGGATGCTCAAAATCTCGCAAACGCAAGGCAAATCGATTGTCACGCTTGATGATGATCCATGCGATTGACGCATGTGAAATCGTTACCGGTGTTGCCGTCGTGTCGTCGGCAATCAGGATCGAGCTGACCTTGGTGCCGTCCGAATATACTTCGACCCCTTCGGCTACAGTCAACAACACGCCTTCCGAGGTAACCTCGAGATCTCCGACGTGGGCCGCAGCAGTGGCTGGGAAAACGATATCGTTGCTAGCAGACGAACCGATAGTTACAGCGCCGTCTTCAAGCCAGTACAGGCCAGCGAGATTCAGATAGCCAGCCGGACCGCGTAAACGCTCAAGACGCTCCGCCCTCCACTGCATGTTGTCAGCTTCATACTGGGCGAGATCGAACGGCTCATCGGCACCACCACATGACACTAATAGCGCAACCGCACTTAATAGCAGGACTCCTGAAATCAATTTCACTTGGCTAACCGCCCCCGATATTGAATCTATAGTGTGGAATCTTGCCTCGACAGCTGCCGACCCGCAAGATGCGTCGCATGATCGAAGCAGACGACCCATCATCCCTTGCATACGCTAACCTGCAACCAGAACAAATTATTGCAGCTCTGGAAGACCACGGCTATCGCTGCGACGGGCGGTTTCTGGCGCTCAACAGCTACGAGAACCGTGTCTACCAGATTGGGATTGAAGATGACGCGCCCGTAGTCGCCAAGTTCTATCGTCCAGCGCGTTGGAGCGATGCGCAAATTTCGGAAGAGCACAGCTTCGCGCTGGAGCTTGCCGACGGCGACCTGCCAGTCGTTGCGCCTATTTCGCACAGCGGAGAAACCTTGCTCAAATCGGGGACATTTCGCTTCTCCGTGTATGAGTGTCGCGGCGGCCGCGCTCCGGAACTCGATAACTATGACCTGCAGCGTCAGCTCGGGCGATTCATCGCCCGTATTCATCTGATCGGCGAGACGCGCGAGTTCAATACCCGTCCAAGCGTCGATGTTGAGAGTTATGGCATAGCCTCCTGCGAATATCTGCTCGACCACGAGGTTATCCCTTACGAAATTGAGGAAGCGTATGAAGGGGTGTCAGCGCAGGTGCTCGATGAAGTCGAGGCTTGTATGGCGCGAGCAGGCAATGTGCGCAACTTTCGGATTCACGCAGATTTCCATCCCGGCAATGTGCTGATCGCAGGAGAAAAAATCCACATCGTCGATCTCGACGACACCCGCCGCGGACCAGCCGTACAGGATCTCTGGATGTTCTTGTCCGGAGATCAGCAGGAACAAGGCCCGCAGCTGGCGGCCCTGCTCGAGGGATACGAAGAATTTCGTCACTTTGATGCAAGGGAGCTGCACTTGATCGAGGCACTACGAAGCCTGCGCATAATGCACTACGCGGCCTGGATAGCCCGTCGCTGGAGCGATCCCGCGTTCAAAGTGGCATTTCCGTGGTTTGCTGGCCAACGCTATTGGGATGAGCATATTCTCGCTCTTCGCGAACAAATCTCGCTTATGCAAGAACCACCGCTGCAATGGCAACGACGATAGGCGCATGCGCGTATTGATCTGGCGGGCGGGCCGATCTACAGTCAATCAATAGACATTTCGCGGCTTTATCGCGGAACTCTGCCACTCGCAGGCGCTCTGATATAGGGATCATAGGAAGAGATGTTGCCGGATACACCAAATTGAACAAATCGATGCGCACTGCACTGACCGGGATTTTATTATTCGGTCTGCTGGCTGGCTGTGGATCCAATGTCGTGCTCGAGGCGCCAACGATTCCCACCCCGCTAATTGATAAAATTCCGGCCTCCGTTGGTCTGCGGATGCCGGCGGAGTTCGCTCATTACGTCCACGAAGAGGAAGTTCTCGGCCGCGAAGAATGGTCGATTGATCTAGGCAATTCGAATGCGGCCTTGTTCGAGCAGCTATTTGGTTTTATGTTTGAGGAAGTAACCGTCCTCACGGCCGGCGACGATCCGGAGCAATTTACCTTCGATGCGCTAATCGAACCGAGTATTGACGCTTTTGAGTTTTCGGTGCCCAATCAAAGTAAGACTGACGCATTTGCAGTATGGATTCGATACCGCATTAAAGTATTTGATAGCGACGGCGATCAGGTGGCCAACTGGCCTGTGAGCGCGTATGGCAAGAGCGAAACTACAGCGCTCAGAGGATCGCGAGCCCTGCAGCGTGCAGCTATTCTGGCGATGCGCGACGCAGCAGCGTTGATGATTATGAAGCTGGACGAAGCAACCGGTATCAGCAAAATTGCCGAGGCCAAAATTGCGATGAACGAGAACACGAATACGCCCGTAGCAGAGGAGCTCGAAAGTGAAAGCGAAGAATAGCTACGCGAAAAACTGGATGGTTGCACTGACCGCGCTAAGTTGCGTCGGTTGTGTGACATCGCGTGTCGAAGATGCCCGCGAGAGCGAAACGGGTATCAATGAAGGCGAAGCCGTAGTCATCATGGCCAAGAGCTATCATCTGGGTAACGAAACAGAAGAAAAATATATTCGCTGCGTAGAAAAAGCCATTGGCGACGGCGATGGCGGACTGCGGGTTGTCCCGCACCGTGAATTTGTAGACTTATTATTCCCGTGGTTTGAGCCGCGCACGGCACCGTCAGAAACAAAGCACCTGCCCAAACTTATGGATCACCCCGGCGTCGCAAAGCGTATTGATGAGCAAAAAATTCGCTACATAATATGGCTCGACGGCGATACCGAAAGAGTTGCCGGTGGCGGTAGCCTTTCTTGCGCCGTCGGACCTGGCGGTGGCGGCTGCTTCGGTTTCGCATGGTGGCAGAACGACGCAGATTATAAGGCGTCAGTGTGGGATCTCCAGGATCTTGAATCTGCTGGAACCGTAACGACGGACGTCACCGGAACATCCTTCTTGCCGGCCTTGGTCATCCCCATTCCACTGATCGCGAGAACACAAACCAAGGCCTGCAAATCACTCGCGGGACAATTGCAGCAGTTTATTTCCAGCGGTAACGACAGCGTCTGACGGTTTAGTTCGGTCGCCCTGCCCTAATGAATGCCTTGCGGTAGAAGTCCGATCGCAATGACCCGACAGTTACGACTTTTCCGCTCGAGGGCGCGTGCACGAACTGATTGTCGCCAATGTACATTCCGACATGCGCCATCTTTCCCTCAATACGAAAGAACATGATGTCGCCAACCTGCATCTGGCTTTTCGCTACCGGCTGAATTCCCGACCAGAGTGACCCTGTTGTGCGCGGCACATTCTTGCCGGCCCGCGAATAAGAATAGTAAATCAGCCCACTGCAATCGAAACCATTTGGCGTCGATCCACCGTATCGGTAAGGTACCCCGACCTGTTGCAAGGCAACGACGGCCGCCTGGTCAGCGGAACTATGGGACTTGCTGGTGCTCTTGAGCGGTCCTTGAGCTGGCTGCGCGGCGCAACCGACTATCGACACGATGATAAGCACACTGACGAGCCTGCGAACAATCTGGGCTGTCTGGGATATCATCACGTTACATTTCCTGCGCATCGAGAACTCAAGCTTACGTATTGCTGCCTGAACAGCCTATGAACTGCATCGCAAAACCCATCTGCCTGCTTATTGCCACCCTCACCTGCTGTGGTGCCTGCGGCGTGCCTGCGACAGAAGTACTTAGCGCCGGTGACCCGATGGCGTATTCAGTTCGCTACCAATTAACACCCAAGCCCGGCCTCGATAGGGTGGACGTAAGCATGCACGTCCGCCAAAGCAGCGACTTGCTACGCGAGATTCGATTTCCAAACGACGCACGTCTTTCCAACATCAGAGTCGACGGCCAGGCTGTGGATGCTGCAGCTGAAGTTATTTGGCACCCATCAAAGTCCGGCGGCACGCTGCAATGGTCTGTGCAAATCAGTCAAAAACGTGGTGGCGGCGGTTATGACGCCTGGCTGGGCGAGGAATGGGGCATTTTTCGCGCTGAGGACGTAATACCACGCGCAGCAACGCGGACTTTGCGTGGCGCTTTCAGCAAGACCACGCTGCAATTTGACGTACCCCGGGGCTGGGCGACTATTACTGCCTATTCCGGCAAAAATAACAGCTTCACGATCGACAAGCCGCGACGCCGATTTGACCAACCAGACGGTTGGATCGCGGTAGGTCATCTTGGGGTACGTCGCGAAACTATCTCCGGCATGCGCGTAACGGTAGCTGGGCCCGTTGGCCACTCGCTGCGGCGGATGGATATTCTTGCGCTACTTAACTGGACGCTGCCAGAGCTTGCCCGCGTTCTCCCCGAGCTGCCGCCTCGTCTTACAATAGTTAGCGCTGCCGACCCAATGTGGCGCGGTGGACTCTCTGCTCCGAATTCGCTGTACATACACGCCGACCGACCGTTAATTAGCGAAAATTCCACCAGCACTTTGCTGCACGAAGTCGTGCACAGCACTCTGCGCCTGAAAGCCGCGGAAGGCTACGACTGGATAGTCGAGGGCATCGCTGAATTTTATTCGCTCGAGCTATTACGCCGCAGCGGCACCATAGCTGAATCGCGCTTTGCTAAAGCGCTTGAGGAACAGCGCTCGTGGTCAACATCGGCAGGTGATCTTTGTCGACATTCTTCGCAGGCTGCAACCACGGCGTTAGCAGTAGTAACAATGTCCGCTCTGGCCGCCGAAATCCACGCACGGTCTGCGGGTAAAGCGTCATTAGATGGCCTGGTCCGCAGCCTGTATCAATATGACAAAGCTGTTGATTTGGGTGTATTGCAGACGATCGCGGCACAACTTGGCGGCGACAAATCAGACGTACTCGATACCGACAATCTGCCGGGTTGCCGTAGTATCGAGCCAGACAGTCAGGAAACCTCTTAAACTCATGGATGGCCAGCACGACCTTAAAGTAGTCCTGCGCTCGCGCACGCCAATCATCGTGATCGAAACACGCGATGAAGCCCGTATTCTCGAAATGCTGCAGGCGATTTCCATTGGTGCGTCCGGACAAAACTATCTGCCGCTCTTTCAATGGACTGTTACGGACGGATTACAACGACTCGACATCGATCTTGAGCCGCAGGCGATAAATTCACAGCCAACCGATGTGTTGAAGCATATTCGAGCGGTCTCCAAGCCTGGAATTTACGTGTTACTCGATTTTCACCCGTTTCTTGAAGATCCGATCCATGTTCGTTTAATCAAGGATGTCTGTATCCGCTACCGTGAAACGCCGCGGCAGATCATCCTCATCAGCCACACCGTCAAACTCCCCGCAGAACTCGAGGCATTTAGTGCCCGATTCGACATGTCGCTGCCGAGCGAAAAAGAACGGCGCAATATCGTTAGAAAAGTTGCGGACGAATGGGTTGCGGATAACCCCGGGGCACGCGTTAAAGCAGACTCTAAAGCCCACGAGATGTTAATCCAAAACCTGGCAGGACTGACCTACTCGGATACCAAACAACTTGCTCGAAATGCCATTTACGTCGACGGCGCAATAACCAAAAGCGATCTTCCCGGAGTCATGCAAGCCAAATACGAGTTGCTGAATCGCGGTGGTGCGCTGCAATTTGAATATGACACGGCTCGATTCGGCGACGTCGGCGGTATGACACGACTAAAGACCTGGTTAAAACAACGCCGCTCCGTCTTTCGCGGCGATGGCAAGGCCGCCCACTTGGACTCGCCGAAGGGGATTGTGCTTCTTGGCGTGCAGGGCTGCGGCAAGAGTCTGGCCGCCAAAGCCACCGCCGGCATTTTTGGTGTTCCTCTGCTGCGACTTGATTTCGGCGCTATCTACGACAAGTACCACGGAGAAACAGAACGCAAATTACGCGAGTCCTTACAAACGGCAGACGTCATGTCGCCGTGCGTGCTGTGGATTGATGAAATCGAGAAAGGTATCGCCGGTCGTGGCGGAGAAACAGGAACTTCGCAGCGAGTGCTGGGCACCTTTCTTACGTGGATTGCAGAAAACAAGAACCAGGTTTTTGTCGTCGCTACCGCGAATAATATTCATGCCCTGCCCCCTGAACTGGTGAGAAAGGGGCGTTTCGACGAGATATTTTTTGTCGATCTGCCGAACGAAACCAACCGCGCCGAAATTTTTCGTATTCATTTAGCGCGACGCGATCAGGACCCCGCCAATTTTGACATCGAGGCGATCGCGGCAAATGCCGATGGCTTTTCCGGCTCTGAAGTTGAACAGGCGATTGTCTCCGGACTGTATGCAGCACACGCTCGAAGTGAAACCCTCTCGACAGAGCACATCCTGAAAGAGTTAACCCTGACACGCCCCCTCTCCGTCGTAATGCACGAGCAAATCGCCGAGTTGCGACAATGGGCCAACGGCAGAACGGTCCCTTGCGACTAACGAAAAAATCGGCGACTTAACGTAATCCGGGATAAAGTTTCGTTGCTCCATTGTTAGCCAAACAGTGCGTGCTAGCATCGACTAATGGCTAATGACAAAAAAAACATCAACGAATTAGTCAACGATGATGACGATCCGACCGCTGAACTGAAAGCCTTGGTTCTGCCGCCGTCCGACGCGGACAAAGAATCTGAAGCTGCGGCAAACACCGCTGGTTATCCCAAAAATACGAACGCTTCCGATCAATCCGAAGCGGTGATTTCCGAACTAAAATCCGACCTCATGAGTCGATCGGAAGCTATCGACCGGCTGCAGTTCGACATGGAATTGCTGCGGGCAAAGTGGCAGGGGCTCGCTACAGAAATTCAGGCGCGTGAAAATAAGTGGGTTCTTTTCAGTGAAGAAGAATGTGACGATATGTTTGAGACATGTACGCCACTTGCGAGAGAACTAGATAAAGATACTTATGAAAAACTAACTTCTGTTGATTCAAAAAGAGAGTTTCTTTTCCAATTTTGGAAAATGAGAGATATGGAACCAGAAACTCAAAGAAATGAATTCAAAGATGAATATATGGAACGCGTAACTTTTGTTGAAGCAAGATATAAAACTTTCACCAAAAGGGGAGTGAAAACTGACGAGCAGGGTGAGCTGTGGCCGTCCCGAGCCACCGCCCGGGGCCAACAAGCCCGAC
>RCNC010003812.1_pt1 | contig 10973 bp, 9 predicted proteins | sample 2041301 | NCBI WGS metagenome assembly RCNC01 (sample SAMN09708231, study PRJNA481090) | Marine sediment metagenome, whole genome shotgun sequencing project. | biome: marine sediment; feature: ocean; material: sediment; isolation source: Sewage treatment plant 13A marine sediment (STP13A) ... | reverse complement strand
TTATTTTATCGGGCTGCGTATCCTGCTCCCCAACAAAATAAGTATCAAACTAGAGCCGACCTGATGAAAAACACAGTCTTCTATATAGTAGCCGTAGTAACTTTACTGGCGTGCTCCAATAGTAAAACAGAACAGCAGATCGTGCCCGGAGATGCATGGCAGGATACGGAAGGCCATTTAATTAACGCCCATGGTGGAGGTATCCTATATGACCAGGGAACCTATTACTGGTACGGGGAATACAAAAAAGGACCTACAAGAAGAGTGGAGGAGATCACTGACTGGGAATGTTACAGAACCGATGCTGTTGGGATCTCCTGCTATTCCTCTAAGGATTTGATGAACTGGCATTTTGAAGGAATTGTTTTAGCGGCTGAACAGGCAGACAGCTCGCATGACCTGCATTTCAGCAAAGTGATTGAACGGCCTAAAGTGCTGTACAATAAGAAAACGGGTAAGTATGTTATGTGGATGCATGTGGATAGCTTTGACTATTCCTATGCACGAAGCGGAGTTGCCATCAGTTCGGATCCCAAAGGTCCTTTCACCTACCTGGGGAGCGTAAGGCCTTACGGTCAGATGAGCAGGGATATGACCCTCTTTCTGGATGATGATGGTAATGCATACCACATTTTCTCTTCTGAACATAATGCGACGATGTACATCTCTCTTTTAAATGATGATTTTCTTTCTCATTCCGATCACTATGTTCGCATTTTTGAAAACGAGTTCAGGGAAGCCCCTTCAATGATTAAATGCAGGGGAAAATATTATTTGCTTACCTCAGGATGTACTGGATGGGATCCGAATGAGGCCTCATATGCGGTTTCAGATTCTGTATTTGGGGACTGGACCGTTGCCGGGAATCCCTGTACAGGTACAAACAGTGAACTGACATTCTTTTCTCAGTGTAGTTACTTATCCCCTTTAAGCAATCAGGCAGATCGCTTTGTTTTTATGGCAGACCGATGGAATAAAACGAGTATTGAAGCGTCATCTTACGTCTGGTTGCCGGGAAAGATCTCTGATGGACAAATGGAGGTTAAATGGCTCGATCAGTGGGGGAGGTCAGATTTAGGAAAATAGACTTAAATCGTTCCGATCTCCAATTCCAGTGATACGGAAATCTCCTCAAATCCCTGGAGTAAAGTCATCCTGTTCTGCTTAATCTCATTTTCCCGTCCCATGGGGAAACAATTCCCGGGTTCTATTCCGGATACATATTCTCCCTGTCCCAGCATTTTCCACTGGGTAAGGTAGGGCAAAGAGTTCCCGTCCCATTTCATTCCGACTTTTAGTCCGGTTTTGTGGCTAAGAAAAACACAGGAGGCTATTCCGGCCTGATCGGTAAGTGGCTTGTGCAGGTAAACAACTTCTTTGTATCCTGGTTGGGGAGACGAAAACTGATTCCATGAGTCGCTGTCAGCATTCAAATCCCGAACAGCGGTATTTTCAGTATCAATTTGGAATTCAGCTTTTTCCTCCAGCAAGGGACTTCCCAGGTTAAAATGGTACAGCAAGGCCAGGTAGTCAGGCTTAAAACCTTCATTTATAATCCTGTCATTGATTCTAATGGAATCATTCTCACTACTAACAGTAATAGTTCTGTAACAGGCCAGGTTTTCGCCAAAGACCTTGCATTCACGGATTTCCCCGCTTATTTCAGTAAAAAAATCATCATTTTTCCAGTAAGAACGTAGACTGATGTTTTCAGTTGGGATGGAACTGATCCTGCCGTGAAGCCCAAAATGTTCATTGCCTATCGTGCACGGAGATCCGACATTCCTCAAGCCGCAGGTAACCAGTAATCCACCTCCAAAGGTTTTCAGCCAGCCAGCTTCCCTGTCATCAAAACGGGTTCCGTTTACGAGCCCATTATTTGAAATCCAGGCCAGGGGAGCGCCCTTGTAAAATGCTTCAAAGATATCCAGGGCCCTGTCGGGCAAAATGGTAAAATCCAACCCCCTGCCGTTTCGAACCCTGATTATAGATAGGTCCTTCCCTTTTCCTTCAGTTATCACCATTCTTTGTGCTCCGGCAAGCTGACTTATGTTACCTATGCGGGAGAGCACCTCCTGCTTCTTTAGCTTCTGACCAAAATAGTCCATTAGTAGAGGTAGGTATAAAACTGTTTAACAATCTGGGAAACAAGAGGAAGATAGACCTCATCCCGCCGGTATTTCTCCGTCAGGTAATGAATGGAAGGTTTGTAAGTCCTGTTCTGCATCCGGGTATTTAAATACCCGGTATCCACAAGTTCTTTAATCTTCTCTTTTGGCAGCTGGTGTTCAAGATCCTGGAGCAGTTTTTCTATCAGTGCCTGTCCAGGAACAGACTCGAGCTTCCCCCATAGATTGACTTTCACGATCCCGTCTTTACTTAAAGTTTGTAAATCGTTTTCATTAAGGCTGGAGGTGCCATGAAGGACCAGTCTTCTACCAATAAGCTTGCTGATCTCGTTCGCCTCTTTCCTGTGGTATTTAACTGTCCCCTCGGTTCGCCTGTGCTCGGTACCCAGGTTGGCAACAAGCAGATCCACTCCTGTTTTCTGGTAGTATTCAAGGGCCATCTCCGCGGAAGTAATATTATCAATTACAACTCCGCGTTGATTGTTAGCGTCGTAATTATATATTTCATCCACTGCACCTTCTATGATAAAACTGGATTGATACTTGTCCCTGAAATCCACCATCATGCGGATGTTATCATTCAGACTGAAATGGCTGCAATCCCACATGACGGAAGAGATAAAATCAGAAAACTCTTCAACGATCCAGGTATCTGCTCCCGGCTGGGCATGATCAAGGTGTACAATTACATCGATCCCGGAATAGGGCCCGTCTTTTCGGGCCAGTCGTTCTATATCGGATTTAACAGCAAGTATCCCTTCCCTGAAATCACCAAGGCCGGTATAGTTTCTTAGCTGCTGTCGATCGGCATAGCTGGCTGTAAAGGCTATGATCAGTGGGATTCTTCCCTGAATATTTTTATCACGTTTATAGTCACTTACTCCCTTAAATATGGCTTCTGTTGTGTAGACGCTTTCTGTACAAAAGCAGGGTAAACTCCCAGAAGAATTAACCAGTGAAAGCATGCATTCACGGGCTTCCTCTCCATTCCTTATGATAGGCATAATTAATCGTTTATAATATTGATTTCAGATAATTTGTCCCCAATATGCAGGTAATTCCTGTAGGCCTGGTCATAGACCTTTCTGTTGCCCGGATCAGGATCTAATTTGTAACAGTCCCTGTCTTTTCGAAGGGTATTCCCCGGCTTTTTATCACAACCCTGCCGGCTTTCAGTAAGGAGATAGTAAATACCACGGCTTGAAGCTTCGGTTTCTGTAAACACATAAACCCTGGTTTGCAAGACATCCGCAATAATCTGGCATAAAGGATCATTTTGTGAGGCTCCTCCGCTAAGAATGATTTTTTTTAATGAGATTCCCGAGTCACGGATTATTTCGATATTATATCGTATCTCGTAGGCTATACTCTCCATGATTGCCCTGAGCATATGATAACGGTCGTGGTTCAGGTTCAGGCCGTAAAATCCGCCTTTAAGAAGCGGGTTCCACCTGGGAGAACCAGCCCCGGAGAAATAGGGGATGGCCCATAAAGCGTCTGATCCGGGAGGGATTGTTTTAACCTTTTCAAGAATTACTTCAAATGATTCATCTGAAACATGTAGCTGCTCAGTAAACCATTTTATCAGCCCACCCGTGTTCCAGATGGGAGGTTCATATTCCCATTTCCCGGGAAGAGCAGCACAATTCAGAATTATTCTGGCCTGCTGATCCTTAACCGGCCTGTTAAGAGTCATCGAGAGAGCCGAAGAGGTTCCGATTCCAATGCTTACCATTCCCTCTTCGATAGCACCTACACCTATAGCTGCTGCCTGTTGATCGCCGGCTCCCATAAAGATTTCCGTTCCCGGATCCAGGCCAAATTCTCGGGCTACTTCCGGAAGAACAAGACCTATTCTTGTTCCGGGTTCGAGCAGTTCCGGCAATTTGTCCCGTTCTATCTCAAAGGTATCCAGAATTTCATCCGACCACTTCCTGCCGGCAACATCCAGCAGGCAGGTCCTGGAAGCGATGGAGAGCTCCGTTACGGCGCGTCCACTCATTCTCGAGAGGAGATAATCTTCTGCCTGAAGAAATTTGAATGACCTGTTATAAAGCTCGGGTCGGTTCTCTTTTATCCAGAGGATTTTCGCCAGTGACCAGGCTGGATTTGGGACCAGGCCGGTTATATCGTACAGTTTCTCTTTCCCAATCTTTTTTTCAATGGCAAGACCCTGGCTGTAAGTCCGACCGTCAAGCCAGATAATAATATTATCCAGAGGTCGGAAACGCTTATCGACAGGGACTATCCCTTCTCTCTGGCTGGTGACGGAAAGAGCCGAAACGGATGTACGTACGGAAGGATCGAGCGCACTGAAGCTCTCTTTAACGGCTTCCCACCACATAACCGGATCCTGTTCCACCCAACCCGGTTTGGGATGGAGGATAGGATTGTCTTTTTTTATGACAATCAACACCTCTCCCCCTGGGCCATAGATCGTGTTCCGGATGCTTCCGGTTCCCAGATCAATTACGGAGATGTTTTGTTTGCCGCCCATTTTAAATCTGGATGAACTCGATATCAAGCATATTACACAGGAATTCCCATTTTCTCATGTGATCCCCCATTAGCATTCCCTGGTGGTGTGTTCCCCCCGCTTTGAGCCATGCGGTATTGGCTGCCCGGATTCCGCTGTCAGGCCTGAAATGGAAGTAGGGCATCTCAATATTCGGGTGCTCTTCTGTATCAAGAACCTGTCCTTTCATAGCAACAAGCCTGAAGTGATCCCCCTTCAGAGCCACCAGGGAGGTCAGCGTGGCTTCGCCCGGTTCCACCATAAAGACTGTGGTGGGGGGATTATCCAGGTCTCCGATACCCAGCTCCCGGTTTGCCAGTCTAATTGGTTTGTCTTTTCTAGCAAGTTTCCAGTTTCCTTCTCCCATGTGGCTCATCAGGATCGAATCCCTTTCGAAATCCATAGCGTACATTTCTGTGAAGTTGGCGTCCTGATCCAGCATGTGACCGGCCATCACCATGATAGTGGAATTCACATCCCCTTCGGCACCATATCCGTATCCTTTGGCCAGGAGATTGGAGGCTGCCAGAAGTCCGATTTGACGGAAACGGCCATCTCCCCTGAAGACATCAAAGTTTGCCGAATATCCTGCAAAGCCGCCCTCAGTGAGGATCTTTTCAAATCCCAGCATGATCTCCAGGGCATGCCTGTGACTTTCCACTGGCAGATCTTTATCTATTGCAAAAGTCTTTCTGTCCAGCTCCATTTGCCGGTGAATTTCAGACGGATCGAGGTTTTGCATCTTTTCAACCACTTCACCCATGCGGACCTCCTGTATTTCCGGACCTATCTTTCTCATAATAGCTGCAAAATCACTGATGGTATCATGCATACCGTTCATCTTACCGAACCACGCAATTTTTGCTTGTTTAAGCCTGGCAGCAGTTTGTGCAGCCTTGCTCCAGTCGTAAATAAAATGTTCGAACTCCTCACTCCGCCAGTCATCCGTTACAACTGTATATCCTTCTCCCACTGTCCTTAAGATTGTGTTTGCAGTATCCTGGAGCCCGTGAATGCCCTGGTTATAGGTTAGGTCATTCATGTTCCAGTTCGGGGTGACTGATTTCTCGGGCTGGATATTGGCTAGCAGGATGGGAAGATTGTTGTTCTGTAAAGCTCTGACCAGGTTATTTCCCGGTCCGTAGACAAGATTCACAATCATAATCCCATCGAAGTGTTGATGGTTGAAGTCCTCCATAATAGCATCAATATCAGTCCTGTTTTTGGCTGCACGGGGAAAGACTAGTTCAATCCTGCCGCTCAGTTGTTCCACAACCTGGCGGGCATAGGCTTCCTGATGTTCTGTAATTCCGGGGATCATGCTGTCGTATAATTCCTGCATGATACCAAGTAATCCTATTCGGGGTTTTTCGTTGTACATGAGATGAGCTTTTATTAGAAATTGAATTTAAAATCAAAGGCTTCTTTAAAACATTGCTCGGGATCAAGTCCCGAAATCCGGCTTAGTACATGGGCTATCCCCATCTGGTGAAACATTTCGGTTACCTCCAGGTCGTTGGGATTAAGAGTGTTATTCAGTGTTGCCTTAAAGTGCATGGCGGCCCCATAAGCGGCAAAAATATAGCGGAAGGGTAGCTGATGCCGGATTCCGAATCGCATCGGAACAGCCAGGCGGTCTGTTTTACCAAGTTTCCGCAGAAGGTCCGTTCCCACACGATATACAGTATCTCCCAGCAGCCTGTTTTGAAAACGTTTGATCAGGTCAGCCGCATGATCCGCAATATCTTCAGAGGTAAATTCATCGGGATGGACAGCCCGGAGAATGGAGCCTGATTCCTTCATGGCTTCACTCGTATAAAAGGCCACCTCCTCATCCGCGAGGACTTCATACATATAATGAAGTTCAGGGTGCAGGAAGTTTCCAAAATAGGCAGCAACAGCATGTCCCAGATTATGAATAAACAGCTTCCGGTCGACCCAGGCTTTAATATTTTCTTTGGCTGCAATTCCCTGAATGTCTGGGATTGCGTTTTTAAAGCCTTTGGCATCCAGGATCAGGGTATTGTATGCTTCTGCAAAAACCAGCAAAGGATCAGGAGCCATCTTCTCCTTGGTCATAATAGGTACCATTTTTCCTATGGAGCTCTCTATTAATCCCACATTTTGCAGGATGGACTCAGGAAGCCGGCAATCCTTTAACAGTTTCGCGAAATACTCAGTGGCATCACGAAGATTCTCCGCGAGTATAATATCTGTAGCCGAATCCGGATATAAGCGGGATTTCATTTCAAGACCTTTCGCGATAAGCGGGGCAATGAATGGTAATGCATTTATTCCAACAGAAGTGGCAATAAGATCAGTATCGACGATTTCGCGGAAGATTTTTTGCTTTTCGCTGATATGTATCCCCCTGACATTCCTGACAAGGAGGGTCTCCTGTTTATCATCGCGTATCTCTACCCTGTATTCTCCATAACAACTTAACAAATCGGTGATCTCCCTGATCGCGTCCACAAAGACCACTTCGTATTCTGCCAGGCCGAAAAGTTGTCCGATAAATGCCCTTCCGATTTTCCCGGCGCCGAAGACGAGTATCTTTTTGTGCATATAGCAAATTTATTTTCACCTTCGTTGAAGAGATACCAATAAATAAGCAAGCTTTTATACTATTTTGGTTTTTAGAAAAAATCTCATGGATCCATAATAAATTAATTTATAGATTGTTTGCAGGATTCTGAGTGAGGGCAGATAAAATTGCAGTGCTTTTATATTGTATAAAATGTCTTTATATTAGTTAATTGGTAAACCTCCCTTTGTTAAAAGCTATGGAATGAAACCCAGGTATGAAAAAATTATTAGTCCGTCCCATCACTCTTTCCATGTGAGAGTTTTTGATGAGAAGCACTTCACTTCTCCCTGGCATTTTCATAGGGAGCTTGAGATCATTTTGATCAGCTCCGGTTACGGGACCCGCTTTGTAGGTGACAGCGTTAAAAACTTCTATCCGGGTGATCTCTGCATTATTGGTAAGAACACTCCGCATGTCTTTTTAAGTGATCAGGACTTTTATGCGCCAGAGAATCTGCAATCCTGTAAAGCTGTCTGTATACAGTTCAAGGATGAATTCTGGGGTGCTGATTTTAATGAGCTGCCGGAGATGAAGGGGATAAGGGAGCTGCTAACCCTCTCTTCACGCGGAATTCGTTTTATTAAAGAAACCCGTATTCAACTGGAAAAAATGATACTTGAGTTTCCTGGCAAGGAGGGCATTGCCAGAATTTCCCATCTGCTTGCGATTCTTGAAACCATGTCGGCAGGAAAAGATAGTGTGGTTTTATCATCATCTGGTTACCGGAATATAAAACTGAACCTGGAAGATGTTGACAGGATGGAAAAACTTTATGATTATGTATTCCGAAACTTCAACCGAAAGATCACTATTAAGGAAGTATCTGAAGTCATGAGTATTTCCCCTAATTCGTTTTGTAAATATTTTAAGTCAAGGACCAACAAGGTCTTTTCGGATTTTGTTAGTGAGGTCAGGATAGGCAATGCATGCAAATTACTTATAGAAAACAAACTGAGCATTACACAGATCTGCTATGAATCGGGATTTAACAACATCTCCAATTTCTACAGGCAATTCAAACATATTAAACAACTTACTCCTTCGGAATTTCAAAAGAAGTACCTGAATACAGCCTATTCGGAACCTAATTATATACAGTATTAGTAAGGGGTGAGAATTGATCTCAATTCTTCTTTACTTGGCATTATTGAGGAATACTATGAATCTTATTCAGTTCGCAAAGTTTCCGCCGGATTCCGATTGGCAAATCGCCAGCTCTGCGCACTTACAATGGCGAAGGCAATTACAGATACAATCAAACCTGACCCAATAAAGATCCAGGGGCTGATGTTTGTTTTATACGCAAAATTATCAAGCCACTTACGCATGATGAACCAGGCTATCGGACATGCTAATACAAATGCGATCCCTAAATTGAATGCAAAACCCTTGTTCAGTCCCAGGATGACTTCCCAGATTTTTGCCCCGTTTATCTTTCGTATTCCGATTTCTTTAACCTTGCTTTCACACACAAAAAGCGAAAGACTCAGCACACCGAGAATCGCTATGAATATGGCAATAATAGAAGCATATGAAATGGCTTCCCCCATCTGTTCATCGTTTTTATACAAGCTTTCGAAACTTGCATCCAGATAGTGATAAATGAAAGGATGTCCCGGCGCAAGTTCTTCCCATATTGCTTCAATCTCATCTATAGTCTGTTGTGGATTGTTGCCGGATAATTTTATATTCGCAAATGCGCCCTGTCCCGGAAAATATACGATGGCCAGGGGTTCAATACCATAATGAAGGGATTTAAAATTAAAATCCTTCACTATTCCAACCACTTTTGCGTTTCCACCGGGAACCCTTATTTCAATTTCAAAGGGATCTTTCACATCAAATTCTCTCACCGCGGCCTCATTTAGCAATGCCGTAGCATTCATGTCACTTACCATTTCTTCCGAAAAAAACCGGCCCTTTACCAACTTCAAATCATACAGATTGACAAATTCAGCATCAACCCATACATTGGTGAAATTGAAAGTTCGCCCTTCCAGCTCCAGGTTGTTATATCCATCGATCTCCCCAAACATCCTGCTGGAGTATGCTACCTTTTCGATATCCGGCAGCTGCAGCAAGCGTTCAGTAAAGACCTGTTTTCCCTGGTGCATCAACTGGCGAGTCAATTTTGCATATATAACATACTCCTTCGGGATCCCTAAATCTTTTTTCTTCAGGAAGGTGACCTGCTGATTGATCAAAAGAGTGACCGCAATCAGTGTAATTGAGACAACAAATTGAAAGACCACAAGGAAATGCCGAAGTCTTTTCCCTTTGTTCCTGGCACCTGAATCCTTTCTCAAAATATTGATCTCTCTAAGGGAAGAAAGGTAGAGTGCGGGATAGAATCCGGCGATAATGCCCAGTAATAGGATTCCAGGCACCAATATAATAAGAAAGGAAAATGAAAAACTTAAACTTTGACTGTAACTCATCAACTTGCTAAACCCGGGTAATAAAAGAAAGGTGAAAATCACCCCAATAATTGAGGCGAAAAAGTTTCCGTGATATACTGGAAAACAAGGGTCCTTTTATTTGAACCAAAAACTTTCTGGACACCAATCTCCTTTTTTCTGAGCGATGCCCTTGCTGTAGACAGATTCACATAATTTATAATTGATAAGATCATGATGATCATGCCTATTGCGATCAATACCCGGATAAGAAACAGATTGCCACGATTTGTACTGTCATTCGTAAGCGTCTTATTAAAATACACCTCCCTGATTGGATGTAAATCCAAAGGAGTGACTCGGGCTTCATCAAAATTACCAATGGAGGACAGGGTTGATTCATAATATCCTATCAGAAAGCTTCTTAACTTCTCTGTAAGCTGTTCTGAATCAATGTTTGGGCTCAAAAGAAGATAGGTTTCATACACGTCGATTCCCCAGTTATCGGGGTAAAAAGGGGTCATTTTTTTTGTGGATGCCTCTGAAATTAATCCATGAAATTGTATGGAGGAATTTTGCGGGTTATCGCTGACAATTGCCAAAACTGTAAAGGAAAAGTCCTCCCTGCTTCTCCAGATGATGGTTTCCCCAATGGGATTTTTGTCCTTAAATATTCTCAATGCTTCACTTTCAGTCAGAACCATTGAGAATGGAGTATTTAATGCCTCGTTTATATCACCCTGCAGAACCTGGAAGTCAAAAACAGTGAAGAAATCAGCATTGGCAGCGTAATATTTTTCGATCTCAAAAAGCTCAGTGTTGTAACTCAAGAGGGGTGAAAAACCAAATAGCTGGTGGGTCTCAATATGGGTGGCCTCCAGAATTTCAGGAAAATTGTTTTCAAGTAAATCAGAAAGCGGACCGGGTGTGCCACTGGAGTTTCCATAGCTTACCTTAAAGATACTGGAGGAATTTTCATGAAAGCTATCGACGCTTAGTTCATTATTTGCAAAAATCGATATAAGCAGCAGAATGGCAATACCAAGCGACAGGGATAAAACACTAATAAGTGTGTTGCTTTTATTCTTATTCAGATTTCTGAATCCCAGTTTGAAGAAATGTCTGATCATGATTTTAGTTTAAATCATACAAACCTTGAATTGATCTTCTATAAAGATAAACTAAATAATTAGTTAAACAACTAAAAGATTAGTTAGATAGTGTGGTAGGTGAAATATCGATCTTCGATTTGGTGAGGGTTTTGGAAATTCTTATTGAATTTCTTGACTTACACAAATGAGAAATATACCTCTGGGTATAATACTACTTGGTATCATACTTAT
>RCNC010003072.1_pt1 | contig 10973 bp, 7 predicted proteins | sample 2041301 | NCBI WGS metagenome assembly RCNC01 (sample SAMN09708231, study PRJNA481090) | Marine sediment metagenome, whole genome shotgun sequencing project. | biome: marine sediment; feature: ocean; material: sediment; isolation source: Sewage treatment plant 13A marine sediment (STP13A) ... | reverse complement strand
CAACATGTTGTCAGATAAATCCCGATAAGGGCCTATTGCGTTAACTGAATCTTCAGCCCCTTTTCGGGTAGATTATAAGCAGGATACTCAATGTCCGGAATCTCTGTACCATTTATTTTCCATGCGATCCATTTCTTTCATAATTTCAGCCGGCAATGGCTCAGTATCAATATCCATCAGTTTTCGGGTTTTTTCTCGCAATCGCTCTGTAAAATGCATTGATCCCTGTTTGAGCCATTCATCGTAATTTGTACGGTCAAACAGATCTGAATACCATACGTCACGAAAATGGTGCATGGTATGCTCCTCTGCCAGATAATGTCCACCGGGTCCAACACGATCAATCAGGTCAAGTGCCAGCGTTTCATTGTTGACGAGAATACCGCGCATGTATTGATTAACCATCGAGAGTATTTCGTCGATCAAAACCAGGTAGTTTGGTGAGATGACTGCTGAATGGTCGAGCAAACCAAGGTCATGGACAAAATTGGCACCACTCAGTGCAGAACTCAAACAGGAGAAGGTCGCTTCGATAACGGCCTGGGGGTCGTCATGGAACTTGGCGTCGGAGCAGCCGGCCGTGCCAAAGAAAGGCAGATGATAGTGCTTTGCCATTTGGACCATGGCAGCGGTCATCAAGCTCAATTCAGGCGCACCATAGGAGAAGATTGCAGTGGCCATATCCATGATCGTTGTAAAAGCGCCATAGATTGCAGGCGCGCCCGTCCGGACAAGTTGTGCAACCACCAGGCCACTTAGTGACTCAGCGCTTCCCTGTACGATTGTGCCGGCAAAGGTGGCCGGCGAGGTGGCACCGGCTTGAGGCCCTGGAAATAAGACTTGCGGAATGCCTTTTTCAGCACAGAAAATAATCTTCTCTAATGTATCATCGTCCCACGACAGAGGTGAAATCGCGGATGAAATTGCTGCGATGGTTGGTGCCTGCCGAAAGCACTTTTCACTGCCTGTGATCAATACGGCCATATCATAAATTGCGCGCGCGCTGTTAGGATCATTGCAACAGAAAAAAAGCGGTTTTTCACAATAAGTCAGCGCCTGCTTGGCAATCACCCGGTCGGCATTCTCGGCCGGTAAATCAGCGGCAAGACCAAGGATCATCGACCAGGAGCAGTTGGACAAACCGTTTGAGATTGTCGCAGTGACACGGCAATCCTCGCTGGTGAATCGGCGGCGCTCGTCCGTGAAGGGGTTCAAATAGTCAACACCATCCAGACCAGCCCCAAAATAACTTTTGTTGTCCTCCAAGAAGATTGTCGGCTCACCATTTCGTTTGCCCAAGGCAAAATGGGGTGGCGATGTGTGTATCGCTTGCTCGACCAGCTGTGCAGGAATGCGTACCCGGTTACCATCGACCGCTGCACCCGCACCGTCAAGCAATTCCAGCGCCTTGGGATGTGTAATCCGGATGCCGGTACGCTCCAGGACCTCTATCGTGGCCAAATGTATTTGCTCAATCTGAACCTCATTGAGCACGTTCAGTGTGGGCTTGTTGTACAGGTCGTGATCGCTTGATTTCATCTTCTCCGCGGCCCCTCGCTAAAAGCTGATAATTTTCATCTTCCAATTTTATTTCAAAGCTATCTCACCATCGGTGGCGCATGCCAAATTTTACTCCCCCTATAGTGGCGTTACGGCATCCAAAATATCAAGCGAAGGAAACATAAAATGATTAATGCGACGTTGAAAGAGCTTTACGTGTTCTGAGATGACGCTCACCGCTTCGACGTCTGCGCCTTGCTTGAACAGATCGATTAATGCCTGGTGATCTTTGATAGCCAACTCGGCGTGAGACGCTATGTCATAGGACGACAGTTCCTTGCTGAAGCACATATAGGCCAGGCGCTGGGATTGAAGTTGTAAATTGCCAAGGTAAGAAAATAAAAATGAATTGTCGGTCGCTTTGTAAATGATGCTGTGAAATTTGCTGTTCAACAATGTCACACGCAAATAGTTCTTTTTATGCCAGGCTTCCCCTAAGCCGGCGTTTATCTGTTGGAGATCCTCAATTTGATTCGGTCGAATTCGTTTCGCTGATAGAGCCACCGCCGATCGTTCCAGGATAAGCATGGTTTCGAACAGATCTTTGATGCTATGCAAAGTGATATCACGAACGAAAAACCCACGCCCGCGAACCGCTTCAACGAGATTCTCCGCATTCAACCGGAAGAGCGCTTCCCGGATGGGCGTGCGGCCGATAGAAAGCTTTTTGGCCAGCCACTCTTCATCAATCTGATCCATTGGTACCAGTTTTAAAGTCACAATGAGCTCTTTAATTTTTTGATAGGCAATTTCACTGAGTGGCAGGGACTTGATTAGATTCTTTTTTTTCGGCATGAGATTTATTAAAACCCAGCCCGGATAAACCGGGATTGAATATTGAAGATTTATTGTATCGCTTCGCTCTATCTTTTCAATTTAAATTGCTATCATTCGTAAAATATTCAAAATATATTGTCAATATGTTTTGAATATGTTTTTTAAAATGCCACTCGGCAATATTGGCGTTGACTGAGCCATCGGATAGTATGTGTCAGAAGGAAGTTGCAAATTCGATTTCTTCTTGACACGGCAATACGGATTTTCTATGTTGGGATACAATTTAATTTTTTTAATGGTAATAAAAAACTGAATAGTGATTTTTTTTTATCATTTCATCCTAACCATTCGAACTGTGCGGCAATGCATCGACCACCATCGTATCAAACTGAATTGCAGCGTTTTAAACGTCTACCGTCAAACATGAAAGGCAATTCAACAACCTGGAATTGTTGCTGAAATGTAAATAATAAGTAGTTATTGATTATTTTTAAAAACAGCCCTACAACTCAGATGCATGTTCTTCGTATTCCAAAGTTAGGTAAGCAATGAAAGCAAACAACGAAAGGAGGACGAAATGAAAGAGAAAAGAACACTTCACCCGGCTATTTATGATCTTAAGGTCGATCTGGACAAGGGGAAGCTCACACGCCGCGATTTTCTAAGATATTCTACCTTGTTGGGAATGTCTGCTTTTGCGGCCAGTCAAATGGCAGGACTGGGCTTGGCCAAAAAAGCCTTCGCCGCAACACCTAAACGCGGCGGCGTCCTGAAGGTTGCCGGTCAGGTCCAAAAAATCACCCATCCGGCCCAGTTTTCATGGGTTGCCCCTTCAAATATTGGGCGTCAGGTTGCCGAATACCTCACCTTTACCGACGGTAAAAACATCACCCATCCCTATCTGCTGAAAGACTGGGAGGTCAGTGACGATCTGAAAACCTGGACGTTGAACCTCCGTCAGGATGTCAAGTGGAACAACGGGGACACGTTTACATCCGATGACGTGATTTTCACGTTCAACCAGTGGATGAACAAGGACGTGGGCTCTTCCATGCTGGGACTGGTGGGAGAATACCTGGATCTCTCAGGGGTGGAAAAAGCAGATCAGTATCAGGTTAAACTCCACCTGAAGCAGCCGGAAATTGCCATTCCCGAGCACCTTTTCCACTACCCGGCCCTCATCCTGAACGCCAAGACCTTTCAGGGAGACTTCATCAAGGCGCCGGTCGGCACCGGACCTTACACCCTCGAAAGCTTCATGCCGGGTGAACGCTGCGTGCTCAAGGCCCGCAAAGACTATTGGCAGAAGGGAGCCGACGGCCAGCCCCTGCCGTACATGGACGGCATCGAAATTATTGACATGGGTACCGAGATGGCTCCCCAGATTGCAGCCTTAAAGGCCGGTGAAGTCGATTATCTCGATCTCGGAGATGTCGGCGGTGTGGATGTATTGGGAGCCTTAAAGAATGATCCCAACATTCAGATCTTACCGGTAACGAGCGCTTCCACCCGGGTGCTCCGGATGCGGGTGGACATGAAGCCCTGGGATGACAATAAGATACGAACGGCCTTAAAGATTTGCCAGCACCACGAAAAAATCCTGTCGCTGGCGTATATGAACGAGGGCCTCCAGGGACAGGACTTTCACGTCTATCAGCTTCATCCCGAATACTGCGAAAAACCGATTCCCAAGTATGATCCCCAGCGGGCCAAACAGCTCTTAAAAGAGGCGGGACACCCCGACGGTATCGATGTCAATTTGGCCGTGGGCACCTGGCCGGAAGTCGTGCGCTATGCTGAAATCCTCAAACAGGATGCCGCTCCGGCCGGTTTCAGGATCAACATCAAGACCATGCCCACCAGTCAATACTGGGAGAAATGGACCGAGGTCGATCTTGGCATCACTCCATGGATGCATCGACCCATCGGAACCATGGTGCTGAACCTGGCCTACATCGCCGACGATGCCGGCAAGCCCGTGCCCTGGAACGAAACCCGCTGGTCGGACCCTGAATTCTCCAAACTGCTCAAGGAAGCCAACGGAATCCTGAATGTGGACGAGCGCCGCAAAGTCTTCTGCAAACTGGAGGACATCCAGCAAAGCCGTGGCTCCATTGGAATCCCCTTCTGGCGCAATGCGTGGTATATCATGCGGAAAAAAGTCAAAAATGTGACCCCTGTTCCATCCATATACATGACGCTCAACGAAGCGTGGCTCGCATAATTGAAAACCATTTAGATGGCTCAGGCGTTTTGATCGCCTGAGCCTGTCTAAATGGAATTTCTTCTTCCCGAAAAGCACCAACCGGTTCAGATCAGGGTTTTTTACGCTCTGATCCATTGTGGAGAAAAAGCGGGGTATCCCATGGCAAAATTTATTGTAAGGCGGATCCTTTTACTCCTTCTCACCATGATTATCGTTTCTATGGCCGTCTTTTTGATCACCGAATCCTCTCCCGGAAATGTCGCCCGCAATGTGTTAGGTGCCTTTGTCACCCCCGAACAGGAGGCCTCCTTTCTGGCACAGGTGGGTCTGGATAAACCCGTCTATGTACGTTATTTCTATTGGCTTATAGGCAGTGATGCGTCCGCCAGGCGCAAGGTGGGCATGCCGTTAAAACGCATCACCACCGCAGACGGGTTCGAAGAGTGGTGGGCCGTCCGGGATGACGGCGCCCTGGTGCGGTGGAAGCTGGAAGGTGAAAACCTGATTGCCATTGCCAGGCTCAAAGCAACCGGTGTCGATACAAAATATAAAAATAACGAAAGATGGCGGACAGACGCCACCGGCAAGAGCACCTTCTGGGGTATTGATGAGCAAAACCACGCAGTACGCTGGGAGAAGGGTACCGATAAAAAGGTCTGGACCTTTATTATCGGGACCGGTTGGATGGAAAGTTCGGGCGGACCCATGGAGTATATCCCCTTAAAAAAGGGATTCCTGCGGGGGGATCCCGGTGTGTCCTTTCGAACGGGCCGACCGGTGTCGGAAAGTATCTTCGTCCGGCTGCGTAACTCGCTGGTTCTGGCCGGCACCGCCTTTGTCATCGTCATGCCGCTGGCCCTGTTCCTGGGCATGCTCGCGGGGTTAAAAGAAGGCAGCTGGCGCGATCGGGTGTTGTCTATCGGCGGCATGATGTTTTCGGTCACCCCGGAATTTGCCACCGGCATCTTTCTCATCCTCATCTTCTCCGTCTGGTGGGGTCTGCTTCCCGGCGCCGTCGTCATCGGTGAACAGGCACCCTGGTCCAGACCGGATATGCTCATTCTGCCCGTGCTGACATTGACGTTGATCGAACTGGGGTACATTTTACGCATCACCCGCGCCAGCATGGTGGAAGTGATGAAGGCGCCGTATATCCGGACGGCATATCTCAAAGGACTGCCGTACTGGCGCATCGTGTTCAAGCATGCCTTGCGAAACGCCTTGATGGCCCCGATCACCGTCATTATGCTGCACGTCAACTGGCTGATGGGCGGCATCGTGATCGTGGAGGTGGTTTTTGGGTACCCGGGGTTGGGTAAATACCTGCTGGACTCCGCCATGTTCAAGGATATCAACGCCCTGGAAGCCGGGGCGATGATACTGGTATCGGTTGCCGTGCTAACCCAGCTTGTGGCCGATATTATCTATACTTTCTTGAATCCACGGATTCGGTATACATAGTTTTATCTAAGGAGTAACTATGCCAACAGCTGAACACCCAACCGCTCCCGTAAAGGTGGATAAAAAGGTGGGCGTCTTCAGACGTCTTTGGGCCGGGCTTTCCATCCTGTTTGCATCTAAAATTGCAACAGCTGGACTTGCAATTGTCCTGTTCTGGGTAATTGTAGCTGTGTTTGCCCCTTTATTCACGCAATACACACCGTTGGAGCAGGATTGGAAGGCACCCAATCAGGGCCCCTCAAGCGCCCATATCCTCGGCACGGATGAACTGGGGCGAGATCTCTGGTCCCGGATGATATATGGAGCCCGCGTGATTTTGGTGCAGATGCCGATAACGGAAAACTTCTGGCTGCCCGGCGGGACAGCCTTGTGGGGCGTCATCATTGCACTCATGGTTGGAATGACATTGGGACTGCTGGGCGGCTATTACGGTGGATGGATTGATGAAATCATTATGCGGCTGCTGGACGCCATGATGGCGGTTCCCATCATCCTGCTTTACATGATCATCATGGCGGCCCTGGGAGCTTCCGCTATAAACGTCGTCATCGCCATCACCATCGTCGGAACTCCCGGGATAGCGCGGCTGGTGCGCAGCCTCACCCTGGACATTCGTACTCGCGAATACATCCGTGCGGCCGAAACCCGCGGTGAAAGCCCCTGGCACATCATGTTTGTGGAAATCCTACCTAACGCGCGCGGCCCCATCATCATCGATGCCATGCTGCGCGTCGGCTATGCCATCTTTGCCATGGGTACCCTGGGGTTCCTGGGCCTGGGGATACCCCCACCCTCCCCGGACTGGGGCAGCATGGTGGCCAAAGGACGCGAATTTATTCTGACAGGCAGCCCCTGGGCTACCCTGTGGCCTTGTATCGCCATTGCTTCTCTGGTGGTTGGTTTGAATCTGCTGGCCGATGGACTACGGGAAGAGTCAATGCGGTATCAGTAATATTAAGTTTTCATTTTACGTTGACCGTTGCTAATGAACAAGTTGCGTCGTTTTAATTGCCGTACCCAGTAGTTTTGCTTTTTTGGTGTCAGGTTTCAGGTGTCAGCCACGAATACGGCAAAATCTTGTATGAAACATTTCAAAAGTTGGAGTTGGTTCTATCCTGGGCCAGTTTACATTTTGTAGGTTGGGTTGAGCCCACTCCAGGCTTTGTTGGGTTTCGTTGCACTCAACCCAACCTACATTTTGCCGGTGTTATTGCGAAATGCGAAACCCAACAACGGCCGATTTCAGAACCGTGCCCCAAAAGTTTCTTTTTTGATTAGACTGGACGCTCGCGGCCAGCGGCGGCGCTGAAACCTGACACTCGAAAGGTATCACAAATAAAATAGCTAATCTTTAGGTACACCAACATTTAGCGGATGTGTTCTCCTATTTCCGCATTGGTGAAAGGCACAAAAAAATCCATGCAAAATTCCAGCGCATCAACGAATAATACCGTCCTTGAAGTAGATAATCTCCAAATTTCCTATGAAACCCGCAAAGGTGATGTCGAGGCCATTCAAGGGGTTTCCTTTAAGGTTGGGGAAGGCGAGACCGTTGGTCTGGTGGGCGAATCCGGCTGCGGCAAGAGTACCATTGCCTTCGGGATAGTCAATTTTCTCGGATCCAACGGCAAGATTGTAGATGGCAGTATCCGCTTTCAGGGAAACGAACTGGTGGGCCGGTCACAGGAGGAACTCAAGGAGCTGCGCGGTGACCGGATCGCGATGGTGTTTCAAGATCCCATGCAGGCCCTTAACCCATCGTTGCGACTCGGCGAACAGCTTGCCGAGGTCTTGACTTGCCACCGGGACATCTCCCAGGCAGAGGCCTGGGAAAAATCTATCCAGATGCTCAAGCGGGTCAATATGCCGGATGTGGCAAACGTCATGACGCGCTATCCGCACCAGATCTCGGGCGGCCAGCAGCAGCGTATTGTAATTGCCATGGCGATGCTCAACAACCCGGCCCTGCTGATCATGGATGAGCCTACGACCGCTCTGGATGTTACCGTAGAGGCCGCCGTGCTGGATCTGCTGGAGGAACTCAAACAGGATTTCAATGCAGCCAATATCTTCATCACCCACAACCTGGGCGTTGTGGCCCGGGTCAGCGATTATCTTTGTGTGATGTATGCCGGCCAGATGGTGGAAAGCGGGCCTCTGGTGGAAATCTTTCGCAATCCCCGCCATCCTTATACCATAGGACTTCTGGCCTGCGTGCCGCGGCTCGGGGACAGCAAGCTGGAGTCATTGCTCTACCCCATCCGGGGCCGCGTCCCGCCGCCGGTTGAGAGATCAAAGACCGAGTGCATTTTTGCACCGCGCTGCGACTATGTTACGGAAGACTGCCGTAAAGCCCGGCCGGGATTCACGCAAATCACGCCTGCGCACCAGGCGCGCTGTATCTACGCCCTGGAAATTGAAGATCGCGCCCGAACTAAAAAGCGGCCCAAGGTTCCGGAGGAAGCACCGCAACAAATCGAAGCTCCCAAAGAAGACCTGCTCAGCTTTGAGAACCTCAAAGTCTATTATCCCCAGGAATCGAATTCGGTGGTCAGCCTGTTTGGCCTGGGCGAAAAGAAATTTGTAAAAGCCGTGGATGATGTCAGCGTAAGAATTGCAAAGGGCCGGACCCTGGGGGTTGTGGGAGAGTCCGGCTGTGGCAAATCCACTCTGGTCAAAGGGATTATCGGCCTGGAGCCGGTGACCAGCGGCGCCGTTGAGTTTATGGGATTCGATGCCTCCCAGCCGGTGTCGGGGCGTGATACCAAATTGATTCAGGAAATGCAGATGGTATTCCAAAACCCCGATTCCACCCTCAACCCATCTTATTCCGTCGGTTTTCAGATCGCCCGACCCATCAAACGGTTTAAGACCGTGCCAAGAAATCAGGTTAAAAGTGAAGTCATCAGACTTCTCAAGGCCGTGCGTCTGCCGGCAACCTACTACGAGCGTCTGCCCCGACAGCTCAGCGGTGGAGAAAAACAGCGCATCGGTATTGCCCGGGCGCTGGCCAGTCGCCCTGATCTGATTATCTGTGACGAACCGGTTTCCGCCCTTGACGTATCGGTTCAGGCGGCGGTCATCAATCTCCTTTTGGAGATTCAGCAGGTTTTCGGTTCATCGATGATTTTTATTGCCCACGACTTAAGCGTAGTCCGCTTTTTCTCGGATGATATTGCCGTCATGTACCTGGGACAAATCGTGGAAATCGGTCCGGCCGATGCCATCTACACGCCGCCATACCATCCTTACACAGAAGCGCTGCTGTCGGCGGTTCCGATTCCGGATCCGGATATCGCGCAGAAAGAACTTCGCCTCAGCGGCAACGTGCCCAGTGCTCTGGACCCACCTTCGGGATGCCGCTTTCATACCCGTTGTCCCCGCCGGCATGATATGCTGCCGGATGGTGGCAAGATCTGTGAAACCGAGTCACCTCCCTGGCGCAATTCGCAGAAAGGTCATCGAATCCTTTGCCACATTCCAAATGAGGAATTAGCCAAAATTGATCCGGTCATTTATAAGGCCACCACTTAAAATTTCGATAATAATAACAAACCATTAACTGATTTTTCCATGTATTTTATGCAACATTGGGGTTTATGTGTTTCCGAGGCCCTTCACCACCATCACAGGACACGGAGCGTTTAAGATGACATACTGAGCGGTGGATCCGAACACCAGCTTTTCAACTTTCGACCTTTTCTCAACTCCGATAAAGACTTCATCAATGTTGTTGTCTTGTACAAATTGGACCAGATCTTCCCCCGCGGACAGGTGACTGACGACGACGTCGGTTTCGCAGTGAATATCATCTGAATTGAACGACCTTTTTAACTTTTCAAGGTCATCTTCAGCTTTTTCGATATCGTCTTTTTGCAGGGTGGGACCTTGTTCCAATGAGGTCAGAAGATAAATGTCGGCGCTAAAGGCATTCGCATGCTGTTGGGCAAGCTCCAGAGCTTTTTCAGCAGCCTTGGAACCGTCGTAACCTACGAGTATTTTCATCTTGATCTCCTTGCCCAATTTTATTTATAATCTGATTGTATTCAGCGAAATCAGCGACCACCAGCAAAGCTGGGGGTATGAGGATGGCCCCTGGAAGGGGCCGAGGCCATCTCTGCTGGTGGCCGCTGATTTTTAAAAAGAATTTTAGATAGGTAATACGATTAACCAGATACCGCTATACCTCGAATATTTTGGTGATATTTTTTGATTTCTGTTTTATCGGATCTGTCAGTTTCGATGACCACTTGACCGATTCATCACCGGCAAGGATCTTTTTTGCTTCAGCCGGTTTTGGTGCTGATTGTTCTGCCGGCGTACACCAATAAATTGTAAAAAACAAGCAAAAATTCTTTTTTATCTCAATTCATAAGCCGCCGGCATCGAACAGATTAGCACCAATGGAGCATGCCCTCGCGGTAACGGTAGAACCTTTTAAATTCTCACAAACCGGTGGCTTATGAATTGAGTTAGTAACCTGAGGCAAATATGTCAAGGCATTGTCAGGAGGAATTATGATTCAGACAGGTTCAATCGAAAAAAGATCGGTTTCGTTCCGGGTGCTCACCGACGACCAGATCGTAGAAATCAGGCGCACCGCTTTTGAAGTCATGTCCAAGGTGGGTTTCAGGATTTATCACCAAGGCGCCCGCAAAATGCTGAAGCAGGCGGGTGCTTTGGTCGACGACGAGATTGTTAGAGTACCGGAACACATCGTTACCGAATGTCTCAGAACTGCGCCCCAAGGCTGGACGATCTATGATCGGGAGGGTAACCGGGCCATGGAAGTCGAAGGCCGTAAGAGCTACTACGGCACTTCCACCGCCAGCCCGAATACCAAAGATGCATTGAGCGGCGAAATTCACCCCACCCGCGTAGCCGATATTGCCATTGGGGCCAAAGTGGCCGACGCTCTGGCGAATATCGACTGGGTCATGCCCATGGGATCCGTCCAGGATGTATCGCC
>RCNC010003071.1_pt1 | contig 10973 bp, 8 predicted proteins | sample 2041301 | NCBI WGS metagenome assembly RCNC01 (sample SAMN09708231, study PRJNA481090) | Marine sediment metagenome, whole genome shotgun sequencing project. | biome: marine sediment; feature: ocean; material: sediment; isolation source: Sewage treatment plant 13A marine sediment (STP13A) ... | reverse complement strand
GTCCAGCTCATCTCACTGATGTGAATGAGACCCTCGACACCCTTCTCCAGCTCCACGAAGGCGCCGTAGTTGGTGATCGAGACCACGCGGCCGCGGACGACGGCGTCTTCGGGGTAGCGCTCCTCGACGTTGTCCCAGGGGTAGGACTGCAGCTGCTTCAGACCGAGGCTGATGCGCTCGCGCTGCTCCTCGAAGTCGAGGACCTTGACCTCGATCTCCTGGCCGATGGCCACCACTTCGCTCGGGTGCGAGACGCGACCCCAGCTCAGGTCGGTGATGTGCAGCAGGCCGTCAATGCCGCCGAGATCGACGAAGGCGCCGAAGTCGGTGATATTTTTGACCACGCCCAGACGGACCTGGCCCTTCTCCAGCTCGCTGATGAGGGAGCGCTTCTTCTCCTCACGCTCCTGCTCCAGCACGATCCGCCGCGAAACGACCACGTTCCGGCGGCGCTTGTTCTTCTTGATGATGCGGCACTGGATTTCCTCGCCGATCATGTCCTCCAGGTTCGGAACCTGGCGCAGGGCGACCTGGCTACCGGGCAGGAACGTGTCCACACCCCACAGCTTGACCACCAATCCACCCTTGATTCGACGGTCGACAATACCAGTCACGACGTCGCCGGCCTCGTGGGCCACCTTGATCTTGTCCCAGACCTTCAGGAAGTCGGCCCGCTCCTTGGACAGCACGACCAGACCATCGAGGTTTTCGAGTTTCTCGAGGAAGACGTCGAACGTGTCGTCGACCGACACGGTCGTGGAACCGAATTCCTCCCTGCTGATCACGCCTTCGCTCTTGAAGCCGATGTTGAGCAGGACCTCGTTGTCACGAACCTCGATGACCGTCCCCTTGAGGATCTGGCCTTCCTGGATGTCCGTGAGGGTCTCTTCGTACTGGTTGATCAGGCTCAGCATTTCGTCCGAGTTCAGATCCCATTCCTGACCTTCTTCTTCGAGGTAGTCGAAGTTGACGATGCTGTCGGGATCGTATTCCGTGCTCAGACGGGGCGCCGAGGGAGTTGGCAGGACTTCGGCGGCCGCACCGCGGCTGTCGTCGTCATCGTCGTCGTTGTTGAATTTGGATTTGGGGGTGTATTCCTTCTTGGCGGCGGGGGCGGCTTCGGCCGCGTCCTCGCGCGCTTCCTCGGAACCGGGATTGGGGTTGGTGGTCATTAAAGGTTGCCTCCTAGTGACAGATGAATACGCCGGGACACCTAGGCCCCTGGCAGACCCGGGAATATAGTTGGCAAGTTAAACCATGGCAAGGAGGACCGGGATAATTCGGGGGATTCTGAAAAAGGATACTCATCAAAAAACAAATTCAGGGAAACAGGCAGGACCCACTCTTCAGCGGCCGAAGACTTCCTTCTGTCGACGGGCGAATTTCTTCAATTGCTTGGCGCCCAATTCCTTCTCGAATTCGGTCTGGGGGGTTTCGGCGAAGGACCGGGCCTGCAGCTCACGGAAGGCCGCTTCGCAGAGGTCGGCGATCCGGCGGCTGATTGCCTTTTTGTCCAGATTTTCCCTGAGGGCCGGCAGGCCATGCCAGCGGATGACCGGGCCGTACCAAACTTCCAGGGGTGAAAGTTGCGATCCCCCGGGCCTGCGCCCGTAGCTGCCGCGGATGATGAACGGCAAAGTGGGTGCCGGCGTGGTCTGGACCAGGATGCCCAGACCGTTGCGGACGGGGCCGGGATGCCCGATGGCCCGCCGGGTTCCCTCGGGGAAAATGAGCAGGTTCGCCCCTTCGGCCAGGCGGTCGGCGGCCTCGGCGAAGGCCCCCTCGTCGAAACCCTTCCGTTCGATGGGGATGCTGTCCAGCCAGCGAAAGAGGCCGCCCATGGGCCAGACCTTGAACAGTTCGGCCTTGGCCAGGGTGTGGACAGGGTGGCGCCATAAGGTCGAGCCGACCAAGGGGGGATCCCAGTTGCTGACGTGATTGGCGGCCAGGATGCAGCCCCGTGGCAGGGCCTTGCCTTCCAGCCCCACCTTGCGCAGGCCGTAGAACCTGGCCAGGCAATAAAAAACCCCGTAGGCCAAGCGGTAGTGCCAGGGAAGTTCTCTCAGAGAGGTTTCGAGATCCGTATCGAGATCACGGTCCAGGGTCGGATTCAACAGGCAGGCCCGGGCGCAGGTTTCGTTCTGCTGGTCCAGATTCAAGTCGCTGCTGTCGATCACCACCGCATCCGGGGAGATGAGAAGTGGGCTGGTCTTCCGCGAGCTGTCTTTGCGGTCCCGTTCGGCCAGGTCCTCTTGCAATTCCTCCCGTGACACCTCCATTCCCCGCTGCTGGTACTGACGGAAGCGCCTGTCCACCCGGGCTTCGAGAGAGGCGGAGAGAAAAATCTTGGCCGTCGCCAAGGGGAAGACCACGCTCCCGATGTCCCGGCCTTCCATCACCACGCCGCCCTGCCGACCCATGACCTGCTGCCGATCGACCATGTTGGCGCGCACGGCGGGATGGCTGCTGACCTGGGAAACGGCGGCCTCCACCTCGGGGGTGCGGATGGCCCGGGATACGTCCTTGCCGTTCCAGAAAACCGTGACGTCACCCTTGGCCGTTTGGAGTTCCAGCCGGGCGGGAAGGAGAATTTCGGTTAGGCCGGCTTCGTCGCCTGGGTCCACCCCCGTGGCCAGGGCCGCCTGGGTCAGGGCCCGGTACATGGCGCCGGAGTCGATGTAGAGCAGTCCGAACATATCGGCCAGGGCGCGGGCCGTGGTCGATTTTCCCGAGCCAGCCGGGCCGTCGATGGCAATGACTGCGTCTTCGGGCATAAGAGCGGGATTCAGGGGCGGGAATTCGTCGACCTGGAGGGAGGCCATGCTAGAGGTCCCGACCCAGGGCCCGGGCCACGGCCCGGCACGAAGTGGCCAGGTCGGCAAAGTCTTCGGGCCCGAGAGTCTGGGCCGAATCGCTGAGGGCCCTGTCTGGGGCACAGTGGGTCTCCACCAGCAGACCGTCGGCTCCGGCGGCCACGGCGGCGCGGGCCAGGGCGGCCACGTAGCGGACGTCGCCAGCCGCGTGGCTGGGGTCGACGATGACCGGAAGATGGGTGATGTCCTTGAGGACGGCCACCGAGCCCACGTCCAGGGTGTTGCGCAGGGCGGGCTCGAAGGTCCGGATGCCGCGCTCGCAAAAGACCAGGTCCTTGCCACCGGCGGCCAGGACGTACTCGGCGGAGCTGAGCCATTCGTCGATGGTGGTCATCATTCCCCGCTTCAGGAGAACGGGCTTGCCGCTGGCGCCCACCTCGCGCAAGAGAGGGAAATTCTGGATACTGCGGCTGCCGATCTGCAGCATGTCCACGGCATCGGCGACCAGGGCCACGTCCCGCGGATCGAGAACCTCGGTGACCACCGGCAGGCCCGAGGCGCGACGCGCTTCGACCAGCAGTTCCAGACCCTCGGCCCCCAGTCCCTGGAAATCATAGGGATTGGTGCGGGGTTTCCAGGCCCCGCCGCGCAACATGGTCGCCCCTGCGGCTGCGACCTGGGCGGCGGTGCGGGCCATCTGGTCGCGGTCCTCGACGGAGCAGGGTCCCCCGATCAGAACCACCCGGTTGGCGCCGAACCCGACCTCGCCGACCTGGACGATGGTGTCGGGCTGGCCGGCCTGGCGGCTCACCAGCGGTGTGCGTTTTCCGGGTTGGGGTGCGCCCATCAGGTCAGGATCTCCTTGAGTGCCGCCAAACACTGTTGATTCTCTTCGGGCAGGCCCACGCTGATTCTCAATGCGCCCTCGCCCAGGCCAAAGGCGTGCATGGGTCGAACGATAACGCCTTTTTGAAGCAACGCCTCGGTCACCTTGCCGGCGTCGCCCGGCGTACGCACCAGGATGAAGTTGGTCTGGCTCGGCACCACTTCGAGGCCGAGGCCGGCCAGTTCCTTCTCCATCCATTCCAGCTGCTGACGGTTGCGCTGCTTGCGGCCTTCGACTTCGTCCCAGTGGTCGATACATGCCAGCGCTGCGGCCTGGCTCAGCATGTTGACGTTGAAGGGCTCGCGGGTCTTGTGCAGCTCCCCGATCAGACCGGGATGCCCCACGCCGTAGCCGATACGCAGCCCGGCCATCGAATGGATCTTACTGAAAGTCCTCAAAAGCACAAGGTTCGGATGATCCCGCAGCATGGCCAGGGTCTGGGGGTAGTCCTCGGCCGCCACATACTCGTAATAGGCTTCGTCCACCGCCACAATGACGTTCACCGGAATCGCAGCCAGGAATTCCCGGAACTCCTCGACGGCATTGTAGGTGCCGGTGGGGTTGTTGGGGTTGCAGACGATCACCAGCTTGGTCTGGGCGTCTACGGCGGCGGCCATGGCGGGCAGGTCGTGCTTGTCCTGTGGGCCCAGCGGCACGGGGCGCCCGCATTCGAAATGAACCGCCGTGGTCAGGGCATAGACGATGAAGCTGTGATGACTGAAGACGACGTTCTCCCCTGGGGAGACCAGGGCCCGGATCAGGATGTCGATGACCTCGTTGCTGCCGTTGCCGAATATCAAGGCGCCCGGCTCCACGCCCAGATGCGTGGCCAGTCGGCGGGTCAGTTCGAAGCAGGCGGCGTCGGGGTATCGGTTGATGTCGCAGGCGGCCTTCTGGATTGCCTCCAGGACCGCGGGCAGAGGACCCTCGGGGTTTTCGTTGCTGGCCAGTTTGATGACCGAGTCCAGCCCGAGCTCGCGCTGGACTTCCTCGATGGGACGACCGGGGCTGTAGGGCCGGGTCGCCAGGATGCCGGGGCGAAAAAGACTCTTGAAATCCATCGTCACTCCCCTCGTTCACCACGCCGTCGTCAAGGTGCGGTCATTCGGCCACCGCAACCTGTCCGCGCAGCGCTTCCACCTCTGAATGATCCAGTCTGCGAAAATCACCCGGGCGCAGAATGCCCAGCTTGATCGGCCCGATGGCCGTCCGTTGCAAGCGCACCACCTTCAAACCCACCGCCTGGAACATCCGGCGAATCTGGCGCCGGCGTCCTTCGTGGATTTCGATGACCCAGTGCCGGGTGGTCCCGTTGGGTCTCAATACCAGTCGACAGGGCCGGCATGGCCGCCCGTCGAGCATTACCCCACCCTTGGTCAGGGTCTTGATCATGTTCCGGTCCAGTTCCCCGTTGAGGTCGACCTCGTAGGTCTTCCACAATCCGGATTCGGGACGGCACATGGCCTGGTTGAGCATCCCATCGTCGGTCCAAAGGAGCAACCCGGTGGTCTCGGAGTCAAGCCGGCCAACCGGCATGAATCGGTCGGGTATATCCGACTGCAGACGATAGGGAAGCAGGGATGGCTGCCCCCCCTGGGCCGCCAGCGTGGAAACCACGTCCTGAGGCTTGTGGAAGGCGTAGACCCGGTAGCCTTCGGGTAGGATCACGGGGCGCCCGTCGACGGTCACGGTATTGGTCCCCGGTTGGACCCGTCGCCCCAGGTCCTCGACCTTTTGGCCATCGATCTGCACCCGGCCCGCGCGCACGATGTCCTCCACCGAACGGCGGGACCCCAGTCCGGCCCGGGCCAGGAAACGGTTCAGGCGCATGCCCGGTTCAGGCGTCACTGTTCTCCTTGGGTTCGGCCTGCTCGGGCAGGGGAGTTTCATCTTTCGACGCATCTTCCGGCGAGTCTTCGGCCTCGGCTTCGTCTGTTTCCAGCAAGGACCCGTTTTCTTCCGGCGTGGCGAAATAGTCTTCCAGTTCCTCGTCCGTCAGGTCGCGTCCCACCTGGTTGGCGAATTCCTTCAACTGGTCCCGATCGTCCATGACCCCTTCGATGTCCGGCAGGTCGGGCAGCTGTCCCAGGCCCTTCAGGCCGAGATGGTTGAGAAACTCCCGGGTGGTCCCGTACAGGAGAGGATTGCCGACCGCCTGGGAACGTCCGACCACGGAGATAAGGTTGCGCTCGGTCAGGGTGCTGATGGCGCCGCTGCTGTTGACACCCCGGATGTCGTCGACCTCGAGCCTGGTCAGGGGCTGCCGATAGCCGATGATGGCCAGCACTTCGAGCCCGGCCTTGGAAAGGCGGGTGAAGCGCCGGGTCTTGAGCATCTTTTCGACGATCGGAGAATACTCGGGCTTGGTGGCGATCTGCCAGCCGCCGCCGAATTCCACCACGGTAAACGCGTGGCCGGAGGATTCGTATTCCTCGGTCAACTCGCCGATGGCCTGTTTCAGATCGGCGGCTTCCGTTTCCGGAAAGATCTTTTTCAGCCGGGCCGCCGTCAGGGGACTATCCGTGGCGAAAAGAAGCGCTTCGAGTTCCCGTTTCAAGATTCGTTCTCCCGTTCTTTCTGGTCGTCTCCGTAGGGATGTTCCGGCACCCCTTCGGGCAGATCATCCAGGGCATGGTCCTCGTCCGCGGTCACCAGTTCCACCTCGTCGCCGACTTCGACATCGACCCCAGGATGCTGGATCCAGATGGGTCCCCCGGGTTCGGTCTGCATGAACTGCAGCCGACCCCGTTTGACCATTTCCAGGATGGCGATGAAGGTGACGATGACTTCCATCTTGATGGTGTCCCCGGAAAACAGGTCCTCGAAACGGACCGTCCCGCCCGAACCCACCTTTTCCTGGATCAGGGACATCTTCTCCTCGACGGTGAATGCCTCACGCACCACGTCATGCACGGTGCGGGCCTGCATGCGGTCGAAAATGCCGGCCAAGGCCGAGAGCAGGTCGAACATCTCGATCCGCAACTGCGGTTCGAGGTCCAGATCGCCGGTGAAGGGGAATCGGGTCTGGCGCAGGTGGTAGGCGCGACGCTCGGATTCCTTTTTCTGGAGCGCTTCCGCGGCCTCCTTGAAGCGCCGGTACTCCAGGAGCTTGCGCACGAGTTCGGCCCTTGGATCCTCCAGATCATCTTCATCATCGTCAAGATGCGAGGGCATGAGCATCTTCATCTTGATGACCATCAGGGTGGCCGCCATGGCGATGAACTCACCGGCCTTGTCCAGGCTGATGGTCTGCATCACTTCGATGTGCCGAATGAACTGCTCGGTAATCAGGGCGATTGGGATGTCGTAGACATCGACCTGTTCGCGGTCGATCAGGTGAAGAAGCAGATCCATGGGGCCCTGGAAGCCGGTCAGCTCAACCTGATAGGCTTCGCTGCTGCGGAAATAATCCAGTTCCGGGGGCAGGGAGTCCAGGTTCCAGGTCTCCGGCCCGCCCTGGCTTTCTTCGCCACCGGTGGCCGGGACCTCGCTGGGGTCGGTCCCCTTCAATGCTGTTTCATCATCATTGTGATCCACCATGGGACAATGAACCTCGTTCTGTTGCGGTTGGGCGGACGGTTTCAACCGATGCCCATGGCTTCATGGACCGCGTCCATGGTGCGGGCGGCGACTTCTCGGGCGCGTTCACACCCGTGGCGGATGATTTCATCCAACCGAGCGGGATCCTTTTCGAATTCGGCGCGCCTTTCCCTCAGTGGCGCGAAGTGTTCGATGATCCCGTCGGCCAGTTTCATCTTGCAGTCCACGCAGCCGCGGGCGGCGGTCCGGCATTCCTCGGCGGTTTCCGCGGCGGCCTCGGGCATGAATTTCTGGTACCAGGTGTAGATGGCGCAGATTTCCGGATTCCCCGGGTCGGTCTTGCGCAGCCGGGCCGGATCCGTGTAGGCGGGCCGGATCTTCTTTTTGATTTCCTCCGGTGAGGCTGAAATCTCGATGGTGTTGCCCAGGGATTTGCTCATCCTCTTGCCGTCGGTGCCGGGGAAGCGGGCGAACTTCGTGACCAGCGGCTCCGGTTCGGGAAAGACCTCGCCGAAGAGCCGGTTGAAACGCCGCGCCATCTCACGGGTAAGTTCCAGGTGGGGCAGCTGGTCTTCCCCCACCGGCACGGCGTGGGCCTTGTACATGAGAATGTCTGCCGCCTGCAGCACGGGATATCCCAGATGACCGTAGCTGATCTCGTTCCCCAGGTTCAGGTCCCGGATCTGTTCTTTGAAGGTGGGATTGCGTTCCAGTCGGCCCATGCTGATCATCATCGACAAAATCAGATACAGCTCCGCGTGCTGCTTGACTTCCGACTGGATGAAGAGCACCGACTTTTCCGGGTCCAGTCCCGCGCCCAGCCAGTCGAGATACATCTGCCGGCTGTTCTCTCGGATTTCCGGGGCCTTGTCCAGGGCCGTGGTCAGGACGTGCCAGTCGGCTACCATGAAATGGCAGGTGTAAGTGGATTGCAGAACGATCCAGTTCTCCAGGGCGCCGGTGTAGTTGCCCCAGTGGAGCCTGCCGGTCGGCCGCATGCCGCTGAGAATGACCTGGCCACCCTGCGGGGGCGCAATGTTTTCCTGGGCCAAAACTGGTGCCTTTCAGATGCCGGACTTGAAGCCGAGGCCGGGAAGCTGGGGATGGAACAACACTTCCGCTCCCCTACGGATTCAGTGGAAATGATCGGGAAACAGTACCACCGGCCGATGCCCATGTCAAAGTTGACTGTCGGGTCGGTCGGCCCCTCAACCGGGCTTTCCGCGAGCCCGGGGATGGGCCCCCAGCCAGGCTTCGGTCAGCCAGGCCCGGTCGATATGGGTGTAGATCTCCGTGGTGCCGATATCCGCGTGTCCCAACAGTTCCTGGACGACTCGCAAATCAGCTCCGCCCTCCAGCAGATGGGTGGCGTAAGAATGTCGCAGGGTGTGGGGCGACAGCTCCTCCGGCAGGCCGACGGCGGCCCCGGCTTTCTTGATCAGGTTCCACACCGAGACCCGGGACAGCCGCCCTCCCCGCTGGTTGAGGAACAGGGCGGCGTTAGGGCTCTTGCCCAGAAGATCAGGCCGTCCGGCTCTCAAATACAGGGCGACGGCTTCCAGAGCGGGCTCCCCCACCGGGACCAGACGCTGCTTGCGCCCCTTGCCCCGCAGCAGAAGGATGGCCTCGGCGGGGTCGAGATCCGTTACATCCAGGCCGCACAGCTCGCTGACGCGGCAACCGCATCCGTAGAGAACCTCCAGTATGGCCCGGTCCCGCAGGTCCGGGGGGCGGGCTCCATGAGCGGCAGCCAGGAGACGCTCCACCTGGTCGATGGACAAAACGGTCGGAAGTTTCCGGCCCCGCCTGGGAGCCACCAGGGTGCTGGTGGGATCGAGGTCGGACAGATCTTCGGCCACCAGGAAGCGAAAGAAGGAACGCAGCGTGGAAAGCAGACGGGCCCGCGATGGCGGCGCCAATTCGGAGGCGGACTCCAGCAGGAAGGATCGGAGATGCTGGTCACGGACCTGATCCGGTCCGGCCAGGTTTTGGGTCTCCGCCCAGCGCCGCAGCCGGGCCAGGTCGAAACGGGCGGCCTCGAGGCTGGCCACCGCCAGACCCTTTTCCGCGCCGCAGTGGGCCAGGAAGTTGTCCAGAGCCAGGTCCCAGGCACGGCCGTTCATTCGATTGCCTCCGGCCGGTTGGCAAAGAATTCCCGGATGGCCACCACGTCATGGCGGTTGATGCCACGCACCAGCGCCAGATCCCCGGATTCCGCCGCCCGGATCCTGGCCACCGAACCGAAGTGGTGCAACAGGGATAGCTTCTTGATGCGCCCGATGCCCGGGATGAGATCCAGTTCGCTGGCGGTGGTTTTCTTGTCCCGCAACAGCCGGTGGTAGGTGATCGCGAAGCGGTGGGCTTCGTCCCGCACCCTTTGCAGCAGTTTGAGCGCTTCGCTGCTGCGGGACAGGTTCAATGTCCCGCCTTCCCGGTGGATGGTCTCTTCCCGTTTGGCCAGCCCGATCAGCTGCGTGTCGTGGAAGCCGTAGCGGGCCAGCACCTCCCGGGCAACGGACAGCTGCCCGGCTCCTCCATCGACGACCACGAGATCGGCCGGACGCATTTCCTTGGCCACCAGACGGCCGTAATACCGACTCAGCACCTCCGCCATGCTGGCGAAGTCGTCCACCCCCTCGACCGTCTTGATGCGGAAGCGGCGGTAGCGCGACTTGAGCGGTCGATCGCCCTTGAAAAAAACCAGGGATGCCACCGTTTCCTTGCCCTGGAAATTGGAGATGTCGAAACACTCGATGGTCTCGGGTACCGAATGCAGGTCGAGCGCCTCCTGAAGCTGGATGTCGCCCGGGGTCACCTTGTGGGTCTGGGCCAGGTCCCGGCGCAGCTTCACCTCCCGCAGCTTGAAGGCGGCATTGGTGTGGGCCAGTTCCACGGCTTCCTTCTTGGCCCCTCGCTGGGGATGCCTGACCGTCACCCGGGCCCCGCGCAGACCGGCCAACCAGTCCTGCCAGGCCTCGATCTGCTCCACCGGGCAGGACAACAGGATCTCCGGAGGCAGATCGCCGGCGCGGGGATAGTATTCCCTCAGCAGCTGGGCCATGAAGGCGTCCAGGCCACGGTCGAGTTTGTCGGCCAGCAGGAAGTGATGGGTGGTCAGGATGTGTCCACCACGCACCCGCAAGACCACCCCGGAGGCGTTTTCCCCGTCGCGGGCCAGACCGACCAGATCGCAATCCCCCCGAATGCCGGCCACGGGCCGGCTGCGGCTCGTCGTTCGGTCCAGCTTGGCGATGAGATCCCGCAGGCGGCCGGCCTCCTCGAACTCGAGGCGCTCCGAACACCCGTCCATCTCGGCGCGCAACTCTTTCAGGACCGCCCCCTCGGCCCCTGAAAGGAAGCGGACCATCCGCATGACCTTGGCCCGGTAATCCTCCTGGGTGTCGTAGCCGACGCAGGGAGCGCTGCAGCGGCCGATCTGCCAGTCCAGGCAGGCCCGCTCCACGGTCTGGCCGGGCAGATCGAGATGGCAGGTCCGTATCTGGAAGGCCCCGGCGGCGAATTTCAGGGTCTCCCGCATGGCGCCCACGTCAGTGAAGGGGCCGAAATACCGGGCCCCGTCGGGTTCCAGGCGGCGGACCACGGACACCCGCGGGAAGGGCTCGCCGAGGGAGATCCGGATGTAGGGATACTGCTTGTCGTCCTTGAGCCGGACGTTGTACAGGGGCCGGTATTCCTTGATGAGCTGGTTTTCCAGGACCAGGGCGTCCGTGGCC
>RCNC010003069.1_pt1 | contig 10974 bp, 9 predicted proteins | sample 2041301 | NCBI WGS metagenome assembly RCNC01 (sample SAMN09708231, study PRJNA481090) | Marine sediment metagenome, whole genome shotgun sequencing project. | biome: marine sediment; feature: ocean; material: sediment; isolation source: Sewage treatment plant 13A marine sediment (STP13A) ... | reverse complement strand
TACCGAGAGGAACAAAAGCTGCCGGATAAAATCCCCCTGTTTTATGCGACTTTCTACAGGTGATTTCATAACTATCAATAATCGAAGATATTAGGATCTGATATGTTGCGGAGTTGGGTGTCCCATCGCACAACACAGGAAGAGCATTGTGGGACAGGGAACCACCTTCAATTTCTCCCTACCGGTGGCTCATATTGCCTGATGGTTTGCTTTTCATAAATTCCACTATGCAGAACGATCTTCTCTTCATTCAGTCCCTTAAGGATATTCACTAGTTTTTCTTTGGTGGAACTACCCATCAAAACATTCAAACCAATTTTTGGAGGACCCTTCTTTTTCAGCTTTTCAAAAAGGTCAACCAGAAACCCAGCCCCCCGGGAAGTCTGATCGGTTGAAAGCACGTTCTTAAATCCCAGTTCCTGAAGAATTTGATTCATGTCAGCGATGGTTGCCAGAAAGCTTACCGATGCATCATTTGCCCATGGTACCGGATAATTGACATCTTCTCCTTTCTTTTGGAATATATCATAATAAATCAATTTCCCTTTATCTGACAGCACCCTGTTTATCTCAGAATAAAACATAAGCTTATCACTGATATTCATCTGAACATGTTGTGTCCAGACCACATCAAAATAACCACTTTCAAAAGGTAAATTAAGTGCACTCGCCTGAATAAATTCGGTTTTGTCCTGGAGCCCTAACAATTCGGATAAGGCAGTTGCTGTTCTGATAAATTCATGACTGAGGTCAATCCCTGTTACCTGGCAGTCGTAATCAGCGGCAAGCATTCTTGATGGACCCCCTATTCCACAACCTACATCGAGAACCAACAAATCATTAAGTCCGATTTCTATGGCCAACTCCCTGGAAACTTCTGCTCCTCTTACGTGAAATTCATCCACAGCAGCAATATGCTTTCTGCGTACATTTTCCAGATCAACTCCCTGTTCTCCAAGTCGTTTCAAAATATTTTCATAAAGACCCGGAGTGTGATACTGGTTTTCAACCAGTGTGTTTAACTGTTCCATATGGCTAAAGTATTAGTGACAAATAAAAGGGATGAATTCCTCTGGAAAGCCATATAAATTACATCGATTTAGAGGATTTACGCCTATAGGAATGATAATTAACACCATCTTTAACAAGGTTTTGACCGGTTCGAGAGAGCATATCACTTCGGGCAGCTTCAATGTGTAAATCTGAAATATTTAATATCTATATTTGTGTATACACAAATGAATAGCTACAAAACTTTTGAAACTGAAAGGCTTTTACTTAAGCCCACATCCACAGAAGATGCAGAATTTATATTTGAGCTATACAATACTCCAAAGTGGCTCGAATATATTGAGGACAGAAATATCAGAACAGTTGAAGATGCAAGGAAATATATCGAAAGCAAAACTTTAGCTCAAGCCAATAAACTTTGGTATTCTAATTACACTTTAATTCGAAAATCGGATCAAAAGAAAATCGGGACCTGCGGTCTCTTCGACAGAGATGGATTAGAAGGAATTGATATAGGGTTCGCATTACTGCCTGAATATGAAGGCAAGGGTTGTGCCTTTGAATCTGCAAATAAAATAATAGACCTTGCTTTTAATTTTTTTGGGCTAAATGAGCTTAGTGCCATTACAGTCCTTGAGAACATCTCATCTCAAAGACTGTTAGAGAAATTAGGTTTAGAAGCTATAGGTACCACAACCCTCCCAGGTGATAACGAGGAACTATTACTATACAGAATTAAGAATAACAAAACAGATTAAAAACATCAGTTTAATATGGAAATTACTTCATTGGGCGAAGCCCTCATCAAATCCCCTAAAAAGCATTTTGTAAATGAGAATCACCTCTTGCCCTACCTCATTATAGAGGGGCAAGAAATCCCGGATGAGGACAAGCTCTCCTTTGAGCTGGCGGGGCCACGGGAAAAACTCTTCTTTGATCCTGAGAAAACAAAAGTGGGAATTGTAACCTGCGGGGGCTTGTGTCCTGGCCTGAACGATGTAATTCGTTCCTTATTCCTGGAATTGCATTATGCCTATGGAGTCAAAGAGGTGTATGGTTTTCGGGGGGGATACCAGGGTCTGGATCCGGAACGCGGAGAAGAACCACTCCTGCTGACTCCCAAATTGGTGGATGGGATTCATAAGGATGGGGGCACCATGCTGGGTACCTCACGTGGGCCAGTGGATACCGGGTTGGCTGTTAAAAATCTGGTAAGCCGCGGGATCAATATCCTCTTTACAGTGGGTGGGGATGGCACCCAGCGCGGTGGGAATGCCCTGTTCCAGGAAGCCAAAAAACAGGGCTATTCCCTGTCGGTGGTTGGGATCCCCAAGACCATTGACAATGACGTGGCCTTTGTGGACCGGACCTTCGGATATGGCACAGCCGTTGAAGAAGCAGCCAAGGTCCTCGATCGTGCCCATACCGAAGCCCGCAGCGTGGAAAACGGAATCTCTCTGGTAAAACTAATGGGGAGACATGCGGGATTTATCACCGTTGGAGCCACTGTTGCAAGCCAGGACGTAAACTTCATCCTTGTTCCGGAAGTACCCTTTAAACTGGAAGGACCAAATGGCTTTCTGGCTGCACTGAAAGAGCGTATGCTCGACCGGTCACATGCGATCATTGCCGTGGCTGAAGGAGCAGGTCAGGATTTATTAAAAGACGCCAGTGAGGAGCGCGATGCATCCGGGAATCTGAAGATCATGGATATCGGGCTGTTCCTTCGTGATCGCATCGAGAAGTACTTCCGAGAGGAAGGAATCCCTGTAATCATGCGATATTTCGACCCGAACTACCTTGTGAGAAGCAGTCCTGCCAATGCAAATGATTCTGTATTGTGTGATCTCTTTGCACGCAATGCGGTACATGCAGCCATGGCCGGGAAGACAGGCTTAGTGATCGGATACCTGCACAACCAGTTTATTCATGTACCCATCGAACTGCTGGCAAGCAGGAAAAAAACCATGGATGTAAAAGGCATTGGCTGGAATGCTGCCCTGGCAACTACAGGTCAACAGGAACACTTTGAATAATAAATCTTCCGTACTATGAAAATCATCAAGAAGCCCACCGAGATTAAAGCAGCGGGTGAACCAGCTAAGAAAATTGAAGAATTTTTTGGGCTTGTTAACTCTACAATGGATGACCTCAGCATTGCCCGAATGACCAGTCCCACCGGTTGGAGTGAACCTGGACAAACCCCCGAGTTCGATGAGTACACCCTGGTCTTAAGGGGAATCATTGTGGTAGAAACCAAAGATGGAAAACAGGAGATCAATGCCAATGAAGCAGTTTTCACTGAAAAGGGAGAGTGGGTCAGGTACAGCACACCCTACGAGGGAGGTGCAGAATACATAGCCATTTGCCATCCCGCCTTCTCCATGGAGAGGGTTCAAAGGGATGAATAAATTGCTAAGTGTAACGCCTAAAAAACCATAGCGCCCAGGTAAACACTGCTGCCGCTATCATGGCATGAACATGCATGGCCCTTAATATTCCTCCGTGGTCGCGCAAATACCCCAGCAAGAGATTCCCCAGGGCGACTCCCGCCCCAAAATGAAATGCCCAGATCAGTGCCTGCCCTGTGGTGCGCAAATGCCCCGGGGTTTGCCTCTGAACATACTCCACCATTCCGATCAGGAACAAAGCAATGGTAATTCCATGAAGGGGGCTTAGGGCAGCAGCAATCACCGGGTCTGAAATAAACCCATAAAGCACCATCCGCAGCATGGAGATCAACATGGAGAAGAGGATGATTTTTTCCGGTTTATTCTTCCTGATTAACCTCACCCCCACGAGGAATGTGGGTATTTCGAACATGGCCTGTATGAAAAAAACCAATCCGATGAATTCATTGCCCTAACCAATATCCTTGTAGTATAGATTGAGAAACTGGTACAGGGGTGAAATGGCTATCCCGAAAAAAAAGATGATCAAAAAAAAGATTAGCAATTTCCTGTTTTTAAAAAAGTGAGATATACTTTTAAAGTTCACCAGGTTCCCACCGCTTACCGGACTGGCCGGCATGGTGACCAGGTTAAATATGGATAGCAAAAGAAAGAGTGCTGCTGATATATTAAATATTATCCCCGTATTGTGCCTGGCAAAATAACCCACTGCCAGAGCCGCCAGTCCATACCCGGCCGAGTTCCACAACCTGAACTGCCCGAATGAATAGTGCGGGTTCCCTCGAACAAACCCCATGGTCATTCCATCCAATACAGCACCGCCAGGTTGATGAAATACGGAGATCAAAAAGATAAAGATCGCCATCCATTGAAACACCAGCGTCTGCCCAATTAAAAATACAAGCAGTGCGGCTACTGAAGTCAGCAACAAGAATACCCGGTTGTTCCCGAACTTATCGGCAAGCACCCCCCAGAAAGGCACCACAAGGGCTGAAAGGGATATGAAAATCGCATTCAACACACCAATCTGCATGCTGGAGTAGCCAATGCTATCCAGATGGACATTGTATAAGGATTGCCATCCTGCAAATGAACCTGCCAGCAGCAAATAAAATACAGGGAGTTTAATATGCTCCCGAAGTTTGGATATACCTCGCTCCTTAAACAGACTGCTCATTTCCGAGTTCATAATCATCCATGTTGTTGAATGAATAACGGTAACTCATTGGAACAATCTCATTGTACTCTTCAACGCTGGCATTAGAAAGACATGCATCAATGATGCGTTTTCCGGTAAGGAGAAGATCCTTCTGCAGGTAATTCTGAAGCTCCTCTTTGAAGAACTTTTGCAAGAGCTCTGCTCCGGCGTCATACCCTTCAATTCCTACCTCCGTCTGCTTATACACTTTAAGAAAACGGGATGGTATTTTGGCCCCCTCAATGGTCAGATAATTCATCTCATATCCCAATAGTGGAGACCTTGCGGGCTGGTACTGATCGCTTTTGAACTTTGCAACCCCGCGTCGGGTCAGATACTCACGCATAAGCAATTGTGGCTTAAATCCTGTTTCCCATACCCCGATGTTCTGATTGGGGACCAGGGTAAATGTGGTTCTGGGAGTCTCAATGATCTGCTTTAAAAACATATTGGCATGGATGATCCTTTTCCCTGTGGCAAAGGGCCAATAGGAACCAACTCCTTCGCTCTCCATGTTATCGGAACCAATGATACTGGGATTGTTATATCCGCGAGGTGAAACCAGCCGCCAGAGCCATGCCAGGGCCGGAGGTAAAATATGAAACATCCCAATGATGCCATAGGAGGGTTTCTCCTTTGAACATTTGGGAGTACGAATCCCAAAGCTTCTGATATCAATGGATACTGGCTGATCCACCACATTAGGTACTATTTCTCTGGGCAATACCACCCTGGGATTGGGACAGGGCTTACCGGGCTGGTCCTCTATATGGTTCCAGATTAATGCTGTGGCTTCCGGTTCTGAGTCAATATTAAGAAACAAAAGGGGTCTGCCAGGATGGATGGTTGTTTTCTCCAGAAAGGGATCATCCCCATATTGTCTGACGCTATCCACCCTTACAAACCAGGCATTCTCCGCATCAATGATTCTGAGTTTTCCATCGGGCCTCTGTAATCCGGGGTGACAGAAGGCCATGTCATCGGCCACAGGATTAAAGGTGCAAAATCGGGGGATGGTAATAAATCTCTCCTCCCCGGTCACACTGTTTCTTCCAAGACCTACCCGTCCGTCGGGCTCCCTCACGATGTGCTGATGCATTTCACTTTTGCCACCACCGCTGGCCCCTTCATGCATAAAGGTGGTCAGGTTGTCGTAGGGACTCACCGATTGAACCACTGAACAGTGTGCAGTGAGCCAGTTCTCTTTTTCACCCTGATCAAGCAGCACGCCATAGAGACCTTTCTTTGCACTGGGTCCGGGGTAGAGGTTATAAGCATAAACTTCATGTACCTGGGGAGTTCTTTTATGAACCACCACCTGTTTGCCTTCAAAATGGGTATGCCTGAATACGGGAGCCACAAAAATAGATGAATTCAAGCTGGCATTCCGTTTTAATTCGTTAACAGGTATAATCTCCTGCAACATGGAAAGGCCCATGGCAAAAAAAGCTGCGTTTGCAGGCACTATGGCAATACCCAGTGAACCGATGCTTACTCTTCCTGCAAAGTAGAAGAATAGAGCCAGCTCCTGCTTTTTCAACCAGTCAAAAGTTTCCTCTTGAAGATCGCTGAACTCATACCCATATTTATCCCTGAAAAGCGGCTTATCCGTGGGTTGATCATCAGCAATGGCCATGGTATCCGGATCTCTCCGTCTCATGTAAGGTTCTATATAATTAGCTGCAATACCATTTTTTACCCTACGAACTATGGCTTCAGATACATTCCCTTTTCCCGGCACCTCATAACTTACATCAAATTCAACATTCTCCTTGCTGATGGTTGCTGCGTCCATCAGATCATCCGTGGAATTAAAAACCGTAAAACCTTTACAGCCTGCAAGTACATCAACAATATTCTCAGGCAATTCTATATTCTTCTCTTCCAGTATCTTAAACAAATCATTCATATGTATTCCCAATTATTTTTTGCAAAGATATATTTTACTAGAAGAAATGAATGACCAAAAGGGACTTAGTCTATTCGGGAATGCCAAATGCATAGAAGAGTTCACCAGGATAGTTTTCGTAAAGTCCCTGAATCAGTACTCCTCCCTTCTCGCGTTGCAGTGATTTTCTTACATCATCCACCGAAGTTACCTTTTCATTGTTGATCCCAGTAATGATGAAGCCTTCCGATATCCCGGTCTGGGCTTTCAGAAGCCCCTGACCCAGCTCTGAAACTCTTACTCCACCCTGTATTCCAAGCTTTTCAGCAGAATCGCTATCCAGATCTTCCAGCGTGGCTCCCAGTATATCAATAATGTCCATCTCTTCTTTAGAAATCAGTTTTCTTTCCCCCTTCAGGTCGGCCAGCTTAACCTGAAAGCTCATCTCTTTTCCATGCCGGTCTACTTTAATGGCCACTTCATCTCCGGGCCTTTGTCTTCCTATCTGCTCCAGCAAATCAGCCGACTTAGCAATCCTTGCTTCATTCACTCCGGTAATCACATCCCCGTTCCTGATACCAGCCTCCCCAGCTGCACTCTTCAGGGTTACACTATCCACAAATGAACCTTCACTGATCTTCAGATTCTCCTCCTTCATCAGTTTGCTGTCAATATCCCGGATCATAATACCCAGGTAAGCACGCTGAACCATTCCATACTTCATCAGATCCTCAACCACCTTGCTGACGATGTTGGCAGGTATCGCAAACCCATAGCCGGTGTAAGTGCCGGTGGGACTGGCAATAGCGGTGTTGATCCCAATGAGTTCACCATTCAGGTCCACCAGGGCGCCCCCGCTATTCCCGGGATTGATGGCTGCATCGGTCTGTATAAAAGCTTCAATGGCCGACTTATCATCAATGATGTTGATGTTCCTGCCTTTGGCACTGATAATGCCCGCAGTCACTGTGGAATTCAGGTTAAAAGGATTTCCGATGGCCATGACCCATTCGCCCACTTCCACCAGGTCCGAATTACCTATGGGAACACTTTCCAGGCCTTCCTCTTTGATCTGCAACAGAGCCACATCAGTGGAAGGATCGGTACCCACTACTTTGGCTTTATAGGTTTCATTGTTATGCAGGGTGACTTCAATTTCATCAGCCTGCTCAATAACATGGTTATTGGTCACAATGTATCCATTGCTGCTGATAATTACTCCGGAACCAGAACCTACCTGGGTGTAAGGCTCAGCCTGACCCTGCTGCATACCTCCCTGCCCGGGTGCACCCTGGAAGAATCTGAAGATATCATCACCGAATGGACTGCGCTGGTCAAATCGATATTGATTAGCTGCTGGTTGAATCTTACGAGCCGATGTAATGTGTACCACCGAATTCGTCACCTTTTTCGAAACTCCTGTGAAGTCCAGCGGTACATATTCTCCATTTTCCTTCACTGTATATAGCGCACGATGAACCGATACTTGATCCTGATCAGAGGTATCAATAGTATAATCCTTATGATTGTAACCCATTAATAAGAAAACTGCAATCGTCAGACCGCTTCCCACAATGGAAGGGATCATCATCTTTAATAACTTTTTCATTTTATATTCCTCCTGTTTTTTAATGCTAATTGTGATATTGTTTAGCGGCAATCTGGTAGCTCAAACTCACTTTTATCAAACTCGAATTTATTAGCTGAAAAGATTGCAGCGTGTAATGGTATCCGGACTTAAGAGTGATTTTAGCCACTCCGATCTCCCGGTCAATCTGGTGCGTCCTGAAAGGTTTTTCAACAGCGGAGACCACAGGTGATTCAACAAGCAAAAATTGGTCCTTCAGCCATACTTTGGACTCCTGGCTGAACAATTGATCGCTTGCAATAAACAGCATCAGTTTATGCTGGTAATTGTCCCAGAGGCAATCTGTTTTAGTAATGCTAAGTGGTTTGGCAGATCTGCTAACCGAGTAACAAAATGGTTCGGAAAAGGCTTTGTTTATCATATGAATTTTTCTCATAACGGTGCATTTTTAAATGAATATTGTGTGGGTAATATTTCAAATTCACGTTTCACTTTCAGTCTTTGCTGTGTTCATACAAATAGACGCACAAATGCCATAAAAAAGTTTATCATTTACGTTAAGAAACCTTAATAGCACTGTTAAAAAGACTTAAAATAAGTACGTACCTTCGCAAGATTATTATTTCCTCCATATGAACTCTTTCGGAAATCTGAATCTCTCCAAACAACTTTACCAGGCCATAGATGACCTGGGGTTTGAGAGTCCAACCCCCATACAATCAGAATCCTATCCAGTGGTCCTTTCGGGAAAAGATGTGGTGGGAATCGCACAAACAGGAACAGGAAAGTCCTTTGCCTAACTTCTTAAGTTTCACATTCAAATCAGTCCAGATCTTGTATCCTTTGAATGAAAACCATATCACCGGTCGTTACATTTGCTGCATTGGCCTCATCGGTATCGATATGCATAGCAATCTTATATTCCGGATTTACCCTTATCAGAACATCTCCAAATATCAGTTCACGATCTCCTGATACACTAACCTTTACAATTGATCTGTCTTTAACCCCGTATCGCAATGCATCAGCAGGCGTCATATGAATGTGTCGCGATGCACATATCACGCCCTGCTTAATCTTCACTTTGCCTGAAGGACTTTCAAGTGTGCATCCAGGTGTACCTTCAATATCACCCGATTCACGAATGGGAGGATGAATGCCCAGTTTAAACTGCTCAGTCATGGCAATCTCTACCTGGGTGGCGTCCCTGGTTGGTCCAAGTACACGTACCCTTTCAATACTTCCCTTGGGCCCGGTAATGGTTAGTTGTTCTTTGCAGGCAAACTGGCCCGGCTGTGAAAGGTCGCTATGCCATGTTAACTGGTGGCCTTTACCGAATAGTGCCTCAACATGTTCTTGCGAAAGATGAATATGGTGCGCTGAAACTTCAAGAGGGAAGGGCTCAGTTTGTTGCGTTTTTACGATATCTTTTAAATACGATTTGCTTAAGGAACGAAGAGATTCGCGGGCAATCATACGTTCTTCGTCGGTGGGCACAATAAGTATAGTGACAGGTGAATTTTCACTTGAGATGCGACAGATCTCAGAAAATCCCTTGGCTTCCCGGTTGAGTTGTTCATCGATAAATATTCCCATACACTCCAGTCCCTGCAGAGCAAGTGAGCGGACACCTGCACTGCCCTGTCCGATGCCACCTGTAAATACCAACACATCAATACCACCCATGGCTGCTATATAAGATCCAATATATTTGCGAATCCGGTAGGTAAATGCCTTTAAAGCTACCAGGGCCCTGACATCCCCATTGAGGGCAGCTTTTTCAACTTCCCGCATGTCGCCCGAGATGCCTGAAAGCCCAAGTAAACCACTTTCCTTATTAAGAATTTTTTCAATATCTGTCCCTGTGATACCTAACTCCCGTTCCAGATAGCTCATAATACCCGGGTCAAGATCACCACTGCGGGTTCCCATGATCAGACCTTCGCCGGGAGTAAAACCCATGGAAGTATCGATGGAGCGGCCATGTTCTATGGCACAGAGTGAGGCTCCGTTACCAAGATGGCAATTCACAATTTTGAGTTCATTTACACGGCGTTTTAAGTATTGTGAGGCCTTCAGGCAAATGTAGGCGTGTGAACTTCCATGAAATCCATAGCGGCGAACCCTATTTTCCTGATAATACTTATAGGGCAAGCCATAAAGAAATGCGTAAGATGGCAGGGTGGAGTGGAACGCTGTGTCGAACACAGCTACATGTGGAACTGTAGAGAAAATACTCTGTCCTGCTTTGATACCAGCCACATTTACAGGATTGTGAAGAGGGGCTAACGGACTCAGGGAATCAAGTTCCGCAAGAATTTCCTCATTTATCACAACCGCAGCGCTAAACCGCTCACCGCCGTGAACCACCCGATGTCCCACAACTGTAATCTCGGAAGGATTCTTGATGACCCCGTTGTCAGCGCCGGTAAGTTCATTCAATATTGCTTCAAAAGCTTCCTCATAGCCACCTCCTGCAAGATCCCGGACAACTTCACCGGATTTTCCCTTATGGACAAGTTGGGTGCCCTCTATTCCAATACGTTCAACCTGGCCGTTTGCTACATTAGTTTCATCTTCCGAATCAAAGAATGAGTATTTAAGTGAGGAGGATCCGCAATTGATTACGAGAATTTTTTCAGGTCGTTCACCTTTCAATTGAAGACCATATGGATCATTACTTTCCTGAAAGGCAGCCTTTGCCTTATCGGGATCAGCCATTATATCTTTTAAATTGTCAGTAATAGTCTTGGATATGTGATTTACCGCTGCCAGTTCTGTAATAATAGCTGTTTGAAAAAGGGCAACAGGAATTCGAAACACCAGGCTTTGCTTTTGCGCAATAAGATCAACCATGTCCTTATCTCCACTCATCAAA
>RCNC010003067.1_pt1 | contig 10985 bp, 7 predicted proteins | sample 2041301 | NCBI WGS metagenome assembly RCNC01 (sample SAMN09708231, study PRJNA481090) | Marine sediment metagenome, whole genome shotgun sequencing project. | biome: marine sediment; feature: ocean; material: sediment; isolation source: Sewage treatment plant 13A marine sediment (STP13A) ... | reverse complement strand
CCCCTTCGTAGCTGCTGGTGATTTATACTCAGTGCAAATTACCTGGGCGGGGGCAGCACTAGCTCACCGGCCTGCAAACCGCTGATGACCTCTATCATGCCCTCGGCGGCAGGCTGCCCCAGTCGTACAAAACGCCTTTCTGATATCCCTGCACGCGCCACCCAGACCACGTCAAGCTGGCCCACCCTGGCTATGCGGTCCTGCGGTATCAGCAGGCGTGAGCGGGTTCCCGCGGGGACCTGCAGGCGGGCGTACATGCCTGGCAGCAGAATGCTGTCCGGGGGGAGTATGGCCCTGACCAGGAAGCTGCGCGATCCGGGATCAGCAGCCGGTACGATTTCCTCGATGCGCGCGGTGAGGGTGCGCTGCGCCGATGGTATTTCCACTTGCAGTGGCTGGCCAGCCTCCAGTGACAGGGCCAGTTGTTCACGCACCCATGCCTCCACTCGCAGCGCAAAGGGATTGTACAGAGACAGCAGTTTCTGGCCGGGGGAAGCGGTTTCGCCAGGCTCGGCAAAGCGATCGACAATACGCCCGGCGATGGGCGAGCGGATCACGGTAAACCCCACCGCGATTTCTGCCTCTTGCAGTGCCTGGCGCGCCGCACCCAGGTCGGCCTCCAGGGAAGCCGCATTGGCCCGCGCAGCATCCCGGTCAGCGACAGCGATCAGGGAGCGTTGGTGTAATTCCTCTGCTCGTTCCAGATTCTTCCGGGCCTCGGTCAGGCGCGCCTCCACTGAGAGAATCTGTTCGCGGGCCTGTTGCGCCCGGGCCAGCAGGTCGGTTTTTTCCAGTTCCAGCAGCAACTGGCCCTGCTCCACCAGGTCACCCGCGCGTACCGCGATACCCGTGATGCGCGCCAGCAGGCGCGAGGAGATGATGGTGGTTTCTTTGGCTTCTATGGACGCGGGCACGGGTTCTGTGAAGGGCGCCTCCCGCGCGATAACCGCCACGGTTTTGCTGGCATCGATTTCATCCACCGATTCCAGTCCTGGCGGTATTTTCCGGGTAAAGTAACCGGCCATGACAGCCACCAACAGCAGCAGTACGACGATCGCTACAATGGGCAGGAGCAGTCCGCGTTGATACTTGCTCATAGGGTTGCTTCCTCCTGTGGCAGTTGGTTATTGGGTGTCATGTCACTGTCTTGGTATATCAGCAGGTATACCGCCGGCACTACTACCAGGGTGAGTGCGGTAGAGGCGACAATACCGAAGATGATGGCCAGGGCCAGCCCGCTGAACACCGGGTCCAGGATGATAATCAGATTGCCCAGCAAGGTGGTGCCGGCGGTGAGTAACACCGGCCGCATGCGCACTGAGCCCGCCTGCAAAATGGCTTCGTGAACCGTGTCGCCGCGCGCCCTGGCCTGACCGATGAATTCCACCAGGATAAGGGAGTTGCGCACCACAATGCCCGCCAGGGCGATCATGCCTATCATGGCGGTGGCGGTAAACAGCACCGGGTCCGGCGCCCCCGCGATAAACCGCTCGCCAAACTGGTTCATCAACCAGAAGCCGGGCATGATGCCGATGATGGTCAGGGGAATCGCTGACAGGATGATCAGGGCGAGGGTGGTGGAACGGGTTTGCAGGCGCAACACCACAAAGATAGCCAACAGGGCAAACAGGTAGCCCAGACCCATATCCCGGAACACATCCACGGTAATGTCCCATTCGCCCTCGCCACCCCAGGTCACGTCTGTACCCGCCGGTAACTGCCAGCTGTCACCGCCGCCGCTGTGAATAAAGGTTCGCTCATCCCAGGGCACGGCCTCTCGCGGTTGTGCCTCGCGGTCGGCATGCACATCGGCGATCACTTCAGCCGGTGTGCGGCCATTAAGTTCGGCCATCACATAGACCACCGGACGCAGGTCCTTGTGATGGATGGTTTTATCGGCAACACTGCTCTGGAAAGTGCCCAGTTCTCCCATTGGCACCAGGGGTTGAGGCGCAATTTCCAGGCCTTGGTCGGTGCTGGCTTTGGTCACGCCCGGTCGGCCCCTGACCAGCAGGCGTTCGAAATCGTGGACGGACACCCGGTGTCTCGGGTCAAGCCGCAACTCCAGTGGCAGTGGCCTGGCCTCTCGCTCCAACTGCAGGTAGCCGGCCACATACCCGCGATTGGCCATGGTCAGCGTGTTGGCGATGTCTTGTGTGGCGACACCGGACAGGGCGGCTTTCTGTTTATTGGTGACGAAGCGCAGGCGTGGTTTGTCGTCCTCTACCGTAGAATCGATCTCCACCACATGGGCCTCGCGGGACAGTCTGTCCATCACTACCCGGGCCGCCGTTTTCTGCGTGCTGTAAGGGGTGAGTGTGTCGCCGTAGACTTCCGCTACCAGGGTGCTGAGCACCGGTGGGCCGGGCGGGACTTCCACCACCTTGATCTTCACCCCATCGCGGCTCAGGGGAGCCAGCAGTTGGCGTAAACGTAGCACTAGTGCGTGAGACTGGTGGGCGCGCCGGGACTTGTCTATCAGCGTCAGACGCAGTTCCCCCAGGTGGGGACCCCGGCGTTGGTAGTACTGGCGCACCATACCGTTGAAGTCGATAGGGGAGGGCGTACCAATAAATCCCGCTATGGCCAACACCTCGGGTACCCGGGCCACCTGATTGGCCACGTCCCGCGCCACGGCCGCGGTATGCTCCAGACTGGCACTCTCGGGCATGTCGATCAGCACTTGTACTTCGTTCTTGTTGTCGAAGGGCAACAGCTTGAGAGGGACAGCGCGCAGCAGCGGTAGCATCGCGGTGGCGATGAACAGGGCGAGCACCAGCCACAACACGGCCTTGGCGCGGCCCCGGTGATTAAGCACAGGTTCCATCAGGCGGCGGTAGAGGCCACCATGCACCACGGCCCTGTCGTCTGTTATTGATGCCGTATTCTCTCTGAGTAGTCGGCTGGCCAGCCAGGGGGTGAACAGGAATGCCACCACCGTACTGCTGATCACGCTGACCGGCACATTAAAGGCCATGGGCGCCATGTAAGGACCCATCATGCCGGTGATGAAGGCCAGTGGCTGGAATGCGAGCACGATAGCAACGGTGGACATGATCAATGGTATGCGAATCTCTGCAATGGCGGCCGCCACCCGGTCGCGCACAGGCAGGGATGTCCTGGCCATGAATCGTGAAATATTATCGACCCCGGTGATAGGGTCATCCACCAGCAGGCCCAGCGACAGGATCAGGGCGAACAGGGTCACCCGGTTGATGGTGTAACCCAGCAGCATATCCAGGCCCAGGGTGACCCCGTAGCAAATGGGTACCGTCAGGCCCACCACCACTGCCGCTCGCCAGCCCAGGAACACCCCGATGAACATCACCACGGTGACTATGGCGAATCCCAGGCTGCTGGCGAGGTTGTTGACCTTTTCATTGGCGGTCTGGCCATAATCGCGCAGCACTTCCACCTGGACTTCCGGTGGCAGCAGGTTCTTTTGCAGACGTGCGATTTGTGCGTGCACGTCCCGCGCCACGGTCACCGCATTGGCGCCTCGCTGTTTTGCCACGGAGATCGCTACCATGGGGTGGCCAGTGCTTGCCTGACTGCTGCTGTTATCGTGGTGGGCGGCGGTGAAATCGATCCAGGTGTAGGTGTCGGGCTCCGCCGGGCCATCTTCAATATGGGATACATCGCGCAGGTAAACGGGAACGCCGTCGATCACATTGACCACGAGGGTCTCCAGGGCGGCTACATCCTGGACAAAGTCGCCTGACTCCAGTACTACCGATTCGTTGTTGAACACCCAGTTGCCGGCACTTCGCAGCACATTGGAAACTGCCAGGGCCGATACGATATCAGCCACGGTGGTTTTACGCGCCCCCAGGCTCTCAGGGTCGATAAGGATTTTGATGGTGCGCGGTCGACCGCCCACCACATTGACCTCACTGGTCTGCGCAATACCCTGTAACACTGTGGATACTTCATCCGCCATGCGGCGCAATTCGTAGTCGCTGTAACGGTTTGCGTCTTTACTCCACAGACCCAGCATGACGAAAGGGACATCGTCCACTTCTACCGGGTGTACCATCCACTGGCTGACGACCGGGGGGATACGGTCCTGGTTGGAGTGGAGTTTGTTGTAGGTATTGAGCAGGGAGTCCTCTCTATCCTCCCCGACGTAAAAGACCAGGGTGGCAGTGGTCCGACCACTGGCCGTGGCGGAGTAGACGTGCTCGACGCCGGGAATCTGTGACAGCAGTTTTTCCAGGGGGGTGGTGACCTGCCGCTCCACCTGCCGTGCGCTGAGGCCGGGCGCCTCCACCAGCACATCGATCATGGGAACCACAATCTGTGGCTCCTCTTCGCGCGGTGTATACATCAATGCGATGGCGCCGGCGGCCAGGCCCAGGATGAAGATAAGCTGAGGCAAGCCGCCGCCCAGGGTGTAACGCACCAGCCTGTCCAGCAGGCCGGATTCGGCATTGGCAGGCCGCTTCCCTCTGTCAGTGGTCGGCACAATAGATTCCATGCATTGTCTCTAGCACCGCCCGCACAGCGGTGTTTTTCAGCGAATAGAGTATACCTTGCGCATCGCGACGTGTAGTTACGATCTGTTCATCCCGCAGACGAGCCAGATGTTGTGAAATTGCCGACTGGCTGAGCCCCGTCAACGCTTCCAGTTCACCCACAGTGTGCTCCCGGGTGACCAGGGCGCACAATACAATCAGGCGCCCCGGATAGCTTCTTAACCGGCTCGTGATAACCTTCATTTGCCATTTATAAATTCCCTTCTTTGGGGGCATAAGTAACTAGTGCTACCGCAACCCAGGAGCCTAACATTCCAAGACTCACGCTGCCGAAGTGACTTTTCACCGGCTCAGCGTGACGCAAGCCAGTATTGTTGTGGCATTTTTTACTGTTAGTCAGTTGATAATCAGAATCTGGCCACTGGCCTTATCCAATGCGGCATCCAGTGCGGCGGGCGCAATGTCATGCAGGCAAGCGCCGGGTAGCAGCAGTAAGTCGTAAGGGGATTGGCGTATCAGGTTCAGCAGGTCTTCGGCGCGGCAGCTGAAATTTGCCTGCAGGCGGACCTGGTGACCCTGGCGATAGAGCTGATGCAGGTGTTCCGGCAGTGGTGGCCGTCTGCTTAGCAGGTACACATCGCCTACCAGATCAGCCTTTACCAGTGCCGCTGCGGTAGCAACGATATTTTCATCCTGCAGGCCATGGGGTAGCACCACGCCCAGGCGACTGACGCTATAGTTTTTCGTTCCCGAGGCATGCACCCGATCATGCCAGCGACTGCGGGGGGGTAGAAAGATATCCTGGTGCCCATCCCGTTCCAGCGCGCTGGGCCAGCGCCCGCCGCAGGCATCCTCGAAACTGAGTTCTACCTGGTGACTTTTCGCCAGTTCGTTCAGCAGTCGGCGCGCCTCCCCGCGGATCAGGTCGTGGCGTTGTGACAGCTGGTCGCGCAGAAAAGATCTTTCGCGACCGCTGTCCAGTGTTATTTCGGTGGTAAAGGGCAGGTCGGCCACCTGCTGCAGGCGCATATCCTCCAGTAGCAGGCCCAGTACTTTGCGATCCAGCAGGCTGGCGATGCGCACCAGTGTTTCCAGCGTGTTTCGATTTATTCCATGCAAGTCTATGGGCACAAGTATGCAGCGGCGCAGCGCGGATTCATTCATCCGCCTTGTCCTCCTTGCCGCTGAATTTCCTGGCTTGCTCCTGCAACTCCTCCACACGCGCCAGCACACAGTCGTCGATGGAGCTATGGCTAAAGCCGGTGAGTATTTCCAGCGCCTGGTCAATACTGCTCACGCTGTAGATGTGAAAGTTGCCGGCGGCCACGGCGTCGAGTACGTCCTGTCGCAGCATCAGGTGTACCTCGTTGGCGGCGGGGATGACAACACCCTGTGTGCCACTGAGGCCGCGGGAAAAGCAGATATCGAAAAACCCCTCGATTTTTTCGTTGGCGCCGCCAATGGCCTGCACCTGTCCGTGCTGGTTCAGTGAGCCGGTGACAGCCAGGTCCTGCCGCACGGGAATACTGGCAATGGCGGAAATTAGCGCCACCAGTTCTGCCACTGAGGCGCTGTCACCTTCAATGCCACCATAGGACTGCTCGAATACCAGGCTGGCGGCCAGCGGCAGCGGTTGGTTCCGGGCGTAGCGGTTGGCCAGCAGGGAGCTGATGATCATCATCGCCTTGGAGTGAATTTTGCCGCCCAGGTCCACCTCCCGCTCGATATCCAGCACTTTCCCCGCGCCGAGGCGGGCGGTGGCGGTGATACGGGTGGGTTTGCCAAAGGCGTAGTCGCCCAGCAGGTACACTGCGAGGGCATTGACCTGTCCAACTGTTTGTCCAGTGGTGTCGATCAGCATGATGTCGCGCAGGATGCCCTCGTGGGACTTCTCCCGAAACTGGTCGAGGCGGTGAATAGCGGCAGTCGCGGCCGCGCTGACATGTTCTGCGCCAATCAGCTGGTCACCGGCCTGGCGGGCGCGGAAGTCACTCTCGGTCAACAGATTGCCCAGTCGGCCCTGGTGTAGGCTCAGCTTGTCGGAGTCTTCCATGCGCCGGGCCGCGTACTCAATGACCCTGGCCACACCCTCGCTGCTTAAGGGCAGCAGGCTGTCGCGCTCCTGTAGTGTCTTGATCATGCGGGCGAATAAAGCCGTGCTTTCGGGCGAGCGCGCCACATCCTCCGACATGTCCGCTGCCACCTTGAACAACGAGGCGAACTCCGCGTCGTACTGTTGCAGGATGTAGTAAATATAACGATCACCGGTGAGGATGACTTTGAGCTGTAGCGGCAAGGCCTCCGGTTGCAATTGTACGGTGCTGACAAAACTGAAAATCTGTTCCAGCGACTGGATACGGATCTCGCGTGCCTTGAGGGCGCGTTTCAGTGCGATCCAGGCATAGGGGCTGGTCAGCAACTTGTCAGCTTCCAGTATCAGGTAACCGCCGTTTGCCCGGTGCAGGGCGCCCGCTTTTATCAGGTTGAAGTCCGTCACCAGGGTGCCCATCTGTGAGAGGTGTTCGACCCGACCTATCAGGTTGGCAAAACTGGGGCTGTCCTCGTAGATAACGGGTGCACCCTGCAGCTCTTTGTTATCGACCAGGATGTTTACCGCGTACTGGGGGAATTCCCGCACCCGGTCCTTCAGGTTTTCCGGTATGGACGACTCTTCCTGCGTTCGCGTGAAAATTTCGGCTTCCTCCATAACATCACTGTGGACTGCTTCGAGGTGCTTTAGCACTTCAGGGTGATCCTCGTAAGTCTTCTTCAGCTCGATCATTATCGGATCGATCGCCAGCTGGCTGAACTCCTGGTTCAGTGCCTTGAACAGGTCGCGACTGTCCTTCTTCCAGATGGGCAGCTGCCGTACGATGATTTTCAGTTCATCCTTGAGCTTGTCGATCACTGCCATGGATTGCTTCTGTTGGTCTTCGGGCAGCGCCTCGAAATCCTTGGGCGAGATGACCTCATCGTCCTTCATGGGGGCGAGTGTGTAGCCATTGGGCGTCTGGATCATGGCGATCTCGCGCTCCCTGGCTTTATCCGCGAGTGTCCCGAAGGCCTCTTTCTCATGGTTCTGGTAAGCCTCACCCAGCTCCTGCACCCTCGATTGGTACTCGTCGCTCTGGAAGGTGGAGGGCAGTGTGCCCAGCAGTTCTTCGACTGCATGGGCCATGTCGTTGCGTAGCTGCCTGGCCATGCCCCGGGGTAGCTGCAGGGCGATGGGTTTATCGGGGGAGTCGAAATTATTGACATAGCACCAGTCAGACACCTCTCCCTGTGGGGCTGCGCTGTCACCATCGAGCAGCTTGCCCAGCAGTTCCTGTTTGCCAATACCGGTGCTGCCCAACAGGAAAATGTTATAGCCGTCGTGCCCGATACTCAGGCCAAATTCCAGGGCTTCCACGGCACGCTCCTGACCAAGGTGCTCCCCCAACGGCTCTAGTTCATCAGTGCTGGTGAAGTCCAGGTCGGCGGGGTCGCAATGGCGGTATAGCTGATGTATTTGCAGCGCGTTCTGTGTCGCTGCGGGCAATAGCCCGGGATTTTCGTCGCTCATTGTAGATCGCTCTCATTGTCGTTTTATCCTAGAGAGCATAGACTAGCTGGCGAGGAATAGACTTAAGCCAGATCAAGGCATTGGCAGGGGCGGCAACCAGGGCGCGATATCTTACCGCTGGCTTGCCAGCCATAAGTCCAGTGTTTCCGGCAGGTCACAGCTGGGGCACTCCAGGCGCAGCGCCTGATAAGCTTTGCGCGCCTGGTCTGCGTGGCCCTGTTCCAGCAGCCTGGCACATTGCTCAAGTTGAAGTTCCAGTTGCTGGTCGTCCATGCGCGCGAGTCCATCCGCGTTTGCGGCCGCTTTGGGCATGGCGAATGTGTCAGCGGCCAGCGCCATAGCTGCAAGTTCCTCTTGCGCAATAGCACCGGAGGATTCCGGTGCCAATTGTTCGGCCAGCATTTCCCGTTTCATGGCTTTTTTCGCCGGCGACGCCGTGCTTGATATCCTGGCCGCAGCGGGTGCCGCAGACGCTGTTGGCATTGAGCGAATGGCCTCTTCGGCGTGGCTCTGTTCGGCTGCCGGTTGCGCGTATTCCTTGAAAGACGGCGCGGATTGTTGCGTTTGAGTAATGAACACAGCGATAGCAACAATGCTGGCGGTGGCTAATCCGGTCGTCCAGCCGCTGGTCCAGCCAGGTATCCACCTGCTATTTCTCTGTGGCGCCCGTTGGCGCGCATAAGCGAGGATTTTATCATCCAGCTGTTGCGGTGAGCGGGGTTGGGGCAGGGGGAGCTTGCCCCCGGGCTCGTCTTGCTGTTGCTTGCTCATAGCCGGTCTCCCAATTGTTCTCGCAGCTGCTGGCGCGCGTAGCGCAGGCGGCTTTTGGCGGTCTCTTCGCCACACCGCGTAATCTCGGCAATTTCCGCCAGGGAAAAGCCCTGCTCCCGCAGCAGCAGGGTGTCGCGCTGTTCTCCAGGCAATTGGCCTATAAGGTTCATCAGTTGGTCGTGCAGTTCATTGCCTGCCTCCAGTGCTGTATCCGCCACGGGCTCCGGTGCGATCTCCAGGTCGAGATGCTGGTTGTCCCGGCGGCGCCAGAAATCCACCAGGCGGTTATGGCCTATCTGGTACAACCAGGTTTTAAAATGGCCCTGGGCCCGATACTCCGGTGTGGCGTTAATCACGCCCGTCCACGCTTCCTGGGCCAGTTCCTCCGCAATGGCGGGGCGCGGGCAGCTACGATACAGGAATGCGAACAGGCCATCCTTATGGCGGTGATACAGGCTTTCAAAGGCTGCTGTATCACCGCGCTGGTAGGCCAGCATGAGAGCGTCGTCACTCTTGAATCGATGGATTAGCGTCAGCATTGGACTCCGCTTGGCCCGTCAGGTCTAGGACTCCGAGGATAAGGATTGTGCCAGCTCGATCAAGTGAATAAATTCACTGCGGTAACCGTGTGGATCCTGTCCGCGGGCATTCCTGGCCAACACCAGGGCGTCGCTATAGCTCCAGTTGCCGGTAAAGGAGCCCCCTTTTAGCAGTTGGCCAAAGCCGGCGACGCTGGCGGCAAAGCGCAGGTCTGCGCTGCCCTCGCTGATGGAGGAGCGTATTCCATCCCTACTGATGGCCTGGCTTACCAGCAGGCTCTGGTCCTGTCCCGGTTGCTTATAGCGCAGTTTAACGAAGGCCAGTTCGTTGCTGTTGCTGTGCTCCCGGCTAGCGGGCTTGCTGTAGCGCAGGTCACCGATGCGTTCGCCGCCGCTGCCGGCAAGTACTATTTCATACAGCGCTGTCACAGTGTGGCCGGCGCCGATATCCCCGGCATCGATCTTGTCGTTGTCGAAATCCTCGCGGTTTAACAGGCGATTCTCATAGCCAATCAGCCGGTACTCGCTGACCACGGCCGGGTTGAACTCAACCTGTATCTTGACGTCAGAGGCGATGGTGAGGAGTGTGGACTGCATTTCGTTGACCAGCACCTTCTGCGCTTCCTGCATGCTGTCGATGTAGGACGCGTTGCCGTTGCCCACATCTGCCAGTTGCTCCATCAGGGCGTAGTTATAGTTACCGGTACCATAACCCAGCGTTGTCAGCGCGATGCCTTTCTCGCGTTTACGTTCTATAAGGTCCTTCAGCGCCTCTATGCTCACCGTGCCGACATTCATATCGCCGTCGGAGGCGATGATGACACGGTTGATGCCGTCTTCGATGCGGTGCTGCTCCGCCAGAGCGTAGGCCAGTTCAATGCCGGCGCTGCCGTGGGTGCTGCCGCCTGCCTGCAGGCCGTCGATCGCTGCCAGGATAGTGGCTTTCTGGTTGCCCGGTGTGCTTTCCAGTACGGTACCCGCCGCGCCGGCGTACACCGCCAGGGCGATGCGATCTTCTGCCGTCATCTTGTTGACCAGCAGGCGCAGGGACTTTTTAACCAGGCCGAGCTTGTTGGCAGACTGCATGCTGCCTGATACATCTACCAGGAATACCAGGTTTGCCGGCGGGCGTTGTTCCATCGGCGGCTCATAGCCCTGTAGCCCGATTTGCAGTAGCTGGTGCCTGTCGCTCCAGGGCGCCGGGGCAAGCTCGGTGTTAATGCTGAACGGTTGTGTACCCTCCTGCGGCGACGCGTAGCTGTAACTGAAATAGTTAATCATCTCCTCCAGCCGGATCGCATCCGCAGGGGGTAGTCGGCCTTCCTGGGAGAGCATGCGCCGGACATTGGCATAGGCCGCTGTGTCGACGTCAATACTGAAGGTAGAGACCGGGTCTTCTGCCACTCGCTTTACGCCATTGTCCGGGTAGTGCAGGTAATTCTCCCTGTCTACCTGGTAGCCCGGCACAAAACCTGCCGATGTCGCCATTCCCATGGCGGAATCACTCATAGTCTCGTACAGCGATTGCGCCCGGAGTTTTGCAGCTGGCTTGATCTGTCGTTGCTGCTCTTCCTTGTTGGGTTCAACCAGCGGTGCAATTTGCAGCGGTTCCGGTGCCTGTGGTTCAAGCTTTCCGAT
>RCNC010007458.1_pt1 | contig 10988 bp, 9 predicted proteins | sample 2041301 | NCBI WGS metagenome assembly RCNC01 (sample SAMN09708231, study PRJNA481090) | Marine sediment metagenome, whole genome shotgun sequencing project. | biome: marine sediment; feature: ocean; material: sediment; isolation source: Sewage treatment plant 13A marine sediment (STP13A) ... | reverse complement strand
ATGGACCTGACGGACTGACAAAAGAGGTAAGGTAAGTCTCAATCAATTCATCGTTGCTGAATATTCCGAATGCTACTTCCGTTTTGTCACTGCTTAAGAGATCGATAGGAATATAGAGAATAAAGGTGGTTTCAAAAAGAGACTGGTCCTCAATCTCCATCAAGTTTCCTGCCATCATTATCTCCCCCTCATGGGAAAGCAATCTAATCTCCAAAGGTAAGTTTTCGTGGGTTTTATTTACAATTTTCAGGTTATAAACATTGGAAATGGTGCTGTTTTCATTCTCCTGGTAGAGGAGTCCCGGGGTTCGAAGTATGGTAGTTTCAATGATCGGTCGGGAAACAAGGGTATAGACAAAAAACGAAAGCAGTATAAGCAACACCACTGAATAGGCCCGGTTCCTTGGATTCCAAATGCTCTGATGTCCATGTTGTATTCCCTGCTCAGAATCATAACGGATGAGCCCCGGATCTTTTTTAGTGGCTTTCATCACGCTGTTGCACTGATCGATGCAGGCTGTACAATTGATGCACTCCAACTGCATCCCGTTGCGTATATCGATGCCGGTGGGACAGACTGAGAGGCATTGTCGGCAATCGATGCAATCGCCACTGGTTTTTGGCCCCCTGGGTTCCCCACGTTTGTAGTCATAACTGACCACAATGGAGTTAGAGTCCAGCAATACCCCCTGCATTCTTCCATAGGGACAAACCATGGTGCAGATCTGCTCCCTAAACCAGGAATAGACCCAGTAGAAGAAACCTGAGACTATCAGCATGATCATAAATCCAGTAGAATTGGAGCTAATGGGCTCTGAAATCAGTACAAACCATTTCTCGCTGCCTATAAACCACATGAGGAAGGTGTTGGTCATGGCCAGGGAGATCAGAATAAAGATGGAATGTTTGGCCAGTTTCTTTAATATCTTCTCCAGGCTCAAGGGTGCCTGATCCAGTTTATGCCGTTTGCGGTAGTCTCCCTCTATGAGATATTCCACTTTTCGGAAGACCATCTCCAGGAAGATGGTTTGTGGACAGGCCCAACCACACCAAAGCCGTCCAAAGGTGACAGTAAATAGCACAATAAACAGTACAAAGGACAACATCAAAAGGGCCAGAATTAAGGTGTCCTGTGCCCAAAATATGGCTCCAAAAATGATGAAGCGACGTCCTTCCACATCCAGAAGGATCAGGGGATTCCCGTTAACTCTAATGAAGGGAACTGCGATAAAAAATAGCAATACAAACCAGGAGAATAGGGTGCGACGGGTGTACCACTTTCCCTTGGGCTTTTTTGCATATACCCATTTACGACCTCCCCGTTCATCAAGGTTAATCGGCCGGTTTCTGAATGAAAGATCTGTATCACTCACAGGCTTCCCCCTGAGGTGCTTTGGCATTGGCCGGACTGGATCCCTTTAGGCTAAGCACATAACTGGAGACCTGCTGAATCTTGGTATCACTGAGCTGGGCCTTAAAGGCTGTCATCCCTTTGGCCGGATTCCCATTTTTGACCATGTCAAACACGCTTTGGAAATCGCAAGCACTGATCCAGGCATCGTCGGTGAGATTGGGTCCAATAGCATTACCCTCTCCATTCATTCCGTGACAGGCAAAACAGCTCATGGATGCATACACCTCTTTCCCGGCTGCAATATCGCCCGCATCGGTAAGCAATTGTAGCTCTTCTGTATCTGCAGTGGCCAGCTGGTATTTGGCATCGTGTTTTTGGGATTTTTTGACATACTTTGCCTCCTGGAGGTCGCCCACATCCAGCCAGAAATAGTTGGCCGCATAGATAATTGCAAATCCTATGGTGATATAGAATAAGGCCATGATCCAGCGTGGAGGAGGGTTATCCAACTCCTGGATGCCATCGTAATTATGCTCCAACATATGTTCATCCACTTCAGGGGATGTAGGCTGCTTACTGTTTTGAGTATTCTCTTCCATACCCTTATATTTAAGATATTTTCAACTCTTCCGAGTCATTATCGGTTAATATGGATTCTTTGATCTCGTTCATCTCTTTGGCTGGCCGTCGCATGGTACGAATCAGGATGACCACAAAAAGCACAAAAAATATCAGGAGTCCGATCACGTAGAAAACCTGGATTCCTGCAATATTCTCCAGCATATTACTCACTATGTTCATGATCGGTCTGATTTAAAGTTGCAGGATCAATATCTCGTCCCAATTTATGCATGTAGGCAATCATAGCCACCATATGCGAAGTGGGAGATACCTCTATTTTTGAGAGCTTCAGGTCATCAACAATGGTCTGGGCTTGTTTCATCAGGTCCTCTACAGCCACTTCATCATAGCCTTCGGCATAGGGAACTCCCAGGGTCTGCATGGCCCTTATCTTGTTGGGAACCAGATCCAGATTGACCTCCCTCTTGGCAAACCAGGCATAGTTGGGCATAATCGATTGCTCATTCATTTTTTGCGGATCCATAAAGTGGTTGTAGTGCCATGCTGCATTCTTATACATGGGGCCATTTAAATAACCCGCCCTGGCCAGGTCGGGACCCGTTCGCCGCGATCCCCACTGAAAGGGATGATCGTATACAAACTCTCCGATCTTGGAGTATTCGCCATAGCGGTCGGTCTCCCAGCGGAAGGGTCGGATCATCTGCGAATGACAGGTGTAGCATCCCTCTTTGACGTAGATATCCCGGCCCTCCAATTCAAGGGGTGTATAGGGGGTGACCGCCTCAATGGTAGGAATATTGGACTTAATAAAAATCATGGGGATAATCTCCACTGCCCCGCCAATGGCCAGGGCAATAAATACCAAGATGGAGAAGCGCACTGCTTTTCTCTCTATCCACCTGTGAATGGTCTCAGTGACCGGATTTCTAGCACCTCGCAGTACAAGTGCAGGAGCTTCTGAAAGTTCATTGTCCTCCACCTTGCCCAGAGCCATGGTTTTAAATAGGTTATATACCATGATCAGAAAGCCAGTAAGGAACATCACCCCGCTGACAATCCGAATGGTGTACATGGGTAGTATCTGGGTGAGGGTTTCCAGAAAGTTCGGGTAGGCCAGGAATCCTTCAGGAGTATACTCCCTTAACATAAGCCACTGTGTTACTGCAGACCAATATAGTGGGATGGCATAGATTAATATGGATAGGGTGGCAACCCAGAAATGGGTATTGGCTAATTTTTGAGAGTAGAGTTTTGTTTTAAATAGTTTCGGGACCAGCCAGTAGAGCATTCCAAATACCATGCCTCCGTTCCAGGCCATTCCTGCAATGTGGGTATGGGCAATGGTCCAGTCGGTAAAGTGTGTCATCTGGTTCACAGCTTTCAGCGACATCATGGGACCCTCAAAGGTAGACATCCCATAAGCCGTCACGGCTACAACAAAAAACTTCAGTGCCGCGCTGTCGCGTACCCTATCCCATGCTCCCCTGAGGGTGAGCAAGCCATTGATCATTCCCCCCCAGGAAGGTGCGATAAGCATAATGGAGAAAGTGATGCCCAGTGCCTGGGCCCACTCAGGCAATGCCTGGTAGAGCAGGTGGTGCGGACCGGCCCACATGTAAAGGAAGATAAGTGACCAAAAATGGATAATGGATAACTTGTAAGAGTAGATAGGCCTGTTGGCCGCCTTGGGCAGGTAGTAGTACATCAATCCCAGGAATGGAGTGGTCAGGAAAAATGCTACCGCATTGTGACCGTACCACCACTGCACCACCGCGTCCTGCGCACCTGCGTAAATGGGGTAACTCTTAAATAGGCTAATGGGGAGCTCAAAGGAGTTAACCACATGCAGGATGGCCACACCCAGGAAGGTGGCCAGGTACCACCAGATGGCTGCGTAGATATGCTGCACCCTCCTCTTTAAAATGGTACCAATCATGTTCCATCCGAAAATCACCCAAACCACAGCCACCATGATATCTATGGGCCATTCAAGCTCTGCATACTCCTTGCCCGTGGTAAACCCCAGCGCAAATGTCACAGCTGCCAGAACGATGATCAGCTGCCATCCCCAGAAATGGATCTTGCTGAGCACATCGCTGAAAAGCCTGGCTTTAAGCAATTTTTGAAGGGAATAATAGACACCCGCAAAAATAGCGTTCCCCACAAAAGCGAAGATCACCGCATTGGTGTGAATGGGCCTCAACCTTCCAAATGTGGTGTATTCCAATCCAAAATTAAAGAAGGGGAAGGCCAGTTGCGACGCAATGAGGACACCCACCAATACAGCCACCACGCCCCAGATGATCGTGGCTAAAATAAATAATTTAACAATCTTATTGTCGTAATAGAATTTCTGGTTCTCCATAAGTTCTGGCATTAATTCAATAGTTCATTTCAATGAGGAGTCTCTTCGTCTTCAATGGGCTCATCTTCAAACAAGATCCTTCGTGCCGGAGTGTCATTATCTTCAAACTGACCATCGCGTACCGCCCAGATAAAAGCACCTAAAAAGATAAGTGCTGCGAACAGGCTCACTCCGATCAATAGATAGAAAATATTCATCCGACTGCGTTGTATTATTGTTTACTGTACCTTCTGACCTTAACTAACTGGTAGACTACATATCCTATGACGGCCCAGGCACCTCCTGCAAAAAGGAGGTAGGAAAAGAGCAACCAGAGGGAGATATTGTCATTGGTGGACCAGAGGACCTCGGCCTTAATCAATTTTGGCACTTCCTTCATTTTACCCACCCTGGCCTTATCCAGGTATACCACCTCGGCCTCGTATTCATCATTCAGGGATACTACGATACTCATGAATCCCTCTTCATCCCCAATGGCATTCTCCGGTATCCTGTATTCTGCCCTTCCATTTTCATTGGTCACAGCCTTGCCAATTTCTATATTACCAAAGGCTCGTTTGGAGCTGATAATCACTGGTGCATTTACCAGGCTCGCATAGGTGCTGTTCTCTCCTTCGGATTCAGCCAGAATTTCTACCGTGGAATTCTGTTCGTTGACCGATGCCAGCAGCTTAGCTTTTATTGGAGGGGCATCCACAAGGATCATCTCTCCACCCGGTTTGAAATTCACAATAAAATTGACCAGCTTCCACCTGTTCTCCTCCGAAATAGATCCCTCAAATGGTGGCATGATGCCCCTGCCATTGGTAATTTTATAGTAAAGGGCTCCTTCAGTGTTCAGGTGCATCCTTTCAGAGGCCACATCCACTGGCGTGGGGACCAGTGCCAATGGATTATTCTTCCCAGGATCACCATGGCAAGACTTGCAGTTAATGGTATACAGATCTTTCCCGGTTTCCACATTCTCCAGGATATAAGGAGAAGGATTGGAAACGTTCGATTCGGCATCCGGGATAATCCAGTCCTGACCCAAAACCAGTTGTGCACATGAAAAAAGCAGCACTGCGCTTAAAAAACTCCATTTTCTATTCATGGCCAGCTAGTTTTTAGGTTTTTCAGTAAAGTATTTCTTATCGATGCCCTTCTCCTCGGCATACTCCCAGATGGTGATTACAGGAAACAGTTTTGCCAGGATAGATATAATTAAGAGACTCGCAAAAAACGAGAAGAGCATAATCATGATCTCTATGCTGGTGGGATTATAGTGATGGAAGTTTTCGGGTACATTCTGCACCGGCAGAAAGGGGTGCTCCAGGGTGGGAATTACAATTAGATACCTTTTGAACCAAGCTGATAAGAGTACCACCACCGCGATCAGTGTAAGTGGCAAAGGCTTCCTGAAGAACCTCAGCCTGATGAGCAGGATGGGCAAGACTAGCCCCACAATCTGAACAAACCAGAAAAGGAAGGCATAACCCCCTGAAAAGAGTTCGCTGAGATGAACACCTTCGGCCAGTTTCATTTTGTAAACAGGCACCAAAAATTCGTTGACATTGAAATAGAGGTAGACCAGGCTCACCAGCACCAGCAATTTGCCCATTTTATCGAAATGGATATCTTCATAATACTCCTGAAGGCCATACCTTACTCGGTATACATACATCAGGATAATGACCGCTGCTGTTCCGGCCACAAATGCACCCACCACAAAATAGGGTCCGAATATGGTGCTGTCCCAACCCGGACGAAGGGTGGCCGCAAATAACCAGGAGGTAACCGTATGGATGGAAAGACCTACCGGAATGATCAGTATCATAAGTACACGAAGGGCATGGTAAATGGTTTTGTATTGTTGGTCATTTCCCTTCCAACCCAAAGCCAGCACTTTGTAGAGTTGAAGTTTCCATTTGGGAAGCTCTGATCCCAATCGGTTCCGCATCAGGGCAAGATCCGGAATCAGTGGAATGTAAAAAAGCAGTACAGAGATGGCCAGGTAGGTCGAAACCACTGTCAAATCCCAAACAATGGGAGATGCAAACCTGCCATGCAAAAATACATTCAACAGCCTGTCGGGACGCCCCATGTCCATCACGATAATAACACCGGCCAGGGCTGTTGCTGCAATGGCGATCTGCTCTGCAGCGCGGGATACAGGTTTTGCCCAGCTAATTTTCAGTAAGTGCAGGACCGAGCTAATCAACAGGCCCACCAGGCTGATTGCCACAAAGAATACAAAGTTGGCAATATACAAACCCCAGGATACATAGTCCCGCATTCCAGTCACACCCAATCCATTGTCGAACTGTATGATCCAGCCCCACAAACATGATCAGAATAAAGAACCAGAACCTGGTCAGTTCATCCTTTTTTACGATGGATCTTGTTAAATCGCTTACTATCTTATCCAATAGCTTCCTTGATTCTTCAGGAGATTCAATTTTATTCATCTGTAAGCTTATTAAGTTCTGTTACAATTGTTCAGATTCAATTGGGAAAGCCCTGTCTTTGGGTGGTAAATAGTAAACCCTGGGTTGAGTGCCAAGCTCCTTCATCAGGGTATAAGCTGCTCCATCCTCCACCAGTTTGGAGAAACTAACAGTCTCTTTGGTGGTTCCATTGGTCACTGCATCCTCGTTTCTGTCTCCAAACCAGTAGACTCCATTGGGACAGGCCGAAACGCATGAAGGAAGTTGTCCCTCCCGCAAGCGGTCCGCACTGAACAGACACTTGGAGATGGTCCCCTTTTTCTGGGGCACATTGGCCTCTATATTGTAGGTAACCCCTTCGTATTTCTCGGCATCCCTGGGTTCAAACCAGTTAAATACCCGGGCCGAATAGGGACAGGCTGCAATACAGAATCGGCATCCAATGCAGCGCTCATTGTCGATCAATACGATGCCATCTTCCCGCTTGAAAGTGGCATTCACCGGGCACACTTTGGTACATGGAGGATTGTCGCAATGCTGACAGGGTTTAGGCATGAAATATGGGGAAGTCTGTTCGGTCTCCTGCATCTGAAGCACATTGATGTGGTGCTGCTCAGGTCTTAGCTGATGGTGACTCTGGCAAGCCTTCATACACTCACGTGCATTGCGGCACTTGGACAGGTCAATCACCATCACCCAACTCCTGCCGGGCAAACCTTTCCTTCCTCTTTTCTGATTTTCAGTTAGAGAGGGCATTTCCGCAGGGCTTAGTTGCGATTTGTCCACCTCAACCAGCTCACCGCTGGAAGTGAGAAGGGTGATCTTATCACCGGATACCTCTTCCACCCTGTTGCACGAAGCCAGCATACTGCCACTTCCAATTACACCAGTTGCTCCCAGGGTAGCTCCCAGTGTCTTCATGAATTTTCTTCGGGAATTATTCTCCATAGATTTCTTGTTTAAGAGGTGTGGATCTCCATTTATATGGGCTAATTCAGTTAGTTTTTGTTAGACTCGGGTATATGATACCTGATTCTCTCATTAAAAATAGGGATTCCGCTTAAGCTGACAAATTATCAAAGGATGATTTACATCATGCAATCAGGAGGGGTAAATCAATCCATTCAGGAAATGATCGTTTCAGGCTAAAAAAGCCGTCATTTTTAGTACAATTTAGGCTAAGGAAATCATTTATGTCACTGGTAATCAGGGCTAAATAGATATGAGGGAATCTTCTTATCTTTACTAATTACAAATTAAGCATACATGGCATCCTACATCCTTCTTAGGGACAATTTCCGGATCAAATCTCTGCTGATCTTGCTGCTCTTAGTAGCATCCAATACCTTAAGGGGTCAAGCACCCTTTGATTTAGAAAAAGTCATCTATCAAGCTGAGGACAGGATTGCGGTGGAAAAGGTTCTGAGTCTTTTTACCGAGAATAAAAAGGCCTCAAATGCCGCCTTGATGGTAGAAGTGGGAAATCACTTTCTGGGGAAACCCTATGTGGCCCATACCCTGGAATCGGATAGAGAACAGCTGGTGATTAATGTGCGTGAAGTGGATTGTACCACCTTTGCTGAGTACTGCCTGGCACTCTCCATTACCACACACAATCCCCATCCATCTTTCGAACAGTTTGCCGCTGAGTTGCTAAGAATCAGATACCGCGACGGAGTGATTGAAAGCTACCCTTCCAGGTTGCACTACTTTTGCGACTGGATCTATAACAACGAGCAAAAAGGACTCATTAAGGACATGTCGAGAGATATAGCCCAAACCCCTGTCAACAAAACAATTGATTTTATGAGTACCCACCCGGATAGCTATAAGCAACTGAAAGAGGATCCAGGCTTGGTGGAAAAGATTGCGCAGCAGGAGAGAGAGATTTCGAAGCGGGAGATGTACTATGTCCCTGAGTCAAGAGTGGCAGAGCTGGAATACCAGTTAATGGAGGGCGATATCGTAGGAATTACCACAGGAGTAAAAGGCCTTGCCATCTCCCATGTGGGCATCCTGGTAAAGAGAGCAGGACGGATTCACCTCTTACATGCATCAAGTGCAGCCAATAAGGTAGTGGTATCAGCTTACACCCTGGAAGCTTATCTGGTAAATAGCAAATCGGCCACAGGCCTAATGGTAGCTCGCCCCCTTTAACAGACCATATTAAAAATCAGACCATGAAAAAGAGTGTCATCACCCAGGTAGAGATTTTCAAGCTTAATATTCCTTACAAGGAGCCCTTTGTTTTCTCGCTGGGAATCATTCCTGAAGCCACAAATGTGGTGATCAGGATCCATACCTCCACAGGGCTTAGTGGAACTGGCGAGTGTGCTCCCTTTGTGTTTATTGTAGGTGAAACCCAGGAAACCGTCTTTGAACTGGCCAAGCAGGTAGGTAAGCTGCTTGTAGGCAAGGATCCCTTTGCCATTGAGGACCGGCTGGCTGAGATAGACCGGGCCGTGAAGGGAAACTATACCATGAAGAGTGCCTTTGATATGGCCCTCTATGACCTGCTAGCCCGAAGGGCCGACCTGCCACTCTATAAGTTACTTGGTGGAAGTAACAGTCGGGAGGTATATACCGATATGACCATCAGTATAGGCACTCCGGAGAAGATGGCCAATGATGCTCTGGAGTTCAAAAAGTCGGGATTCCCGGCCATCAAGATAAAATTGGGCACCACTCAGAAAGAGGATGTCAACAGGATTAAAGCCATTCGGGAGGCTGTGGGCATGAACTACCCCATACGGATTGATGCCAACCAGGGCTGGGATACCCTCACTGCCATCGCCACATTGAAGGCGCTGGACAAATACAACATCGAGCACTGTGAAGAGCCCATTGCCCATTGGAACAGCCGGGATCAGGTCAAAGTGAGAGAGAACAGCCCCATCCCCATCATGGCCGACGAGTCCCTGTTTGACCATCACGATGCCTTTCGCCTGGCCCATCTGGGGGCCTGCGACTTCTTCAATATTAAGTTTTCAAAATCGGGAGGGATCAACAATGCCCTCAAGATCATAGCCATTGCCGAGGCCTCAGGTATAAAGAGCCAGGTGGGATGCATGTCCGAATCTCGGTTTGGACTCACTGCTCTGATGCACCTGGTGGCGGCCCGGGAAAACATTGTCTACTTTGATATGGACTCTTCCCTGATGCTGGCCGAAGATCCGGTGAAGGATGGAATTGAATATAAAGGCAGTGGAAAATGGGTTTTGGACGAGAGCCCGGGCATTGGAGCCTCCTTTGATGAAGCCTATCTGGAATCCATGGAGAAGGAGCTTGTATAATGACCTCCAGGCTAGTCATTGAAGAATAAATCCAAGGATCAGATAAAGCACCACCGTCAGACCTCCGGTAAGCAGGGCATAGGGCAGTTGCGTCCTCACATGATCGATGTGGTCAGAAGCTGAAGCCATGGAGGAGATGATGGTGGTATCGGATATGGGTGAACAGTGATCTCCAAATACGCCGCCGCCCATGGTAGCAGCCACCACAAGGAAGAGATTTGCGTCATGTACCTCAGCCATGGGAAGTGCAATGGCAATCATAATGGCAAAGGTACCCCAAGAGGTTCCTGTGGAAAAAGCAATGAATGCGGAGAGGATAAAAATAATGGCAGGCAACAGGGCAGGTGACAACCACCCTTCTGTAATTCCGGCCACATATTCTCCTGTTCCCAGGCTGTTACACACATGGCTGATGGAGAAGGCCAGCATCATCAGCAGGGCCAGGGGCATTAACTCACTGATTCCTTTCAGAATGAGCTCAACCATTTTTCGGATTTTGATAATTCCCTGGGCACGGTAAAAAATCATGGCAACCAATATGGCAGAGGTGACCGAATAGAGCACAGCGGCAGATCCCGATCCTTTTCCCAGTGCTTTCGCCAGATGGTTCATGAAGGAAGAGGCATCCTCCACCAGGTTCCAACCTGTATAGGCCAGGCTTACAACCATCATTACAACCATCGTCCCCAAAGGCAAAATCATGTTTATAGCCCGGGGCTTTATACCCTCCTTCATTTCATAGGAGGTGATCTCCTCAGAGACCATGGGCCTGGCTCCTTCATTAAGCAACTTTCCAGTCTCCCTGGTGCGTTTCTCTGCCCTGGCCATGGGGCCAAAATCCTTTCGTGAAACAATAATAACAAAGACCATGATAATGGCCAGCATGGGATAAAAATTATAGGCCATGGCTGAGACCAGGGTCATAAACGGATTTTCAATTCCCTGGGTAAGCAACAGTCCCATGATAAA
>RCNC010003066.1_pt1 | contig 10989 bp, 3 predicted proteins | sample 2041301 | NCBI WGS metagenome assembly RCNC01 (sample SAMN09708231, study PRJNA481090) | Marine sediment metagenome, whole genome shotgun sequencing project. | biome: marine sediment; feature: ocean; material: sediment; isolation source: Sewage treatment plant 13A marine sediment (STP13A) ... | reverse complement strand
ATTTTCAGTTCTTAACTTACATCAAATATTACACAAGATAATACCAGCTGATTTTTTACTGCTAATCAGAATGTTCTTTGAAGTCATAATAACTCAGATTTGTAAATAAGGTGTTTTGGGAAAACAATACTCGCGATAAGAAATATCTGGCTCTATAGATTTTCAATTCGTTGGTAAGACACTCTTTTCCTTACAGATTTTGTCTGAGTACACTCTCCGGAACTCGATATTATCTTTTACCCTGATCGCGAAAAAGCCGTGTATAATCAATATACCCTCCATCAGGATCTAAATAATCGTCTGGTTCATAATGCAATAGATCAAGTGTGTATACATCATTTAATTAAGTACGTAAATAAACCAACTTATATCATTACTAACCTAAACTTTAGTACTTATGCTTAATTCTGCTTTACGGAAAGGTGGCATATTATCACTTCTCCTTATAGGTTTTGCGATCAGCATAACCTACGCACAGGAAATCACAATTACAGGTACTGTCTTTGATGAAGCTTCCGGTGAATCAATAATTGGTGTTACAGTCGTTGTAAAAGGTACAACTAGAGGCGCCGCATCCGACCTGGATGGTAAGTATAGTATTGCTGCCAGCAAAGGAGAAACTCTTGTTTTTACGTCTATCGGCTATGCAACTGTTGAAGAAATCATAGGTGATGCTACAACTATCGATGTAGTACTTGGCACATCGTTAGAAGAGCTTGATGAAGTTGTGGTGATTGGATATGGATCTGTCAGGAAAAAGGACGCCACCGGGTCGGTTGCGTCAGTAAAAACAAAAGACTTCAACCGTGGAGCAAGCATATCTCCAGCTGACCTGCTCCAGGGTAAGGCTGCCGGTGTGATGATCACCAACAGCAGTGGTGATCCGGGAGCAAATTCAACCATCCGCATACGCGGTAACTCTTCCGTAAGGGCAGGTAATGACCCGCTTATTGTAGTCGATGGTGTTCCCCTTTCAGGAGGGACTACTTCTGCAGATGCTGATTTAGGTGGCGGTTCGGGTATTGGCAACTCCAGTGCGCGTAATCCGTTGAATTTTATCAATCCCAATGATATTGCCAGCATGGACATCCTGAAAGATGCTTCTGCCACTGCAATTTACGGGTCACGTGGGGCGAACGGGGTAATTATCATTACAACCAAACAAGGTGCAGCAGGCGCTAATGCCATTGAGTATAACGCCTCTTTTAGCACAGCATCTATTTCAAACAGAATAAAACTTCATTCAGCTGACGAATTTGCCGCACTTGCCCCCTTACAGGACCAGGGTGGTGATGTGGATGCACTGGATGCCATTCTGCGGAACGCCTTTTCTCAAAACCACAATTTAGCTTTCAGGGGGGGAAGTGAGGATATGAAATATCGCCTTTCACTGGGTTATCAGAACCAGAAGGGTATCATCAAAAATAGCGATTTGAAAAAATATACTGCCAACCTGAATGTAACACAGGAGTTTTTTAAAGACAGGTTGAAAATAAATGCCGTTATGCTTTATTCAACCGTAAATGACACGTATGCTCCTGTTTCAACAAGTGCTGGTTTTGAAGGCAGCCTGGTTGGTAATGCGCTGACATGGAATCCCACCAGGGAATTCAAACTTGCAGATGGATCTTACGATCAGTTCTCATCGAGTGACTCAAACCCATTGGCCATGTTGGAATATATTGATGATAAAGCCAAAACGAATCGCTTTCTCTCGAACTTATCTGCTGCATTCAAAATAATGGAAGGTCTGGAATATAAGGTGAACCTTGGTGTTGACGAATCAAATTCATCAAGAAGTACTGAGCTTTCAAGTTTATTAAACCGTCAGGATATACTTGGCCGGGGGTTTGCCAGTATATTTGACCGGCACTCTAACAGTCTGTTACTTGAACATACATTAACCTATGATAAGTTTGTCAGCGATAAAGTTCGTCTCAATGCTCTCTTAGGTTACTCATACCAGACATTCGAGCGTTCAGGGAAACAAATTTCAGGTAAAGATTTTGAATACGATCAGGTTCCTTACGTGAACCAGTTACAATCTATCTCACAGTCTGAAAGAGATGTGTCTTCATTCAAAGATCCGACCAGTGAATTACAGTCATACTTCGGAAGGGTATATGTAAGCCTTTTTGAAAAGATCATGGCGACTGCCACCGTACGTGCAGATGGTTCAAGCAAATTTGGAACCAACAACAAGTATGGTGTGTTCCCTTCATTTGCACTGGCTTACCGTATTTCGGATGAAGCTTTCATTCCCGATGTTTTCGATAACATGAAATTACGTGTTGGCTGGGGTAAAACCGGTAACCAGGAGTTCCCTGCGGGTTCATCCCAGGCTCAATACGAAATTACCATGGAAGGTTTAACCAGGAGTCAGTATGATAATCCTGACTTAAAATGGGAAACTTCAACCACATGGAATGTTGGTCTTGACTTTGCATTATGGGATAGGAGACTTTCTGGTACTGTCGAATATTTCAACAAGAACACCGTAGACCTTCTTTTTAATGCAGAGGCTGCAATGCCAGGACCTTCAGGAGCCAGGAGATGGACAAATCTTGATGCCAATGTAAATAACAAAGGATGGGAAATTGCTTTGAATGCACTGATTGTTGACGGGGGCGATTTCACCTTCAATCTTGGCGGTAATATCAGTTTCATTCAAAATATACTGGAAAACTTCGATGGTGTTGTCGAAACAGGCATGTTGCACGGTCAGGGTATAACAGATACTCCAACTCAGCGTTTTGTTAGCGGCCAACCACTTAATGTATTTTACATGCTGAAATATATGGGGCTGGATGCTGCAGGTTTAGGAACTTACAGTGAATCAAAGCAATATCTGCAAGATCCCAATCCAAAAACTATTCTTGGTATAAGTGCCCGCCTGGCCTACAAAGACTTTGATCTGATCGCTAACCTCAATGGTGCATATGGCCAATATGTATATAATAATACAGCTACAAGTGTACTGGTGGTAGGTAACCCCGGCAAAGGAAGAAATACATCACCGGATTACACTGAACCTGGTGAAAGTATTGACAATGCACTTAAAGCTTCAACACGATACCTTGAGAAAGGCAATTATTTACGCCTTAACAACCTGACTTTAGGTTATACGCTTAGAAATGCACCGTGGGTTTTTAAATCACTGCGTTTTACCCTGACTGGTCAGAATCTGTTTGTGATCACGGACTTTACCGGATTTGATCCGGAAGTTAACATCGATAAAAATATAGACGATGTGCCGTCTTATGGTATTGAATATACACCGTATCCATCGGCCAGAACATTTACATTCGGGCTTAACGTATCATTTTAAATAATTTAGAAAATTATTATCATGAAAAATACTAAAACAAAACTACCGGCTGTAATTGCAATCATCACTTTTATATTTGTTGGTTGTTCAGATCTGGAAGAACAATTTGAAGACCGGTTAACATTAAAACAGGTAGAAGAAGCCACCGCTGGTGAAACACCAGATGTTTCAAATTTACTAGTTGGAGCATATGGTACCCTCAGGGATGTTCATGGTAGTGGAGCTGATATGATTGGTGAACATACCGGTGATGCCCTTATTGCTCCCACACGTGGTGGTGACTGGGATGACAATGGTGCATGGCGTGCATTACACCAGCATACATGGGATGCAGATTTCAGCAACATACGTAACTTCTTTAACAGGTACACAAGCGGTTTATTTTCGGCCATTGACCTTCTTCAATTCAATCCAAGTACACAGCAGGAAGCTGAAGCACGTTTCCTGAGGGCCTTTTATGTATTTTGGATTTGCGACGGATGGGCACAGGTTCCGATGCGAGAACCAGGAGCACCACTTGCGGAACTACCCTATGTTATGAGCAGCTCTGAAGCGATCGCTTATGTAATCTCTGAGCTGGAAGCGATTGTTGGCAACCTGCCTCCTGATGATGTGCCCTGGGTGGCTACCCAGCCTGCAGCATATGCCTTATTGGCAAAAGCATACTTAAATAAGGCAGTCTATGAAAGTGCCGACCGTCTGACATTCACGTTTGACGCCGGTGATATGACTAAAGTTATTGAAAACTGTGATGCCATCATCAACTCGGGTGACTTTGAATTGGAATCTCAATATTTCGATAACTTCACTTCCGACAATGGTGAAAATTCCTCGGAATTGATTTTCTGTTCAAAAAATACTGCAGGTGTTCAGTCAGAAGGTGTAAGGGGAACATGGATGTCAGGATTGCACTATAATCAAACGCCGAGCGGATGGAATGGTTTTAGCACCCTGGCTGATTTTTATAATACTTTTGAAACCGATGACAACCGTAGAAGTGCTGAATTACCCACATTAAAAGCAGAAACCGGTTTATTGGCTGGCTTAGCTTTAGGACAACAGTATAATGCAGCAGGTGAAGCCCTGGAGGATCGTCAGGGAAATCCATTGTCATTCACACTGGAAAGTCCAATTATGGTTTCAGGTGGTCTTCTTGAAATCAGTGGTGTCCGTGTTTACAAATTTATTCCGGACATGACCAATGAAGAAACTCCTGGAAATGACTTTACATTTTTTAGATATGGCGATATACTGTTAACGAAAGCCGAAGCCTTACTGCGTTCAGGTCAAAATGGCCCGGCTTTAACTATTGTAAATGAGTTAAGAGGTGTTCGCGGAGCCAGTGACCTAGGGTCAATTGACGAAGCATCATTATTGGCCGAAAGGGGGCGTGAATTGTACATGGAAGGCTGGAGGCGTAATGACCTTATCCGTTATGGTAAATTCCTTGACGCATGGCAGGATAAACCAGCTTCTAACCCAACTTATTTATTGTTCCCCTTCCCTTCAGCTCAGATTGTGGCAAATCCGGATTTAGTACAAAATCCGGGATATTAATAATCTCAGATAGTAAAAGCTTATACAATACTTCAGTTGTGATTAAAGCCAGGGTGCCAGTGCACTCTGGTTTTATATATTTTTATATTTAATGGAATAAGTCTAAATTATATCCAACTATCAAGCACTCTATGAGCAGGATTAGAATTCTACCATTTTTCATTGTGGTATTCATCGCCGCTTGTCAGAATAATCAAAAGGTTGAAATCCCCAAAGACACCCTGTTCCATCTGATATCTTCTGAAGTGAGTGGTATCAGTTTCATCAATAAAATAAGCAATGAGAAAGACTTGAATATTTTTCTCTACCGAAATTTCTACAATGGCGGAGGGGTTGGAATTGGAGACATCAATAATGATGGTTTAGCTGATATATATATGATCGCCAACCTTGGGGAAAACAAATTGTTTCTGAACCTGGGTGACTTCCGTTTCAGGGACATTACTGCCAGTTCGGGTGTAGCAGGAGATCATGCCTGGTCTACCGGCGTGGTGATGGTGGATATCAATGCCGATGGTTTACTGGATATCTATGTCTGCAATGCAGGAAACGTTAAGGGTGATGACCCGGAAAATGAGCTGTTTATTAACAACGGGGATCAAACTTTTTCGGAGCGGGCCGAGGAATACGGATTGGCGGATGATGGTTTTACCACCCATGCTGCTTTCTTTGATTATGATGTGGATGGCGACCTGGATATTTATGTCCTGAACAACAGTTTTATTCCCGTAAACAGCCTGGGTTACTCCAATAATCGAATGGTGAGAAGTGATAATTGGGACGTTCCCGAACTGGTAAAGGGAGGTGGTGATAAACTGCTCAGAAACGACAATGGCAAATTTACTGATGTGAGTGAGGAAGCTGGCATCTTTGGTAGCCTTATAGGATTTGGAATGGGGGTAACCATAGGCGATCTCAACCAGGATATGCTGCCGGATATATATGTTTCAAATGACTTCTATGAAAGGGATTATATATACGTCAATAATGGCGATGGGACGTTTACAGAAAAAATAGAAGATTGGATGGCTCATCTAAGTCTTGCCTCTATGGGAGCTGACATAGCTGACATAAATAACGATGGATTCTCTGAAGTTTTTGTAACGGATATGTTGCCCGAGGGAGATACACGATTGAAAAACACCACCGATTTTGATCAATACCATATTTACAATCTAAAGTTTAACGATGGTTTTTATCACCAGCTTATTCAAAACACTTTACATCTGAATAATGGCAATGAAACATTTTCTGAAATTGCTTTTCACAGCGGTGTAGCAGAAACCGACTGGAGCTGGGGACCTGTAATCTTCGATATGGACAACGATGGGTATCTTGATATTTTCGTTGCGAATGGAATCTACCATGATCTTACCAATCAGGATTTTATCGATTTTTTTGCCAATGAAATTATCCAGAAAATGACCATGTCAGGCAAAAAAGAGGTAGTTGACTCGATTATCAATAAAATGCCCAGCACGCCTATCCCAAATTATGCTTTCAGAAACAATGGGGATTTAACTTTCACAAATATGAGCAAGGAATGGGGATTAGATATCCCCGGTTTCTCAAATGGTACAGCGTATGGCGACCTGGATAATGATGGAGATCTGGATTTAATTGTAAACAATGTGAACCAACCTTGCTTTGTATATCGGAACAGGGCCAGTGAAAAGAGTGGGTATCATTATCTGAAAGTAGAGCTAAAAGGTGATGGTCAGAATACCATGGGTATTGGAAGTGTGGTGAAAATCTATAATGGTGATCAGGTACATAAGCAGGAATTGATCCCATCCAGGGGATTTCAATCCTCTGTTAGTCATATATTGAACTTCGGATTAGGTAATGTAACAGCCGTCGATTCTGTGGAGGTTATCTGGCCCGGTTATCTAAGAGAGTCAACCGGGCGTATCAGTACTGACCAGATGCTTACGTTTAACATCAGGGATGCAGTACATGAAAAACTGCCAGGTAGAAACAGCGAGATGCGAGCGGAAAGATTTGCTGAAATCGAATCGCCAATATATCCGCATGCTGAGAACCTCTATTCCGATTTTGATTACGAGGGTCTGATTGTCCGCATGTTATCGCGCGAAGGTCCTGCCATGGACGTGGGCGATATAAACAACGATGGCCGGGAGGATCTGTTTATTGGAGGAGCAACGAATGCCGGGGGACAGATTTATCTTCAATCAGCAAAGGGTAAAATGATCTCTCAGACAAATGACTGCTTCGTTGAGGACAAGAAGTATGAAGATACTTCCGCAAGGTTTCTTGATGCAGACGGAGACGGGGACCAGGATCTGTATGTGGGATCCGGGGGAAATGATAAGCAGGATGTGTCCAGATTATTACGTGACCGCTTATATATCAATAATGGTAAAGGTGTATTTGAAAGAGCGGAAGCTGCAATTCCGGATTTCAGGTATAATACTTCTGTGGTTGCTCCCTGTGATTTCGACCAGGATGGTGATATGGACCTGTTTGTAGGCAGTTTAAGTGTTTCACGTATATACGGCATCGATCCCAAACACTATCTGCTCGAGAATGATGGAGGAGGTACGTTCAAAGATATCACTGAAGCCAGGGCATATAGGTTCGGTGACATGGGGATGGTTACAGATGCAGTATGGCAGGATATGAACAAGGATGGTTTGAAAGATCTTGTGGTTGTAGGGGAATGGATGGCTCCTGTAATCTACCAAAATTCCGGACGCAGATTAAGTCCAATCGAAACTTCACTCGATGGACTGTCGGGATGGTGGAATGCCATAGCAGTCGCCGATCTGGACATGGACGGAGATATGGATATGGTGCTTGGCAACAGGGGTGACAACTCCTGTATAAAAGTCAGCAGTGCAGCGCCGGTAAAATTATTTGTCAATGACTTCGACAATAATGGGACTATCGAACAGATATGTACAAGGACCATTGAGGGTAATGACAAACCCATTCACATGAAAAGAGAGCTAACAGTTCAGCTTCCCGCTCTCCTCAAAACGAACCTTACGTTTTCAGCATATGCCGAAAAATCCATCTATGAATTGTTCCCGGAAGATATAATGGCAAATTCCATCCTTAAGGAGGTTACGACCTCTGAGAGCCTTGTGGCCTATAACGAAGGTGAAAACCATTTCAGAACAGAAGCCTTGCCACAGGAAATCCAGTTTACCAGTGTAAATGTGATTGCGGTTACTCATTTGAATAACGATCAATACCCTGATATAATCCTTGGCGAAAATAACCATAGTTATAAACCACAGTTTGGCAGGCTTGATGCCGGTTTCGCCCATATACTCTGCGGAAGTGAGCATGGATTTTTAAATCCTGAACGAATTGGGGCTTCGAGCCGGGGAGTAGTGAACAGCATTAAATTGATCACCCTGAATGATGAGCAACACTTTATACTTGGAATCAATAATGAGAAGTCAAAAATATATAAAGTCAACAGGTAAGACTTCCTGCTTTCTGATCCTGATAGTCCTTGCCTTTGCATGCGGTCCAAATGACAGCCAGCAATTCAATATGATCTTTTCGTCAGTATCAGGCATTGAATTCGTGAATGAAGTTGTTGAGAGTGAAGATGCAAACATCCTCGATTATCTATATTTCTACAATGGTGGTGGAGTTTCCGTGGGTGATCTCAATAATGATGACCTGCCCGATCTGTTTTTTATTGCCAACCAGCAGAGCAATGCCCTCTATCTGAACCAGGGTAATATGAAATTCAAAAACATCACGGAAGATGCAGGAGTTGCAGGTCATTCTGATTGGAATACCGGTTCGGTAATGGCCGATGTGAATAACGACGGACTTCTGGATATTTATGTACTGGCGGTTGTAGGGGTATGCGGTTTTGACGGCAGGAATGAACTCTACATCAACCAGGGAGATGGAACTTTTAGAGAAGAGGCAGTCAGGTATGGACTCGATTTTGACAGTTATTCAGGATCTGCAGCGTTTTTCGATTACGATAAAGATGGCGACCTGGACATGTACCTCTTAAACCAGGCCGTTCACACCTCTGGCTCATATGGACCTGCCACCCTCCGTTACCAGCAGAATTATGAATCAGGCGATAAGTTGATGGAGAACCAGGGAGGCCGCTTTGCTGATGTAAGTGAAAAAGCCGGTATGCTGGGTGGCCCCATTGGGTATGGATTGGGACTGGGTATCGCCGATTTTAACAATGACGGATGGGATGATATATACGTGGGCAATGATTTTCACGAAGACGATTACTATTATATCAACAATGGTGATGGTACTTTTTCGGAACAGCTTAAAGAGCATTTTGGTATGGTCAGCCGCTTTTCAATAGCTAACGACATTGCAGACATAAATGGAGATGGTTTTGTGGATATCATAACGCTTGATATGTTGCCCGAAGAAGAAAAAACACTGAAAGTTTCAAAAGGCGACGAACCGATTGAATTCCAGAGCAGGCTTGCTAAACTGGGCTATCATCCCCAGTACATGCGCAACATGCTTCAGATCAGCGATGGTGGGGATTTTTTCTCGGAAACGGCTTTTATCAGCGGGGTAGCCGCCTCGGACTGGAGCTGGTCTCCGCTTTTGGCTGACCTGGACCAGGACGGGATCCTGGATCTGTTCATTTCAACAGGTATTCACCGAAGGCCCAATGATCTTGATTATATCAAGTTTATCTCCAATGAACAGATCCAAAATAAACTGAGCAAAACAAATTTGGCAGACAAAGAAGCATTGAACGCAATGCCGGGGGGTGCCGTTCACAATTACGTGTTCCAGGGTGAAGGGCAGCGTTTCAGAAACAGGTCCGGGCAATGGATGCCCTGCGACACATTGAAATCGCATGGTGCTGCCTATGCCGATCTTGATAATGATGGTGATCTTGATCTGGTTGTAAATAATTACGGTCATCCTCCTGTTATATACCAGAATAAGAACAGCAGCGACTACAAGCATTTGAAAATTAAGTTTAGTTATCAGGACAGGAACAGATTTGGTGTCGGAACCAGAGTATTGCTTTATTCTCAAGATAAATTACAAAGCCGCCAGCTACACTGCACCCGTGGTTTTCAATCTTCAGTTGAACCCGTTCTTCATTTTGGATTAGGTACTTTGGATATTGTTGATTCGCTGATTATCATCTGGCCTGACAACAGGTACCAAAAACTGGAACAGGTAGTTACGAACCAAACATTGAATATTAGCCCTTCAGAGAACTTGCAGCAATTTAACTGGAAACGATTAAGTCCGGTCCGGGAAAAATGGTTTGAACCACCTGATACTGCAAAAATCATTGTAGCAGCTCACCTGGAAAACAACTACGAAGATTTTCTCAGGGAAAAACTTATTCCGTACAAAATATCAGCTGAAGGTCCGGCATTGGCGGTTGGCGATGTAAATGGTGATGGATTGCAGGATGTATACCTGGGCGGATCAAAACACAATACAGCAAAACTTTTCATCCAGATCAAAGATGGATTCGCTTCTTTGGAAACACCGGATTTCACAGCCGACAGGATTATGGAAGATGTGGATGCACATTTTAATGACCTTGACGGGGATGGCGACCTTGACCTGTTTGTGGTATCAGCCGGTGGTGAATTCTTTAATGACAGGCCTGAGCTGAAAGACCGTATTTATTTAAACGATGGGAATGGAAATTTCACCAAAAACGAACAGGCCGTTCCTGCTTATTTTGAAAACGGTTCCGTTGCACGAATGGCTGACTATGACAGTGATGGTGATATTGATATTTTCGTTGCCGGACGTGCGGTCTCCTACGGCTTTGGAGAAATTCCAAATTCCTGTCTTTTAGAGAATGACGGGCAGGGATTTTTCTCATTAAGTGACCAGCCGGCATTAAAGAATGTTGGAATGGTGACCGATGCTGTATGGCATGACTTCAACGGGGATCAAAGCACCGACCTGATCCTTGTCGGTGAATGGATGTCTCCACAGTTCTTTAGCAACGAAAATGGAATCTTTACCAAGGTCACTCAAAAATACCTTCCTGAAAGTATTGAAGGATTATGGAGAACCGTTCAAGCTGCTGATATTAATAAGGATGGGAATATAGATTTTTTGCTGGGTAACTGGGGCTTAAACAGTAAATT
>RCNC010003065.1_pt1 | contig 10992 bp, 8 predicted proteins | sample 2041301 | NCBI WGS metagenome assembly RCNC01 (sample SAMN09708231, study PRJNA481090) | Marine sediment metagenome, whole genome shotgun sequencing project. | biome: marine sediment; feature: ocean; material: sediment; isolation source: Sewage treatment plant 13A marine sediment (STP13A) ... | reverse complement strand
CAACCGATATTCCGGCCCTTCAGGATCCTAATTATTTTGTGGAAATCAGTCCAACCGGCGCCTATATCATGGAGAATTCGATTTATAGCGGTGCTTCCGCGCTGATCAATTGGTACAAGGACAACTTTGATCGATGCCAAAACGAGACTGAACAAAACAAGTGGGAGTACGTTCAAAAAATAGCCGCAGAGACACCGGTTGGGAATCGCGGGCTAATAATGGTCCCTTTTTTTGGGGGAGCGGGAGCCCCTTATTGGAATATGGATGCAAGGGGTGCTTTGTTAGGGCTTTGCGAAGACCACCGCAAAGGGAATATTCTCAGGGCCATCATCGAAGGACTCGCCTATGAGGTTAAAAGGGAAAGCGACCTGATGGCGGAGGATTCTTCAGATCCACTGATGCGCTTAATCACATACGGTGGATCAAATTCCATCTGGAATCAGACTCTTGCAAACGTCTTCAATCGGCCACTGGATGCTGTATTGACTAAGGACACTACCGCACTGGGTGCGGCTATGTGTGCGGCGGCGGGTGTCGGAATATACAAAGATGTGACTTCGGCCGGCAGGGCCATGGCGCCAAAGGCAACCACTTTTGTTCCGGAAGAAAAGACAGCCTCTTTTTATAACTCAATTTATCACGAGGTATATGAGGGACTCTATGATTCCATTGAAGAGAGACTTTCACGCGCACGAAGGCTCGCACTCGAATTTCTGGAGGACTGATTCCATAGATAGGGAAAACAGTAAATGGTACGAATAGTAGTGTAGCTGTAGTTCAAATCACCCAAAAAAATGAAAGGGAAGAATACCATGGAAAATTTTGAATTATACAATCCGGTCAAGATCATTTTCGGACCCGGCGAAGTCTCCCGGACCGGCGAGGAAGCCGCAAAACTGGGTAAAAAAGCGATGGTGGTGTCTTACCAGGAGCACGAATTTTTTTCAGATTTGTTGAAGAGCATAGAATCCATGCTGACTTCGGCCGGTCTTGGTGTTGTTCCCTACTATGAGGTAACCGCCAACCCGCTGATGGGTCAAGTGGAGGCTGCCGTCCGTCAGTGCAAGGCTGAAGATGTGGACATTGTGATTGCAGTCGGTGGCGGCAGTGCTATGGATGTGGCTAAGATCACGGCTGCGGGCGTTCAATATCAGGGGGATCTATGGGATATGATCGTTAGTCGTCATGATATTGAGGCCGCTGAGCCGCCTGAAAAAGCGCTGCCGCTCTTAATGGTACCAACCCTTCCTGCAACCAGCAGCGAAATGAATTGCGGTGCGGTGGTGACAAACGAGAGGATCATGGAAAAATCCTATGTGTTTGCCGAATGTTTATATCCGAAGGTGTCCATCGTCGATCCTTCGCTCACCTGCAGTCTTCCGCCATTTCAAACGGCCTGCGGTGCGGCCGATACCATTTCCCACGCCATGGAAACCTATTTGAATGGTGTCGATGATACTCCCTTACAGGATCGCTTTTTAGAAGGAGTGATAACCACCATAATGGAGAATGTGGGCCGGGCCCTGGAGGATCCGAATAACGTAAAGGTGCGGGCTCACCTCCAGTGGGCTAGTGCCGTTGCCTGGAATGGATGGCTCCAGGCGGGAAGCGGCGGATGGGCGCCCATGCATCAACTCGGCCATGTTCTGTCAGCGCGCCATAACGTTACACATGGGGCATCTTTGGCTATCGTGATGGTTGCCTGGATGAAACATTTATATAAACATCGTCTGGAAAGATATGTTCAGTTTGCAGATCGAATCCTGGCCATGGAGGTCGATGGCAAAGAGTCCGACGCTGTGGCTCAAGCGGCAATTGATCAATTTGACTCTTTTTTAAGGGGTATTGGTGTTCCCACCCGTTTGTCGGATGTCCAAATCCACGAAGATGAAATTGACGCCATGGTTGATGATGTTGTGCGTATAAGTTTCGGCTCGGATGGTAAACTCAATAGCCGACCACCGATTGATAGAGAACAGGTAAAAAAGATCTATAATCTCGCATTATAGAGGGTAAAACGAGTTTCGGGGTAAGGTTTAGTTCCGGCCAAATGACTATAGCGTAAGTGGCTTATTGTCCCATCGGTACAACCGAATTCTGATTGATCATCGGATTTTTACCTAATAGGAGACTACCTATGAAAGGTCAATACATCATTGCCTACGACTTAGGAACCGGCGGTAATAAGGCATCTTTATATGACATCGACGGCAGGTGCCTGGCAGAAAATTTTGTTTCATATCCCACCCAATATCCGGCTACCGGATGGCATGAGCAGCGGCCGGAGGATTGGTGGAATGCGGTGGTTGAGAGTACAAATCGTTTATTGCAGGAAGCTTCCATAGAACGAAATGAGATTTGCAGCTGCGGAATCTCAGGTCATAGCCTGGGCGTTGTTCCTTTGGATCGCAATGGTAAGCTATTACGTGAAGCAACTCCCATCTGGTCGGATTCGCGGCCCCTTTCCCAGAGTCATCAGTTTTTTGAAACGGTCGATGAAAATGAATGGTACCTGATGACCGGCAACGGGTTCCCGCCTCCGCTGTACTCGGTATTCAAGATCATGTGGTATCGCGACAATGAGCCCGAGATGTTTAGAAATATCCATAAGGTGATTGGGACCAAGGATTATATCAACTACAAACTGACCGGCAATTTGGTTACCGACTATTCCTATGCCTCGGGCTGCGGTGTCTATGATCTTGAAAATTGGAAGTATTCTGAATCGATGATCAGTGCCAGCGGTCTGTCAAGGGATATTTTCCCGGACATTGTTCCGTCCACTGAAGTGATCGGAGAGCTCACACCGCAAGCTGCAGATGCTCTCAACCTTCCGGCGCACATAAAAGTTGTTGCCGGAGGAGTTGACAATTCCTGTATGGCCCTGGGCGCCAGAAGCTTTAAGGAGGGAAGGGTTTACAATGCACTGGGCTCATCCAGCTGGGTTGCAGTTGCATCCGGAACACCGCTGCTGGATGTACGGTCCAGACCCTATGTGTTTACCCATGTCATTCCGGGCTTGTTTATGTCGGCGACGTCAATTTTTTCAGCGGGTACCAGTTTTCGATGGCTGCGGGATCAACTTTGTCAATCAATTGTAGCCGAGGCTGAATTGAACAAAGTTGACCCATACGAACTCATGACGGCGGAGGCCGAAAATTCGCCTATTGGATCGAATTCCATCATCTTTAATCCAAGTTTAGCCGGCGGCAACTGTTTGGACGACAGTCCAAATCTTCGCGGTGCATTTATGGGACTGGATCTCGGTCACACCCGGCCGGATTTGATAAGATCCGTCATGGAAGGGGTGGCTTTTGGGTTGCGGGTGGCATTGGATGAGTTAAGAGGACTTACCCGTGTTGCCGACGAAATGACAGTCGTCGGGGGCATCAGTCAGAGCAGACTATGGCGCCAAATGCTGGCCGATGTTTACCAGATGAATATTGTGAAAACAAACATTGATCAACAGGCTGCCGCTTTGGGCGCGGCAGCGCTGGCAGCAGTCGGGACCGGCATCTGGTCCGATTTTAACATCATTGATGAAATTCATGCAATCGAGGATGTTGCTGAGCCGATATCGGAAAACAGTGCCGTATATGCCAGACTTTTTCCAATTTATAAGAAGGCAAGCAGTTTCAACTCAGAAATCGGCGATATGCTGGCCGCTGTTTCTAATGCCGAGGAGAAGTAGGGAGCGTGTCCGGAGGGACCGACTCTGGGCAACGCCGCACAGGCAACGTGGATGATTGGGATTGCCGGCAGAGGTCAGGTTTCAGGTGTCAGCAACTGAAGTCGATGCATCGGGTTGGCCTCGACTACTATCGTCGCAGGCCCTGCCGACCGTATTCCGTATAGCTAAGTTAGTCTGATTCCGGCAGGCACGGCGGTCCGCTCTGCTTACTTTCACCGGTGTTGGACGTTCCATGTTCATCAGTTTATTATCTGATTTGACTGCCCGCATTTTGGGCCGGCGACTGGGCTGAGCCCTGAACGGCTATTTTTAAACCCGCAAACAAAGAGGTCGTATGGAAAAAATGCTTAGCGGTAAAACAGCAATCGTCACAGGCGCAAGTCGTGGGATTGGTAAAGCCATCGCGATTGCTCTTGGTAGAGAAAAAATGCGTTTGGCCCTGCTGGCCCGTTCAACCAATAAGCTGCAGGAAGTGGTCGATGAAATTCACGCAGCCGGGGGCGAAGCCATAGCAGTTCCTTGTGATCTAATGAATCCGGATGCGGTGGAGACTTCCTTAAAAAAAGTATACCGGCATTTCGATTCCCTGGATGTACTTATCAGCAATGCCGGAATTTTTCTGGAAAAACCGATTGCTGAAATTAAAATAGAAGAATGGGATCGGGTTCTGCGAACCAATCTCACGGCTACATTTCTTATATGCCAAAGCGCCTTTCTAAAAATGAAAATCCAGAAATGTGGCAGGATCATCTCGATAGCAAGTTCCGCCAGCACCCAGGGCTTTATCCATCAAGGCGCTTACTGCGCCAGCAAGCACGGGTTGCTTGGATTTATGCGCTGTCTGTCGATCGAAGCCAAACCGCATAACGTTCATGTCCATACCATTTGTCCGGGGGGGGTCAGGACCGATCTGCTTACGGACACCTATATGGGTGAACGGGTCAGTCAGGGCGCTTTAATTGAACCTGAGAATATAGCGGAACTCGTCCTTTTTTTAATCCGGCAGCCGGCTAATATTGATATCCCTGAAATCAATCTTAAACGATTTACAGTTTAACTATGATAATGCAGTAGGAAAATTGTAATATTAGGCGCTTAGTTGTAATTTCTTTGCATTTTATGAAAAAATACTTTTATCACGAAAACACGAAATGACGAAAACACGAAAATTTTCTTGGCTTCTTTTCGTGTTTTCGTCATTTCGTGCTTTCGTGATTGATCTTTTGGGTTCTCCGCCTCAGGCGGATCCGGGTTAGGAAGTAGATTATAGGCGCCAAAGAGAATTATAAAGGATAATGTTAATGATAAAAAATTATGATTTAGTCGTTATCGGCGGCGGCCCCGGGGGGTATGTGGCGGCGATTCGCGCATCTCAATGCGGTATGAAGACGGCCATTGTGGAAAAAGCAACGCTGGGTGGCGTCTGCCTCAACTGGGGCTGCATACCGACCAAAGCCCTGTTGAAGAGCGCTGAGCAGATGGCTTTTTTAAACGAAGCATCAAAATGGGGCTTTAATTTTGAAAATCTGAAGTTTGATTTTACAAATATTATCCAAAGAAGTAGATCGATAGCGGAGGAAAATACTCGCGGCGTTGATTTTCTGATGAAAAAAAATAAGATCGACGTCATTAGAGGAACGGGCACGATAACGGATACCGCCACGGTATCCGTTAATGACAGCAAAGGCCGGGAAATTGGTCGGTTGATGGCGAAACACATTATCATTGCAACCGGTGGCCGCGCTCGGATGATACCCGGGGTCAAATTCGACGGGAAACGGATCATAACCAGCAAAGAGGCGCTATTAATGAAAAAGCCGCCCAGGTCTATGATGATTATAGGCGCTGGTTCTATCGGAGTGGAGTTTGGATATTTCTATCATACATTCGGGACTAAAGTTACGATAGTCGAAATGATGCCACATATCCTGCCGACGGCCGATAGCGAAATTTCCAGCACTCTGAAACGGATTTTTGAAAAGTCGGGAATTGTGATCGATACGGAAACCCGCGTGGAGTCAGTAAAGCTGGCGAAGACCAAAGTCACTGCTAAATTGTCTGATAGTAAAGGTAGTAAAGATATCGACGCGGACTGCTGCCTGGTCGCAATTGGAGTGCAAGGGAATATAGAAGGTTTGGGGCTGGAAAAGATTGGGGTGAAATTAGAAAAAAATACGATTGCCACGGATAAGTTTATGCGCACCAATGTGGCGGGTATTTATGCCATTGGTGACGTGGCAGGGGAGCCGTGTCTGGCACACATCGCATCCCATGAAGCCGTCGTTTGTGTCGATAAAATCGCTGGCAAGGAGACAGCGGGAATGAATTACAGCAATTTTCCGGGATGTACATATTGTAAGCCCCAGGTGGCCAGCGTCGGATTAACTGAACAGCAGGCTATTGATGCGGGACATGATATAAGAGTGGGGCGGTATCCCTTTAGTGCAAACGGCAAAGCTCGCGCGATAGGAGAAACCGAAGGGTTTGTGAAGGTGATTTTTGATGCTAAATATAGCGAGCTTCTGGGAGCTCATATCATTGGACCGGAAGCCACCGAATTGATAGCGGAATTCGGACTTGCCAAGACACTGGAATGCAACGATGAAGAGATAACCCATGTCATACACGCCCATCCAACGCTTTCGGAGGCCATAAAGGAAGCCACCCTGAATGTCTTTCAAGGGGCCATTCACATTTGACTCGATTCTAAACATGCAAAACTATTCACAGATTTTCCAACCAGACCCGCCTGTTTTTGTCTTACCGGTTTAACCGGAAGTCTCTTTAATTGCAGAAGTGGCTTCCCGGGATAATCTTTTGATATCCTTGAAGTTGCCCCTGGAAATTAGATCAGACTTGACCATCCAGCTACCGCCGCAGGCGATAACCCGCGGAAAAGAAAGATACGACACCATATTTTGAAGATTAATTCCTCCGGTCGGCAAAAATCGAATGGCGCTGTAAGGTGCCGCCACGGCCTTCAAAAAAGGCATCCCCCCGGAGGCTTCGGCCGGAAAGAATTTGACTACCTCAAGTCGTCTTTCCAGGGCTCTTTCGATTTGCGACGGATTGTTAACGCCGGGAATTATAATGATGTTGTGCTCGATACAATAATCGACGACTTTTGGATTAAAGCCCGGTGCAACAATAAATTGGGCGCCGGCGCCGACCGCCGACTTGACCTGATCAAGGGTTAACACGGTTCCCGCTCCGATCAATATTTCAGGCAATTGAGCCGTCAGGAGGCGGATAGCTTCTTCTGCGGCTTCGGTTCGGTAGGTAATTTCCGCAATGGGGAGGTTTCCGTCCTTGAGTGCCTGCCCCAGAGGAACGGCATTCCGGCTGTCTTCGATTTTTACTACGGGAACCAGGCGTATTTCACCTATTTTTTTGAGGACTGCATCCATACTTAAATTCCTTTGAAATATTTTAAAAGATTTTCAACTGCTGCCAAAGTGGCTCGTGACACACTTTCAGTGGTGTAGCCGCCGATATGCGGTGTGGCAATCACACGGTCATGAGTGAGAAGCGGACCCGTATCGGGGGGTTCAGAGTCGTATACATCCAGCGCTAATCCGGCGATACGGCCTTCAATGAGACCCTCCAGGACGCCGGCTTCATCGATGAGCGAGGCGCGGGCCGTGTTAACAACAAAAACGCCTGGTTTGAGACGGCTCAGTCTTTCACGATCTAAAATCGCGTGACCATCAGCTTGCTCCGGGCAGTGAAAGCTGATGATATCGCTGCTGGCGAGGACTTCCTCAAGGGCTGCAAAGCGGAAGTTGGGCCCCGGGGCAAACTGCAGATCCGGAAAGGTGTCATAGGCCAATACCTCCATACCAAAAACCAGTGCCAACTGGGATACCAGTTGTCCGATCTTACCGCATCCAATCAACCCCAGGGTGCGTCCCTGCAACTCCAGCCCTTTGCGACGCTCCCACATCTCACGTTTCATGCGGGTATCGCTAAACGGAATCGATCGGATCAGGCCCAATATCAACCCTATGGTGAGTTCGGCCACCCCGCGGGCATTGGCGCCTTCGGCACGCATAATTTCGATGTTCAGCCGTTGGGCTGTCTGCAGATCGATTGTATTGATGCCGGTGCCGTTGCGACTGATGACTTTCAAATCAGCGGCCGTTTCCAGCACTTTGGCGGAGATCGGCTCCACCCCGGCCAGATATCCGACACATCCCGGCAGCAGTCGGATGAGCTCATCTTCCTGTGGCATGCTGCCGGGGGTTGAAAACACTATCTCAAATCCTTCCCCAGTCAGTAAATCCAGGGCCGGTTCACCCCCCTTGGTCAATGATCTTGGTGTGACTAATATTTTTTTCATTTTAATTACTCCGCCCTAAAAATTAGCATAATGCAAGTTTGTCGGCTTTTTATGACTTTGGAAAGAATTTAAGTTCGTATGCCTTTGTGCCTTTACTAAAAATAAAATAAATAATTAATCCGCCCGGTGGGATACCAAAATAATTTCATCAAATCTCGAAAGCAAATATGATCTATCCAAGCCTGATCTCCTATTTTATAGGGCGGAGCAATTAGCGGAATCGACCGGCTATTTCCGATATCTGTTGGAATTGCGGACCTTTGACTGGAATGTCGATGTCAAATACTTCTGCAATCACACGTGTCCAGCCATGGATAAAATACACCCATCCGTCTTCGACCTGCAGCTGCCGGGTTTTCTGTTGCGCATTGGCTTGATCCAGAAAAATCAGATCACCGCGGTAGTTCAGTTCCCACACGACCCCTTTGTCAGGAAACACGACATTGTCGGTGAGCGGTGATCCCGGGGCATCTTTGCCCAAACCGGTGGCGTTGATCACCAGCGAGCCCGGCGGGAGGTTTTTAACCGCGGCATCATTGTCTTCCGGTTTAGACGTCAGGAAATATTCGGTTGGTATGGGAGATTCGAGTTGTTGGTGAATGTGGCGGATCTCATCCAAGCGGGGTTGACTGCGATTGGTGACAACGATTTTTGACGGGCGATTGTCTCCATGGGACTGCTGCATCAAATAAGAAGTGATCGCAATGGAAGAACCGCCGGCACCCAGCAACAGCGCAGCGCCACCGGTTTCAGCCCAGTAATTGGGCGGTAAAAATGCCTCAATGGCGAGCCCGCTGGTTATCGGATCTTTGGCATGTCCGATCAGTTTTCCGTTTCGTTTGGATAGGCAGCTGATTTCCCCCATCAAGTCGGCATAAGGGTCTAACTCTTCAAAATAATCCCGACAGGCTTTCAACAAATCGATTTTATGAGTCGTGACCAGGGCACCGCGTGACAACGGATCGTTCTTAAGGAAATCCACGGCCTCGCGATATGCGGCGGGTTCGTCGTGGGGCTTAAAATCGATTCCTTTGATCACGACATCCCCCAGACCGAGAAATATCGCCCACTCGGGAAATACTTTCATGATTGATGACTTGCCGGTGGTTACCCCGATAAAATAAAATGTCGGTTGGTCGGCTTTTACATATTCTCGTGTTGCCATCCTCCATTTCCTCCAATTTTGTGTCTAAATTTAAACTTCTCATTAATTTCATAAGAGAATTAAATTATATTTTGTTGACTGCATTAATGGCCTGAAGATATTCCTGGTAACGGTTTAGTCGTTCCCGATATAAGTCATTCATTTGCGGATCAGGTGTGGTCATATGACCGGTTTTTGTCCATTGCTGGGCAGCCTCGTCCAGGTCTTTAAAGATGCCGGACGCATAACCGGCCAATAGGGCCAGACCCATCGGGGCGCCTTCCGACGCTTCGATCTGAACGACCGATACCCCGAGCACGTCGGCTTTGATTTGATTCCAGATTTGACTTTTTTCGCCGCCGCCGGTGATGCGGATTTCGGAGATTTTCAGATCCCGGTATAAATTTTTAAGGATTTGCATGTATATGCCGTATTCCAGGGCAACTCCTTCCAGTGCCGCACGATACAGATGACCGAGAGTGTGGCTCCATTCCAGACCGATCCAGGCACCCCGCAGGTGTGGTTGACTGGGGCTTACCCGACCACCGAGGTGGGGGATAAACACCGGATCAGCCTTAGCCGGCGTTAACGCCTCGGCCAGAGCGTCCAATTCTTTAAAGGTCAGGAGGCTATTGCCGTCTTCGGTACCGCGATTGGCAATTTCCTTGCGAAACCATTCTAGATTCATACCGCCGCCATTAATATAGGCATAGGGATGCCACAAACCAGGGACGGCCGACTGGCCGCAACCCAGGGTCCTGTCAGAGAGATCCGGCTTGAAACTGTCGGTAGTGGCGGCAAACACCGAGGCCGTGCCTGCGACATCAACGCAGATTCCAGGTCGGGTCGCTCCGCAGGCCAGGAAACTGGCCACCGTATCACCGCATCCGGCGGCGACCGGCGTTCCGGGAGCCAATCCGCACTTCGAGGCCATGGCGCCGGTAATTTCGCCGATAATGCTGCGGGAATCCACGATTTGTGGCATTTTCTCGATTGCTATATCGAATTGCCGGCATATTTCTGCATCCCAGCTGTTGTTTCGGTTGTCGGCAAATCCGGAAAAATGAAGGTAGGATTTATCAATGAATGCGTCATTGCCGCTCAAACCGCAAAGACGCATCACCGCATAGCCTGCCGGTTGAACAAATGCCTTGATTTGCTGATAAATATCTTTGTGTTCGGACTTCCACCACAAAATCTTGGGGCCATGGTTAAAGCTCGGAAAACAACCGGTTTTGGTGAGAATTTCGTCGCCGGCATGTTGCTTCATTTGTTCAATATACGGCGCACAGCGGGTATCCAGCCAGGAATCGTAGGGCGTTACATGACGTCCGTCTTGATTGACGCCAATGACCCCTGCCATCTGGCCACATAAGGCAAGTGCCGCGACGGATTTCGGATCAACGGCAGCATCACGGATACAGGCCCGCGTCGTATCGCAGACCGATTCCAATTGATATTCCGGCTCTTCCTCCACCGCACCGGCCTGGCTACGGATAATATTGGAGGGTTTGAAATGATTTGCCAGGCAGATGCCGGATTGCGTAAACAAGACCGCTTTGGTCCCCTGTGTTCCGATATCCACTCCAATGAGATGTTTTTCCGTCATTTGAACCCCCTAATTAATCCATCCCTATAAATAGCGTATTCAGGGTTTATAATTGTTTTTGGATCTTTAAAAAAGGCTATTTATGCAAAATAAATGAGTTTGTGGAACTATATTCTACCCGCTTTAATTTTTGTATAAACATAAAATTTGAAAAAATCAACTAAAAAATGAAAGGAAAAAAAATGGAATGATATATATTGAAAATCATT
>RCNC010003064.1_pt1 | contig 10992 bp, 12 predicted proteins | sample 2041301 | NCBI WGS metagenome assembly RCNC01 (sample SAMN09708231, study PRJNA481090) | Marine sediment metagenome, whole genome shotgun sequencing project. | biome: marine sediment; feature: ocean; material: sediment; isolation source: Sewage treatment plant 13A marine sediment (STP13A) ... | reverse complement strand
GATTTTTTGGCACGGTCATTACCTTGCAGTACCCTTTTTTTACCAACCGTTTGATGAAAGAATTCACCAGCCCCAGGGATATTTGCAGGGTGTCCGACAATTCACGCTGTGAAGTCGGTTTATCCGCAGCGATGGCTTCCAAAAGCTGCAATGTTTTAAGGTTTTTCGATTCCATTATAAGCTGATCGCCTATAGCTCCGCCGTGTGGATTACATCTACCGATGTGCCTTTGGGGGGGAGGAAAATACGAAATGCAATTGGCATGGTCGTTAACGCGTTCATCTATTGAACATAAAAGCTGACGGGAGTCAATCGTAAAGATGGCAAATTTAAAAGTGGGGTTTGAAAATAATCATAACGGCAAAACAGATAGGTTGTTCGCCGGACAATGTCATTGATGTTGATCGGTTGTCCGTATGATTGCTTTAGGTTGGCCTGCTTGCCCCGCCATCAACGGAAGGGCAAGCAGGCCTGACTGCATCATTTGATTCGACAATCGTGGATCACGGTTGCAAGGTTAACAGAAAATGTTAAGAGGTGGATCTTAGACGACAATTCGGTCTTTGTTCGCCTCCCAGGTTTTTTTGCCGATACCCTTGACGTTCATGATATCTTCCGGCGCTTTGAACGGACCGATCGTTTCACGGTATTCAACGATTCGTTGGGCATATTTGGCGCCCACCCGGTCAAGCTCGCTCAGTTGCTCAACACCAGCGGTGTTGATGTTGACTTTGTCCATTGCGTTTACATAGCAAGCTCCGGTTAAGATGACTGCAATTGTAACCAGAACGGCCAGGTAAACTTTTTTCCTGAAATGGTTCATACATCCTCCTAGTCCTAAAGGTTCTCATGGGCCCATCCAATGATTATTTTACGTTTATTTTCAATGGCTTGTTATAAATTACATCCCTTCATAAAAATTATGCGCGACGATGTAATCTTCTCTGGCCTTGATCGTTAACGCAAATCCTCGCTATAGGATGGACGTTTGCTGGTTTTGCCATGCCAATCACGGCAAAACGCAATTGAAATATCCGTATTCGTTCGCCGCCCCTACCTCACGATGATCGTGACCAATGCTTGATTTCGACAAGCTAAGGGCAACGGGACCACCAGCGTGAGTTAAAGACGAACGATGCTTAGGGGTGAAGGGAGGTCAGTTCAGGTCAAAAATGGGAATGCTGCTCAGATCTATGCTAATCCAGTTTGAAAACATCCAAAAACTGAATGACAGTTACTGCACGTTCAATACCAGGCAGAAAAAAAATATTAATACACCGTTCTTTTGGTACCTTGACTTTCTTTTGATGTTCATGACATAGTTTAAATAATATATTTTACCTATTAATAATAGAAAGTTGTATGTTTTTATAGATTAGAGGAGGATGAGTTCGGCCCGCCACATCAGCCTGCTTGAACTGTCTACAAATTTGACCACTCACTATAAAAAATTATGAAAAACTATAAAATTCTCTTTGTTGACGACGATCAACAGATTCTGTCCATGGTTGAACAGTTTCTGAGTCGCTGCGGATTCAACGTCACCACTGAGTCAAGCGGTCAGAAGGCCATCGAGATGGTTCGGGAAAACCATTTCTGTGTTGTGTTTACCGACCTGAATATGCCCGAAATCAGTGGCATGGAACTGCTGAGACAGATCAAAGCGGTCTCTTCAGAGACGGAAGTGATCATCGTCTCCGGCTATGGCACCATCGAAACAGCCATCCAAGCGATGAAATTGGGCAGCTACGATTTCCTCCAAAAGCCGATTAACTTCGACCGCTTCAAAATCCTGATCGATCGTATCATCGAAAAACAAAAGCTGAAGGAAGAGAATCAGCTGATTCGAAACCGACTTAAAGAACGATACAAATATGATGAACTGGTGGGCATGTCCCCTAAAATGCAAAACATCTACAAAATCATCGATAAAATAAGCTTCGGCAGCCCAACGGTGCTGATCGGAGGTGAAAGCGGCACCGGAAAAGAACTGACAGCCAACGTCATTCACAACAACAGTGACCGAAAAGAAGGCCCGTTTATTCCCATCAACTGCGGCGCTATCGCGGAAAGCCTCCTGGAAAGTGAACTTTTCGGGCATGTAAAAGGCGCATTTACCGGTGCATCGAAAGATTCCATTGGCCTGTTCAAAGCCGCGGATGGTGGAACTATTTTCCTGGACGAGATTGGGGAGGTTTCAACGGCAGTTCAAGTCAGTTTACTTCGGGTGTTGCAGGAAAAAAAAGTCCGTGCCGTTGGAGACACTCGGGAAACAGAAGTAAACGTGCGCGTGATTGCCGCCACTAATAAGAAATTGGAAGAGGCAATAAAAAATAACACCTTCAGAGAAGATCTGTATTACCGGCTCAATGTCATTTCCATTACCATGCCACCCTTACGGGAAATCCGAGAAGATACCCCTTTGCTGATCAGCCATCTCATCAAGAAGCACAAGCGTAAAGGCTCAACAACGGTACCGGAGGTCAGTCCGGAAGCGATGGCGTTGTTGATGGGGTATCACTGGCCCGGAAATGTCAGGCAACTTGAGAACGTTTTTGAAAGAGCGTTTGCGCTGGGCGTCAAAGATGTGCTTCATGTGAATGATCTGCCGAGTGAAATTGCTCAGCAATCAAGCGCATGGATGCCTGCAGACGTGAATTGCAATTTGAAAGTGATCGAGGAAAAAACCATCCGACACACGCTTCAAAAAGCAGGGGGAAACAAGGCGGAAGCGGCCAAACTGCTCGGCATCAATACAACAACGGTCTATCGTAAAATGGCAAAATACAATATTATTGATTCATAGATGAAGGGAAACGAAAAATGCCTGAAGGATTGGATGTAATCGTCGTTGATGACGACCCGGGGATTTGTAAAGTGGTTTCCACGACGATCAAACGTTTTTATACATGGGGAAACGTACTGTCATTCACGGACTCCGAGGCGGCTACGGACTATTGCCTCGGCAGGGATATCGGGGTAGCTATTTTTGTGGTGGATGTTTTTCTTGGTGGGGCCAGCGGCTTTTTTTTCCTTGACGCCATTGACAAAAAATTTCCGACTGCCCATGCGGATGCCATTATCATCACAGGCAACGCCAGTGACGATATTGTGAACATGTGCGTGGCGTCCGATGTCAATCATCTGCTGGAAAAGCCTGTCAAGCCGTATGCACTGCAACTGGCCGTTCGTGCCATTGCCGAGAAATACTTGAAATTTGCCAAAAGGATATTTAACGACCCGGAGTTCGCAAAAAGTATTGCCAACATTTAACCATCATTATAATATCCGCTGTTGAATTTGGCGATCTCCATTGATGCGATCGTCAACGAATGATTGACAATCGTTTTCAAACTTTTCTGTCCCTCCACGGCGTTTGATGTGGCGCTGAGGGATTCACTCTGAGTTGCCATCTTTTGAACCAGCGACTGGATATCTTTTAACGTGACGCCGCTGTCAGTCAGTTTTTGCTGATAGACCCCCATCGTATCGATCAACTGCTGGACCCGGTCAACAATCATGTTTGCTGACGGCAAGGATTCAGATGAAAATTGGGCCGGACGAATTTCGGAAAGAAAAGGTGCCGATTCCGTCTTAGTGCCCTTGAATTCTGTTGAATCAACCGCCTGTCGAAAAATCGCATCAAACCCGCCTTTTTTTACATTCGATTGACTTTCTGCCCGATTGTGTTCGCTGGTATTCAAAATCGGTTTGTTGGGGTCAATGGTTACCATGAGGCCCTCCTATTCTCTATATTTTCGCATCCACCGCGTTCAACAGGCTGTTAGCGACGTGGTGGGTTCCGCGATGTGCCCATGCACGCCTGCGCCTTTTTTCTTTGCCGTTTCGGTGCTGTTTCGCATGCGGCGATAGTTGGATAACTCGCCGCCAACGAAAGACAACACAAGGTAAAGCAATGATCATGCAAACTATTAAAAAAACATGTAGCTTCGAAATTATATTTGGCATTAAATTCGTACACATCCGTTCACGACTATGTGCTTTTTATTAACAGTTCTACCCAGTATCGTATAAGATACTGTAAATTTTACGATTATTATGACTCTTCCAGACAGGTTCATCCGTCCTTCCCACCCTCTCTGATATTTCTCAAATCCAAGACCTTCCAGAAACAACCCACTCCTCGCTTGGGGTTAATCGAAGACACAAGCCATTCCAGGTCCCTATCCGGCAAGTATTAACTCCCTCATCGGCAGTTTTTGCCACCTGATGACGTCGCGTGTCTTTTTTTGTCAACACCGCCCTATTCAATCAGTAATGAAAGCGTAACTTATTATTTTATTTATATTTTTAATATTTTGCCATGCGGCATAATTTTTGCGGAACCTCTATGCCGCCAGTTTTGTTAATTGAACCGCTTTGAGGTGTAACCATGATGTCACCACTACATTCAAGTCTTTCGGCAATCTCGGCATTCTCAGTAAAGATGAATGTCACCGCCAACAACATCGCCAATGTGAATTCAGACGGCTTTAAAAAAAGCCGCACAACGCTCAAGGAAAGACCGCTGGGTGGAGTGGAACCGGACGTGGGTATAGACAATACGCCCGGCCCCACCAAGCCAGTTTTTGAAAATGGCGTAACGGGGCAAATTGAAGCTTCAAATGTCGATCTCGCCGAAGAAATCACCGATTCGATATCTACGCAAGCGGGGTGCAAGGCCAATCTCAAGACGATTCAGGCATATGATGAAATGCTTGGAAGTCTCCTGGATACCATTGGATAGAAGGCCGGACAAAATTATCGATCTCCGACTTCATGAAATCAAAAAAATGCCGATAGTCATATTGTGTCAACCCAGCATGATGACAGCGCATCGCAACCCATTCAGCCGGCGGAAGACCGTGGGACTGAGAAAGGATGATTGAGCATTTGAATTTTAACACCCGCCTGCACCGCACAGCAATTTTATCCGCGTTGGTCTTTTTTTTGGTCGCAACTGCATTCAGCAGTTTATCGATAGCCGGAACAAACACGGACCGCTTCAACGCATTATACATTCCGCCTCATAAAATAACCCAGCGAACTTTTGATGAAATCGTTCATTACGCCGCATTAACACCGGTCAATGCAGTCGTGTTGCACGTCAAAAGCCCCAAAGGAAAATTGATGTGGCCGTCTGAGAACCCCATGGCCATTCAGATGGGCGTCGGAGCCAATCACTCAGGGTTGAAAAAGCACGTGGCCCGACTGAAAAAAGACAACATACACACCATTGCCAAACTGGATGTTTTTGCCGATCATCAAGTGGCTGCGGCATGGCCGGAGTTGAGTGTGATGGATGGTTCTTCCGATACACCCTGGACAGACGCCAACGACCTTCATTGGACCAATCCTAGTGACAGTCGGGTATGGGAATACAACATTGCCCTGTCAAAAGAATTAGCCTGCATGGGATTCGATGAGATCCAGTTTGACTATGTTCGTTTTCCCAGTGATGGAGACCTTTCAATCATCAGCTACCCGAACACCCTGCCCGGTTTTTCTAAATCCGACTGCATTAAATCCTTCCTTGAAAAGGCGCAGGATGAATTAAAACCCTTGGGGGTGATCATCTCGGCAGACGTTTTCGGGTTGACGGCCTGGAAAACCGATGACTTCGGTGTCGGGCAGGTTTTAGAGAAAATGGCGCCTCATCTGGACGTCATCTGTCCCATGTTTTATCCGTCCCATTTCCCCCGCGGTTTTCTGGGCAAACAATCGCCGGGGGAATTTCCTGAGATGATCATGGAGTCCAGCATGCGCAGTATGATGAATCGCACAGACAAGCCGATTCGGCCATGGATTCAAGGATTCTGGTATCCCCCTCAACAAATCGTGGCCCAGATCGATGGGATCGAAAACGCATCGGGCAGCAGCTGGTCGATTTGGAGTCCAACAGGGCGCTATAGCCTGTCATACAAAGCCATGGCTACTCGATTCGGTGTGACCTTGCCCAGACCCACGTTTTATCCTTCGGTGACGGATCTTGTGTCGGAAAGGGATCGATCAACACGCGGGATAAGCGCGATCGTCAACTACACCAACTTTAAAATGGGTTATTCCATTCTCTCCCTCGAAGCATCTGAAAACGGGAAGCGCTCACGCTATTCCTCTCCGGTCGCCATACTGGCCACTCTCGAGGAAGGCATCATGGATCTTATTCTGACAAAAAGAGCGATCCCGTTTAACCCTGATGCCGAACCCTACACGAAACGCAGGCTTCTCAGCGATCTGCTGTGCAGCGATTTAGGGAAAGATCCCCGCCGGATGCGACCCGGACCCATTCATATCGATTGGGCTCAGGATTGTTTGTTTTCCGCCAAAGGTATCCCGCCTGCACGGTTGGATAGGTATGCACAGGCAGAACGACGGCCTGTTGAAAAAAAACTCGCCGGTGTTTCCTCGCCTGAAGCCATCAACATCGCGTCCGTCTCCGAAAGCATTTTCGGTGTTTCGCTCGACCCGGTCGCCAGCCCAGCAACTTCTATACTTTCGCGGTAAGGCGACACTATTGATGCGAAGCTACGGGAAGCTCGTGTTATCGCGGCGACAACGATTTATCCTTTAAGTCATTGCTTAAATTCAAAGATACCTCGAAATCGCCAGCCTTCTCCTTGTTCGGCCAACGCAGTATACCAATTCCGAGTCATGCCGATTCAGACACTGATATTCCACGGCTGAAAATAAACCAAGGCATGTGCAGGTTTGACCCTCCGACTCTCCCTTGACCGACGGACGATTTTCATTGTAATAGTTGCCCTTAACGTTAAGGTTAAATAATTTGCCGAACGGAAAAATGAAAAACGCAATCTATTCTATATCGGACCTCTCCTCGGAATTTTGCATTACCAGCAGATCGATTCGGTTTTATGAAGAGAAGGGCTTAATTAAACCCGATCGTACTGCCGGCAATCAGCGCCGGTACACCAAAAAGGATCGGATCCGATTAAAGCTCATTCTCCGGGGAAAGCGATTTGGCTATTCTTTAGACGAGATCGCAAAAATGATTGGTCTGGCTGACGTGGACGTCAACGAAATCGACCAAATTCAACAGGCGTTGACATACGGCGCAAAAAAACTGGAAGAGATCCGGCATCGAACGCAAGAACTCAAGGCCATGGAGGAAGACATGCTGAGGATCAGGCAAAGACTCGTAGACCGGCTTGAGACTCTGGAAAAGGGAAAAACAGATGTTTAGCCATCTTTTGTCGGCTGAGGCCAAAGCCTTTCGTGAGGAGGTCAGGGATCTGGTAAAATGGGTTCCCCGGCAGATGATTCTGGACATGGATCAGGACCGCATTCAATTCCCCAAGGCGTTTTTACCGGAGCCATGCCAGCAAAAAGGCGGACGCCGATATTCGAAACTGGGAACTGGATGCGGCCCAGGCGGATGTGGTGGACGAAAAGATTTATGAATAGCGGTGGCCGGTCGTGCCTGGAGATAACCGCCTGATATGAAGATCGTCAAAAAGCACCCATTCAATTCTCAGGTAACGGCACTGGAATTGGGATACGGCATCATCGGCCGCCCGTTGATGAATGTCTATTGTTATCTGATCGGAGACACGCTCATCGATTGCGGCCAGGCCAAGATGGCTGGTGAAATGAAATCATTCGCCTTGGCCCATCGTATCGAACAACTCCTGCTGACGCACCACCATGAAGATCACAGCGGCAACGCGGCCATGATCGCCAAGACATGTGGCGCCGCTGTCATGGGGCATCCTGAGACTGCCTATAAAATGGGCCACATCCGACCCATTTTACCCTATCAACATCTGATCTGGGGCCAGTCCAGAGCGGTTGCCGTATCTCCCCTGCCCGCAGTAGTGGCGTCAGATGGGTTTCGCTTTCTACCCATTCACACCCCGGGGCACAGCAAGGACCACACCGTTTACCTGGAAGTGCAAAATGGCTGGCTTTTTTCCGGCGACCTTTACCTGGGAGACCGGATCAAGTTTTTCAGGTCTGATGAAAAGATCAATCAGCAAATCCAGTCACTTCAAATCGTCCTGCAACACGATTTTGAATCGCTCTTCTGCGCCCACAATCCTGTGTTGAAAAATGGCAGGGGTCGGCTGCGCCGCAAACTGGCCTATCTTGAGGATATCACCGGCGCCGTCGGATTGTTGTTAACCAGGGGAATGCCGGAAAAGGAAATCATCCGGCGATTGGATCACCGGCAGGACCGGTTCGTTAAATTCTTTACCATGGGCAATGCCAGTTTCGCCAATATGGTTCGATCCGCCATCCGTGCTATTTGATACCCCGGGCGGCTTTGACCTGCTCCCAGGCTTCCTGAATTTCACGAAATTTATCATGGGCGAATCGGTTAAACTCGTCGGGCAACCCTTTTGCGGCGATCTTGTCCGGATGGTACTCATGGGCCCGCTGGCGATAGCAGCGTTTTACCTGATCGTCATCATCGTCCGGGCTGCAGCCCAGCACCGCGTAGGCCTTATCCGCAGTGTGGATATACTGAGACTTCATCTGCTCGTAACGGCCTGTGCTGAAATTAAATGTGTTTACGGCGGAAAGGATCAGCGATTCCTCCCCCTGGGCGAGACTGCCGTCAGACACTGCGACCCGCAACAGGATGTCGATCATGAGTTCAAGCATCTGAGGCTGATGGTGGAACTGTCCGTAAAACTGGTGGGCAAAATCGGCAAAGGTTCCCGGTGCGTTCAAGGCCGTCCGAAAAATATTAACGGCTGCATTGCGGCTCTCCGCGTTCAGCCTCAAATCCCTCTCCATAAAACTCTCGATGGAATCGATCTCTTCCTTGGTCACCTGTCCGTCTGCCTGGGCCAGTTTGGCCAGCATGGAAAAGGCCGCCACAAAAAATGTCAGCTGATGCTGCTCCACCGTTGACAACCGCGGACGATTGCCGGATGTATCGAGCTCGGATCCCGTATCAAAGGCATGCCCGAACGCCGCCCCGAATATAGCTCCCAACGGTCCGCCAAGTGCAAACCCGATGGTTCCGCCGACCAGTTTTCCCATCCATCCCATGAAGCGATTCTCCTATTGCCGTTCGTTTCCGCGTGTCCGATTCACCATCAATACTGAAGGTGTACTCCCGTAACACATAACATCAGGGTTGCCAAGCGTCGGATGGGTTGGCGAAATAGCCGCCGAACACTCAGAAATAGCTTGAATTATAATCATTTTCTTTGTATCATCAGTACTTAATATCCTCTACGCATTTTTCCTCTACCATTCCACGAAAGGCTGTCGCGTATGTTATCTTGGTGGACCAACATGGAATCGGTTGCTGCACTGAACGGCTGGATGCTGGCGGCGACGCTGGTTTTTTCAGTGCTGACGGGCGTCATGGTTTTTCTGACTGTCGGAAAATCAAAAAAACTCATCAGCGGGCTCTTCGATGAGCTCGAGACCTCTCATAAACGAGGCAAATCCCTTGAAAAAACGGCTGAAGAAATCCGCAAAGAGTTGCTTCAAACCCAGCAACACCAGGATATCAATCAACTCAAATTAAAATTGAGCAAGTCGTCTACCAAGGAGCTGACCCAGGCATTGCTGGATGCCAGGAAGCGGATGGAAATTGCCGAAGGCGCCATTAAAGCCCATCGGGAACAGGAGAAAAAAAATGGTGAGCCATCGGAAACCACTGAATACTTAGATCTGGAACTGGAACCGGAGGGCGGTCTTTCGGAAAACCAGCGTGAACAGCTGATCGACCTGCTCGATCCGGGCCCCAAAGGGAATGTGGATATCTTTTGCGTTATGGATGATGAAATGTCTGAAATGACCGCCAAGCAGTTGGAAGAAGTCCTGACTGCAGATGGTTGGAAGACCAACGGTGTGGCGCAAAGCGCATTCTCCAATCCACCGAATGGTCTCGTTCTGGCCGTAAACAGCAAGGAGACGGCACCGTCATACGCTTCTTTTTTGCAGCGTGTTTTTTCAACCATAGGAATCGAGGTTTCGGCCAGTATGGATAATAAATACAGGGAATGGTCCTTGACCATCATCGTGGGTACCATTGACGGCTGAACCATCGCACCCCCATATCGTCCTTTAAATCAACTCAAAATTTCGGGAAAGCGCCAATGACTGCTGCTATCGCCATCCAGAGAAAACAAACCGATCCCAGCACCATGCTGCATACGCTTACCTTGGCATTTGCCGCACTGACGCTATTGTTTGCGTTGATTTCGATAATTCTTGGAAACCGGCTTTCCACCCTGCAGGCCAATTTCCTGACAGCGGAAATAGCAACAGTTACATCCGAAGCGGCATCGTTCCAAGGCATGGAAGCCACGCTAAAGATGACCATGGATAAGCTTGAAAGCACTCAGAAGAGTTTGGACGGAGAAAAAACAGCGACAGAGCAACTCCGTCGACAGCTTGCCGGAGCCAAGAAAGAACTTGAAAAGGCCAAGGCGGATGTGGCCATCGCTAACCAGACGATCGCCACACTCAAATCAACGGTTCCGGTACAACCAACACCTGCTGTGACAACACCCGAGCCGATCAAACCACCGGAAACCGCCCCTTCCACGGAAACCGTCTTACCCACGCCGTCCCCGTCTCAATCCGCCCCGCAACCAAGCGAATCGTCCATGGCGCTGCCGGTGCCAATACCCACACAGACGACCGCACCGGCCACGATCACGCCGGAACCTTCAGCAACACAGACTCCGGCACCGCCTGCAGTGAAACCCGAAAAACAGGCAGACACATCAGCGCTTCCCGCAGCGACCACGCTGCCTCCCGACAGCACTTCCCCGGTAACCGAAGAGACCATTACGGACTCACCGGCAGCACCTCCGGCGACGGCTGCTCCAGCCGCCGATTAGTTAGTGTCCATCCATAAACGGCTATTTTGCCCGATATCTGCGTTATGCGAACGCTTTTATCCTCGGAATGTCAACCATATGCACCCCAAGGGCACTTCTTTCAGGGCGCCTGCGGTTAAATTTTTCGCGCGCCTTGATCTCGACCAAAATCCCTCGTTTCTGGACG
>RCNC010008833.1_pt1 | contig 10993 bp, 11 predicted proteins | sample 2041301 | NCBI WGS metagenome assembly RCNC01 (sample SAMN09708231, study PRJNA481090) | Marine sediment metagenome, whole genome shotgun sequencing project. | biome: marine sediment; feature: ocean; material: sediment; isolation source: Sewage treatment plant 13A marine sediment (STP13A) ... | reverse complement strand
CTCGTCAAGACGGGACCGGCGCCCAAAAACACCGCGCGCGAGTGGTCATCCATGCGCCGCCCCTCCATCGACTGCCGTTTTGGTTTTCGATTTTTTTGAGATCTGGATTTGCGGTTGACTATTTTTTTGGTCAGCAAATGTCGCCGAACGACTTCAGACGTTTCGATGTTCAAGTTAGAAGCTGGACGGGTGGAACCAGTCATTCACCGCACGGCGCGTAGAGGTCTGCTGTGCGGGACAAAGCGGCCATTCAAGGCTACATTCGAAAAGTCTGCTTCCGGCCCAGAGCCGACCTTCATAGTGCTCGAAGCTAATGGCAGCACTCAAATCAAAGTGGCCATTAGTTTGATCGCGAAATGACCGCAGATGCATCAACCGTTTCTACCCGCGCAAAGCATTTGACCAAATTAAAAACGCATCCTAGAATTTGATTAGTAGAAGCCTCGAATATCCTTGCTCGCAGAAAGGCATTTCAGAATGAGACATTCATTTTTTGCAGGAACAGGGTACATTCAAGTAATATCGAGTGCGCTGTTTCTGGTAGTAGCTGGGCCGGTCTTGGCCCAGACCGTCACTGGCGACCTCGGATCGCCGAGCGCCACCACAACCATCGACGGAAAACAGCTTCCCGCCCCTAATCCGACATTCGGCGGCAAGATCACTGATGATGCCTTGACTGCAACGCCTTGGTGGGCACCCCGTATCGTGCCACCAAAGCAAGCCCCCAATGTGCTTCTTATCATCACGGACGACGCTGGATTTGGGGTGCCGGGTACTTTCGGCGGGGTCATTCCAACGCCGACGATGGATCGTCTCGCTCAGGACGGATTGAAGTTCACAAATATTCACTCAACAGCTCTGTGCTCGCCCACACGCGCGGCCTTGATTACCGGGCGCAATCACCATTCCGTTGGCTTTGGCGTGATATCCGAGCAGTCCACGGGTTTCCCCGGCTACAACAGCATCATCCCTGAGGACAAGGCGACCGTCGGGCGTATGCTACTGGACAATGGTTATGCCACATCGTGGTTTGGCAAAGATCACAACACACCGGCTTTTGCCGCAAGTCAGGTTGGCCCGTTTGATCAGTGGCCGACGGGAATGGGCTTTGAGTATTTCTACGGCTTCGTTGGCGGCGACGCGAACCAGTGGCAACCAAACCTGTTCCGTAACACCACTCAGATTTACCCGTTCACCGGCAAGCCCGGATGGAACTTGATAACCGGGATGGCCGATGACGCGATCGACTATCTCAACCGGATCAACCAGACGCAGCCCGACAAGCCATTCTTTGTCAAATACGCGCCCGGCGCCACCCATGCCCCGCATCACCCAACCAAAGAATGGGTCGAGAAGATCGAAGCTATGAATCTGTTCGACGATGGCTGGAACGAGCTTCAGAAAACCATCTTCGAGAACCAGAAGCGCCTTGGGATCATTCCGCAGGACACTCAACTTTCACCGTGGCCAACCGAGGTTCTGAAAAATTGGGATGATCTGACGGCGGTCGAAAAGAAACTCTACACCAAGCAGGTTGAAGTCTTTGCCGCCTATGCAGCCTATAACGATCACGAGATGGGGCGCATCATCGACACGATCGACGAAATGGGCAAGCTCGACAATACCCTGATTTTTTACATCAACGGCGATAATGGGACCAGTGCAGAGGGTGGCCCTCTGGGCACTCCAAACGAAGTGGCCTTCTTCAACGGCGTATCTGTGCCCGTGGAAACCCAGATGAAATGGTATGATACTTGGGGCACTGAAGCGACCTACAACCATATGTCGGCGGGCTGGTCTTGGGCGTTCGATGCACCGTTCACGTGGTTTAAACAAAACGCGTCGAAACTGGGCGGTATCCGCCAGAACATGGTGGTTTCTTGGCCCAACGGGATCGAGGACAAAGGCGGGATGCGCGACCAGTTTATGCATGTGATCGACGTGGCTCCAACTATCCTCGAAGTCGCCGGGATCACAGCACCTGAGTTGGTGGATGGTATCAAGCAGGCCCCAATCGAAGGTACCAGCTTTGCCTACACCTTCGATAAGGCAAACGCAGACACGCCGTCCCGCCATACGACCCAGTACTTCGAGATGATGGGTCAATGGGCGCTCTATCACGAAGGCTGGCTGCTGAGCACCAAAGTGGACCGCGCGCCGTGGGATGCGTTTGGTCCAGCCAATGCCGATCCACTAAACAATCAAATCCTTGAACTCTACGACCTGACAAAGGATTACAGCCAGTCTCACGATATCGCCGCAGCAAACCCCGAAAAGGTAAAGGAGATGAAAGCACTCTTCATCGAAGAAGCGAAGAAGTATGAGGTGTTTCCGATGGACGCATCAGTGGCGGCGCGGCTTGGCGCTCCGCGCCCAAACATCACCTCTGGACGGACGGAATTCGTTTATACTCACCCAATGATTGGCTTGCCGCAGGGCGACTCTCCGGGTCTGCTGAATTCGTCGTACACGATCACGGCTGAGATTGACGTGCCTGAAGGAGGTGCCGAAGGCATGATCCTGACGTCGGGTGGCCGCTTTGCCGGGTATGGCTTCTATCTGCTGAAGGGCAAACCGGTTTTTCTTTGGAACATGCTCGATCTCGAGCGCATCAAGTGGGAAGGTGCCGATGCGCTTAGCCCAGGCAAACATGTAGTCGAGTTCGACTTCGCCTATGACGGGACCGGATCGGGAACGCTGAAATACAACAGCTTCACCGGTCTTGGGCAATCCGGTACCGGCTCGCTTAAAGTGGATGGCAAAGTTGTCGACACTAAGGAGATGAAAAAGACCCTGCCAATGATCCTTCAATGGGATGAGTCGTTTGATGTCGGTTCAGACACGCTGACAGGTGTGAATGATAAGGACTACATGCCGCCGTTCACATTGACGGCGAAACTTGAGAAACTGACACTGAAAGTGGACCGTCCGCAACTCAGTGCGGCTGACATCAAGAAACTCGAGGCAACGATGCAGAAAGCAAGCGACTAGACCTTTAGGCGCAATCAGAGAGCGCCCGAAGCAGGGCGCTGTCTAAACGATGTTTTCGTCACACCAACATCGTGCATTCCAGAATACTGAATGCCCGCTCGCTCCCGCTGAGCAGACGTCTATGCACGGCGCAGCGAACGGCAGCTCTCCGCTCTTAGTGCTGAAATGTGCATGCTGCGGCATTGGTCACTAATGAGTGTTACGAAAGACTTCACACAGGCTAAACTGGCCCTCAGGACGGCGTCTAACGTGCTTTGGTGGGGTATTTACCCGCGCGTAGGCTAGACGCGTTTCTGAGGCATGTATTTCAGGAAATAAGCTGTCCCGCGCGATGTTCGTCGCTTTCCAGCAGTGCATTGCTGGGCAGGGTTTTGGTCTTCATTCTGGAATTAGAAAATAGGAGGGACCAGACCAATGAGCGATTTGATTTACGATGAGCGCGACGAAGCGAAACTGAAGTTTTCGGAAGCCGTTTTCCGCGTTTGGCGAGAGCGCTACGATCTTGAGGCAGTTGTGATGTAGGGGCACCGCGATTTCCTGACCAAGCAATCAAACGACGATCCTTTTGTCAGATCTAGCAAGCTGAGTGTCGCGATTTCGCAGGCACAGGCAAATCCAGATGACCCGAGCGACAATGAAGCCCGCCTCGAAATGATTACCGCTTTGCTCCATGTCTGGTATCGAATCCAGCCAGAATTGAAATCAATGATCATGAAAGCTGTTCGCGAAATGACGATTATTCATGACAATGACGTCGATCTGGCGGTGTTCTCTGCACATCAGGTAATTGACGGTACGAGGGATGGCGGCAGTGCTTTGACGGAACAACGCGAAGCTATTCAAAAGTGGCAAACCAAGGTGCGTGCTGCTCGTGAGGACACAAAGGTGAACCAACTGCGCAAAAGGCTCAAACGCGAACACATGCTCAGCGCCTAGTGGCAGTTCTTAGGTTTGGACCCATAGGCGCTGATGTCAGACAGGCGCTGTTTGCCGAACTGGATCACGTCAGAGCGGCGCTGCCCGGTGCGGAGGGCCAAGGCGAGCTCAAGGCGAGGCGTCGGGCCAACAGGGTGCGTCTCTTCGTACTTCTCGATCTCTTCCAAGGTCTACGAATGATAGCCGGAAGACTTGGACTTCAGTAGTTCCACGGTGGTGGCCGGGTTGGTGTCGTGGTGGTCATATAGGATTGCGAAACGGAAAAACTGTCGAAGGGCTTTGACCATGCTGTTCGCAGCTTCTGGCGTCGCCATCATTTCGTCCCGCCGCTTTCGGAAGTGCCGGGGCAGTAGCAGCGCGAAAGGATTATCACGATAGTTCTTGCTGGTGGCGAAACGTTCAAGGATGCTCCGCCGGGTCTTCTGCGTCTTGGAGTCCAGCTCCGCCCACATGGAAGACTTATAGTATTGGGCCCAAAGCCATTTGAGGCTGAGTGGCAACACACGCCCGACCTTGGCAGAATGGGGGCTGCTTGGCGCCGTGGGGTTCGCAGCAGCTTTGTAATCGGCCAAAAATTCGGGTGAGCCAGTGCTCCACGTAGCCGGATTTTCTTTCCGTTGCGACGGAAATACACGCGGACGTTGCCGTGCCTGTCTGTGTCTTCTACCACATGCTTCAATCTGAATTTCATCGAATCCTCGGGCATCTAATCGTCATAAGGATTGTGGTCTGAGTCACCCCCTCCCGGCAAGAGGTCAAAAAACTTGTCCAGAGCGCGCACATCTCAGACCCGCCGTCCGTCGATTTTCTTGGGCTTGGGCATACGTTTATCAGACACCATTGCGTCAAATTTCGATGGGCTAATCCCAATAAACGTTGCCGCTTCTTCTCTGTTTAAACCGCGTCGTTCTGGAGCAGGAAGACTTGGGTATCGGTTTCTGGTTTTCTGATTTTCCATGACGCTACCCCTTTGTATCCGTGGCCAGTACGGCTAGAGCGTCGATGATCTCCGGCTCAGAGTATATCACAGTACGTGGACTCACGCGTATCCCTTGCGGAAAAATGCCGCGCATACGCAAACGGTACTGGGTGCCTCGTGATACTCCGAAGCGGGTTTCGATCTGACGCTCGCGGATATAGGGAGGGCGAATGTCCGTATCCGGAAGGGTTTTATTTGTCATTGTGCGAGCCTCAAGTTGCTGTTTGGGCGTTGTGAGCAACACATGGAGTAATTCGCCGGTGTTTTCTGGTGCCCTAAAAGGCACTTTTTAGAATTCTCGCCGCCGAAACGCCTTCGTTCGGTTCCTAATTGCTCTCCGATGCTTGGTTTCCGATTCTTCGATAAAGGCGGCCACGGATACATCTCGCGCTCTGGCTGACTGGTCGAGCCACTCTTCCAAGATTTGCTGTCGGAAGGTTTCAATCGGGTAGATATTCTGTCCGCTTCCAATCTGAACGCTTGGAGGACTGACGATGAGCGATTGGCCCAACGCTTCGAAGCAAGCCGACCTAGACCTGTCACGGTTTGATGCCGCTCCTTTGATAGCATTTACTGCAACAAAGGAGACGAGCTATGGGACTGAAACGGACTGACGAATTCCGCAAAGATGCGGTGCGTATCACATTAACCAGTGGACTAACGCGTAAACGAGCACTTGGAATGGAACTAAACCGTGACAGGTCCAGTAATGTCCGACGAAGGCGGCGATTTGCGCTTCGAGATCACCGGGCAGGAAGTAGTTCTCTAGCAAGACGGACGTACTGTAGCGGTGCTCTCTTGGGGCGGTCTTGCAGGGCTTGGCTTACCTAACTTTGGCCTCGGTTCACCGTACAGTGACTCTCGGATTTCTCTGATCACTACATCTTGCTTAACCAAGGCTTCGCCTATGTCAGATGTACCCAGACTTCTGACTATTTGTTTCTTACCGACAACAGATTGAGTGTGCATCGGCACGTCGAAGCGGACGGAAAAACTATTGCCACGCTTCAAGATGTTCTTAAGGAGTGTGAGGGTCATTATCTTCTCAACCTTTACAAAAGGGAGTTCAATAAAATGGCGCGGTTGACGGGACTCGAACCCGCGACCCCCGGCGTGACAGGCCGGTACTCTAACCAACTGAGCTACAACCGCGCGTGAAATGCGGGATAGGGGAAGTGGGCGGGGGCGTCAAGCGGCTAACTGAAACGGTTGAAGGTAACATGGGTCAAAACAGTCGCCTCTCTATTCGGAAGAGTTTTTGGCGTGTCAGCGACGACTGAGTCACCGAAACAACACCCTGTCCTGCGGGAGCCCGGCGCAAGGCCTAAGACTTGAACAATTCGTTAGATGACGGCCTTGCGCCAATCTGAGGCGTCTGAAAAATACGCCCCTATACGACTGACAAGACACTGACACGGGCCACCTTTTTCAGCGACGCTTTTTTCGTTCACATCCCGTATTTATTTGATTTCATTAGGGTTTTAGTGGCACCACCTGCTGGTCTCGAACCAGCGACCTCCTGATACACAATCAATTGGTCTGATCAAATTCGCTAGGTAATCGGGCGTAATCACAATCGGGCGGAGAATTTTGCGGGAGATCAGCTACCTATTGCTTGGCTGGCTGTCCTTACAACGGGTGCGGGGCGGCACCAAAGTAGTTTCACTCCGACGACGCCTGCCTGAGGTCGAATCTGCTGGTCTGAAGGTGGCGGCGCAAGAAATACGGCACCAACTCACGGCACTGACAGGAGACTGACACGGGCCGTTTGGGCCGCTACAGAGTCCAGCTTTTTAGTGAATAACTCATTGTTTTTATTGTGTATTAATGGTGCCCCCACACGGACTCGAACCGCGGACCTATTGATTACAAATCAATTGCTCTACCAGCTGAGCTATAGGGGCACTGCGGGCCGATTTAGTGCCATTAGGCTCGGCCTGCAAGACAAAAAACCTCGAACCAAGCATATGGCGGAAACGGGTTTCGCCTAGCGGTAAAGTGGATATACTCTCGGTCAAACACTATCTCGTCTTTCGGAGCATCATGCAGGTCATACTTCACACTGGCGCGCACTGCACTGACGACGAGCGCTTATTGAAATGTCTGTTGAAAAACAAAGGCGTGTATTCGAAACAGGGTGTGGAAATACCCAACCCAAGCAAATTTCGCCGGCTAATGCGCCAAACGCTGATGGCAATGCGAACTTCCCCTCCAGATGATGGCGCCAGAGAGGCGTTACTGAATGCCATGCAGGTTGATGAGCGCGCAGATCGGATCATCCTGTCCAATAAAGATTTCTTTGGGGCGCCACGATCGGCCGTGCGGAACGGCTATCTCTACCCTAACGCAATACAGCGGTTGCAACATGTGCAACAACTCTTTCCAGACGACGAAATAGAGTTGTTCATGGGCCTTCGCGATCTGGCAGGTTTTTTGCCCGGCGTATTCAAGAAGTCCCCCAAGGAACACATGCTTGGGTTTCTGGGTGGCGTAGATCCGAGGGAAATGCGCTGGTCAGAAACCATTCGGCATATTCGAGAGCAGGTCCCGAGCATCCGGATAACCTTATGGTCCAATGAGGATACGCCTCTTATCTGGGCCGAAATCATTCGAGAAATGGCCGGGCTGGATGCCAATGCTGAGATTGAGGGTGCGCACGACCTGTTGGCCGAAATCATGAGCATAGAAGGCATGCGTCGCTTTGAGGCATATCTTGCGTCGCACCCGGTCATGACCGAGATACAGTGCCGTCGTGTGAAAGCGGCATTTCTGGACAAATTCGCACTTGAGGACCAGATAGAGGAGGAACTGAACGTTCCCGGCTGGACGGAGACGCTTGTTGCCGAATTGGCAGAGATTTACGACGACGACGTGATCAAAATCAGCCGCATGCACGGCGTCCACGTCATCACACCCTAAGACCGCCGTTGACCGACCTTGAACGGCGCGCGTCTTGCCCCGACACGCGCTCCAAAGTCGATGGTCCTTTTTAGCGCGGGTTACATCCCCAACGCTTCTTTGTACATTTCCAGCACAGCTTCTTCTTCTGCAATATCGTTGGCGTCGCGTTTGCGCAGAGCTATAACTTTTCGCATGACCTTGGTGTCGTAACCCCGCCCTTTGGCTTCGGCCAGCACCTCTTTTTGTGCGTCCGCAAGATCCTTCCTTTCAGCCTCAAGACGCTCCATACGCTCAATGAACTGGCGTAACTCGTCGGCGGTCACTCGGTAGCTGGCGTCGGTTATTGTGTCGCTCATCTCATCGGTCCTTTGGCTAAATCTTGATGCGTTAGGCCCGTGAGTATCGTTCTGCTTTGCAGGCCGCAAGTCGGCATTCACTAGCACTGGTCCATGGTCTAAGATAACAGACCGACTCCGCAGTTTCCGGTAAGTTCAACCCCGGTTCAATGCCCAAACACATGCGCTTCACTTTCGAGAGGACCCCATCACTCAAGAAGAGAATGGTGCGGATCCATTTTAGAAGAAATGGCCTTTGATGACGCATCGATCCGCGGCAGCATTGTCTCTTGCCATTGTGGCGGAACCTCCCGCCACTTGCCCAAAGAATTCTGGGCTTGGCGAACGGGATGGCGGTTAAACGACGCAACCCATCACTTTGGCCTGTCGACGGCCCAGTCGCGATAGGGTTGCAGAGCTACGCCATCTGGGCTAGCGCACGAACATGGAAAACGACAGTCTCTCTTTCTTCGACATCCTCATCTGGGCCGGGACAGCTGTGTCCCTTTTGGGGCTTGTGGGGTTGATGCTGTGCATTGTCCGCGTTGCAAAAGCCCGCCGCGCCGGCTTGTCCGAAGACGCATTACGCGCCGTTGTTCAGTCGGTTGTACCGCTAAACCTAGGCGCGCTGTTTTTGTCCGTTGCCGGATTGATGATGGTTGTGATTGGCGTGCTTCTGGGCTGAAACCCTCGCCTCAAACAGGCATGTCAGACTCGATAGTCAGACTGGCATGTTGTCAAAACGGGCCTCAATTACCTCGTCCAGCAGGTCGGAATCAAGTTTCCGTAGATGGGCTGGCACTGGCACGCCGTCTAACTTCAGCGTTACCAGAACGCGGTTGAACTCTGGCTGCATACGCCGACGGTTAAATGCGCTGGCCCTGGCGATATCGCGGGCCATGCTTTCGGCATTTTTGCATAGCGGTAAACTGGTCATGGTTCCCCCCTTATAATCGGTGCAGTCTCTTTTACAGAATTAGTATAACACAACCTTAAAGGTAGTGGGCCGTTAAATCAACTTTGGCGCTTCGTTTTCCTAACAATTGGCGATGTCTTGCTAGTTTTTCACCCCATTGCGCAAAAATTGCTCTCATCACATTATGGCAGAACGGGAGTGATGCTGCCTTGACGTGCATCAGATCACCAAACCAGACCCTCTTGTTACACATGCGAGAAATCTTATATGTTTATTCAAGACCAATGGAGCACATCATGACACCACACGTTCAGGCGTTTTTTGACCAAGCAACCAACACCATTTCTTACGTCGTACGCGAACCCGAAGGCAGGGCCTGCGCGATCATCGATTCCGTGCTGGACTTTGATCACGCCTCGGGGCGCACGGACACCAAGGCCGCCGACGAGATTGTGCGCTACGTGAGCGATGAGGGGCTGAACGTCCAGTGGATTCTAGAAAGCCATGTGCATGCGGATCACCTGTCGGCTGCCCCTTACTTGCAGGAAAAGCTGGGAGGCAACATCGGGATCGGCGATCAGATCATGGTTGTGCAGGATACCTTTGGCAAAGTCTTCAACGAAGGCACAGAATTTCAACGCGATGGCAGCCAGTTTGATCGTCTGTTCAGCGAGGGAGACAGCTTTCACATCGGTCAAATGCGTGGTGATGTCATGTATACACCGGGGCATACACCTGCATGTATGACTTATGTGATCGGTGACGCCGCATTTGTAGGGGACACGTTGTTCATGCCTGATTTTGGCACGGCGCGCTGCGATTTCCCCGGGGGCTCATCCGAGACTTTATACGCGTCGATCCAGAAAATTCTGACGCTGCCTGATGCCACCCGCATTTTTGTTGGCCATGACTATAAAGCACCGGGTCGCGATGAATACGCATGGGAAACAACCGTGGGCGAACAGAAGGCGCGCAATGTGCACGTCGGTGGCGACAAACCGGCCGACGAATTTGTAAAGATGCGCGACGCGCGAGATGCCACGCTGCCAATGCCCAAACTCATCGTGCCGTCGCTGCAGGTCAATATGCGGGCCGGGCATATGCCCGAGCCTGACGAGTCCGGCGATGTTTTTCTCAAACTACCGATCAACAAGCTTTAGGATCTCGCCGATGGAACAAGACTGGATATTTGGTTTGGCGGGTGGCGTGCTGATCGGTTTGGGCGGGGCAGTCTATCTGCTGGGAAACGGTCGGATCATGGGGGCCAGTGGCATCATTGGCGGATTGGTCGATGGCAGCGCCCGCAATCAGGCGCGCGAACGGCTAGTATTTTTGGCCGGTGTTGTGATCATGCCAATGCTGCTGGCACCGTTTTTCACCGATGTCAGCACTCATCTCACAAGAAATGTGGCGGTCATTGTTGTCGCCGGTTTGCTGGTCGGCGTTGGCACGCGTATCGCAAATGGCTGTACCTCCGGGCACGGAGTTTGCGGCATATCTCGCCTATCCCTGCGCGGGATTGTGGCGACTGCGTTTTATATTCTGGCGGGCGGCCTGACGGTTGCAGTGTTCAGACACGGGTTGGGAATTATATGATGCGGTTTGTTCTTTCACTATTGGCCGGCAGTCTGTTTGGCGCCGGTTTGCTTATTTCCGGCATGACGGACACGCGCAAAGTGATTGGCTGGCTTGACGTTTTTGGCAGCTGGGACCCGACCCTCGCCTTTGTCATGGGCGGCGCGATTATTCCTATGGCGATCGCGTGGCGCCTGACCCAAGGGCGCGCACCTCTGGCCGGCGGCAGATTTCCGGACCCGGCGGACCCAAGTGTAGGGCGACGACTTGTTGTCGGATCGGTCCTTTTCGGCATGGGATGGGGACTGGCGGGGCTCTGCCCCGGGCCCGCGATCGCTTCATTCAGCTACGGCGGCTTCG
>RCNC010003063.1_pt1 | contig 10993 bp, 7 predicted proteins | sample 2041301 | NCBI WGS metagenome assembly RCNC01 (sample SAMN09708231, study PRJNA481090) | Marine sediment metagenome, whole genome shotgun sequencing project. | biome: marine sediment; feature: ocean; material: sediment; isolation source: Sewage treatment plant 13A marine sediment (STP13A) ... | reverse complement strand
GTGAAATCTCTTCCAGATTGCAAGATAATTCCCATGGTTTTCACAAAGTCATAATGAACACCAGTAAATGAGACCAGCACATCCTGGTCAGGATCTTTTCCCTCCCAGTCGATTCCGCTGGAGTTACTCCCGATTCGATATGGGGCCTGCATAGATGCCGTGGTGCTGAGCACCGATGGACTTTGCATAAATTCTTCTCTTAGCATCTCATAGTGCTGGTTAAGATTGCCACGGAGCGCCACATGGACCAGGTTGTTTTTGTTAAAGCCCAGCTCCGCATTCCTCATATAGGTCAATTGCCTGGAGGCCACCATGGCTCCGGTGATCAGAAGGACGGCCAGAGAGAATTGGAACACCACAAGTACTTTGCGAAGCAGACCGCTGCCGGTTCTTGAATCAGACTGGTCCCTGATGGCTGCCAGGGGTTTCAGGGCTGAAAGGTATAGTGCCGGATAGCTCCCTGCTAGAAGCGTAGTGATCAGAAGGACTGCTCCAATTCCAAGGATAAACTGAGCACTGAGCAGTCCCGAAGGATTGATGTCCTTTCCCGATATCAGGTTAAACTTACTGAGAAGAAGCAAAACAATACAAATGGCCAATACTACTGAAATCGAGGTCTGGACAAAGGATTCAAAAAGGTGCTGGCTGATCAGCTGTCCCCTGGCTGCCCCATTTACCTTGCGGAGACCGATCTCCTTGGCACGGATGGATGATCTGGCTGTGGAGAGGTTCATAAAATTGATGCAGGCGATTAGCAAAACGAATAGGGCGATGGCCGAAAAAATATAGACATACATGATGGCTCCGGGCGACTTTCCAAATCCAAAATAGGAGTGAAGGTGGATTCCGGAAAGTGTTGCCACTGAGAAGTCTATGGTATTGTTCTCCTTGTATATATTGGTTACGTCCGTAATCTTTCGGTTTACCACCGTATCCACACTGCCCTCCTGCAGTTTTACCATGGTCTGGATGGAGTTATTGCCCCAGCTGGTACTGTAGTATTGCTGCGATTCAATGTAGTGCCAGGGAAACAAGATTTTAAATCCTATTACTGAGTTTTTTGGTAACTTCTCCAGTACACCCGATATCACATATTCATCTTCCTGATTGACCAGGATGGAAAAACCCACAGGATTTTCATCTCCAAAATATTTTTCGGAAACCTCTTCGGTAAGGATCAGACTCTTGGGATCTCTCAGCACACCTTCTTTATTTCCATACTTAAAGGGGAAGGTGAACATCTCGAAGAAAGAGGAATCAACTGCCAGGATACCATTTTCAAAGAATTTATTTTCTTCATAGGTAAAAAGCTGTCCGCCACTGTAGCCCAGGCGGCACTGCTCGATGATTTCCGGTACTTCATCCTTCCAGACCGGTCCCGAAATATGAGGTGTTACATTCACATGGTAGGGCTCGGCATCGGAGTAGTATTGGTCTTCCTCCACCCTGAAGAGTTGGTTGAAGTCCGTATGAAACCTGTCATAGCTGAGCTCATTCTCTACCCAGAGCAGCATAAATAGGGCGCAGGCAAGGCTGATGGAAAGTCCGGTGATATTGATAAGGGTGATTCTTCTCTCTTTGAATAGCAGTCTAAAAGTCTGCTTGAGTCGCTTAAAGTACATATGGGAGCAATTTTTTTATAAAAGACGAATCAACTTTCCCGATATTACAGATTCAAAACATTAAATTTGATATTATTTTCAAAAAACGTTCAATATGAAGAGGGATATAGATCTATTTACATTTATCGATCATGAACACAACCGCCAGAAAAGGGGAATTGAACTGATCGCATCAGAAAACTTTGTGAGTACCCAGGTGATGGAAGCCATGGGTTCCTGCCTGACCAACAAATATGCGGAAGGGTATCCGGGACATCGCTACTATGGGGGATGTGACGTGGTTGATGAGGTGGAGCAACTGGCCATCGACAGACTCAAAGAGCTTTATGGAGCGGAATTTGCCAATGTACAGCCTCATTCAGGAGCGCAGGCAAATATGGCTGTATTCCTTACCGTTCTTCAGCCAGGGGATACTTTTATGGGACTTGATCTTTCCCATGGGGGACACCTTTCACATGGTTCACCGGTAAACAGTTCAGGCATTCTTTACAATGCTGTTTCATATGGACTGGATGAACAGACAGGTCGTGTGGATTATGATCACATGGAAAAAGTAGCCTTAGAGGAGAAGCCCAAACTGATTGTGGGAGGGGCTTCGGCCTATTCCAGGGAGTGGGATTATAAACGAATGCGTGCCATCGCAGACAAGATTGGGGCGCTTTTGATGGTGGATATGGCCCACCCTGCTGGATTAATTGCAGCCGGTTTGTTGGATAATCCGCTTAAACATGCGCATATAGTGACATCAACCACCCATAAAACGCTCAGGGGACCAAGGGGAGGAATTATCCTCATTGGAAAGGACTTTGAAAATCCCTGGGGACGAGCCACAAAAAAAGGAGTGGTCCGAAATATGTCCTCACTGATTAATTCTGCCGTATTTCCAGGGATCCAGGGCGGCCCCCTTGAGCACATTATAGCGGCCAAAGCAGTGTCTTTTGGAGAAGCCCTTTCCGATGAATTCAAGGCCTATCAAAAGCAGGTGAAGAAAAATGCCTCCAAAATGGCCGAGGAGTTTATAAAACAGGGGTATAAAGTGGTTTCAGATGGCACAGATAATCATTCCATGCTAATCGATCTTCGTACCAAAGTGGAAGACATCACCGGTAAGCAAGTGGAAAAGATTCTTGAGGAAGCAGATATTACCGTAAACAAGAACATGGTGCCCTTCGACTCCAGATCCCCATTTCAAACCAGTGGAATCAGGGTGGGAACGCCTGCAATTACCACAAGAGGTGTAAGCGAAGAGCTCATTCCAACCATTGTGGGATTGATGGACCGCGCAATTACCAATATTGATGATAAACCCGTTATTGAAGCTGTCCGACATGAAGTAAACGAACTGATGACAGATTATCCCATGTTTGCTTCATTCTGATCCCATGGAGTGGTATCTCTATCTGGTCATAGTTGCCGTTGGAATTGTGGCAGGCATCATTAATACGCTGGCAGCGGGAGGCTCCCTGCTAACCCTGCCGGTACTTATGGCCTTGGGTCTTCCTCCCAATATGGCCAATGGGACCAATCGAATTGCCATTTTTCTTCAGAATGTGGTGGGGGTACGACAGTTCCACAAGGAGAAGGTGATGGATTTCCCATCAGGTTTTAAGGTAGGAATCCCGGCAGCCGTAGGAGCCATTGCAGGAGCGTTTATAGCTGTAAATCTTAATGATGAGGTGATGAAACTGGCCATTGCGGGAGTGATGATCCTGGTCTTCTTTCTGATATTATTAAAACCCAATCGCTGGATTAACAGTCATGAATCACATCCTCCCATACCTTACTGGGTGCAGGTGATTGTCTTCTTTTTTGTAGGGGTTTATGGGGGTTTTATTCAGGCTGGGGTAGGCTTCTTTCTGCTTACCAGCCTGGTTCTTGGCAGCGGTTTTGAGCTGGTCAAAGCCAATGCCCTCAAATTGCTGATTATACTTCTTTATACTCCCCTTGCACTTCTGATTTTCTTTATGAATGGAGATGTAAACCTCTGGATTGGTCTGGTGCTGGCAGTAGGGAATATGACCGGAGCCTGGATCGGAACAAAGATCGCTGTAAAGTGGGGAGCTGTCTTAATTCGCTACTTTGTGCTGGTGGCTATTCTTGTAGCTTCTACAAAACTGATCCTGGATGCTTTTAAGGTGTTATGATGTATTTAATCCACCCGGTCTGCTGGTAGTTGGCACTCTGGTCTGAAGTAAATTTACTCTTCTTAGCTGCCTCCACAACCATATTCCATATGCAGTTATCCTGGTAAGTGGCATTTAAGACACTGGCGTTGATCACTTTCCCATCCTTATCCACCTGAATCTCAACCTTAACCTCTATTTTCTGGGTTACATCGCACCCTTCAAGGTTGGGTTTTGGAATGCTGCCACCTCTTGATCCCAAACCTCCAAATGAGATTCCATTACCCAGACCACCTCCAGTATCATAGCGGTCTGCATCGGGACTTCCGTCAGGTACTCCCTGGTTGCCATCTCCCTCAGTGATGCCTTCAGAGCCTTCGGTCTCGCCCACGCCCTGGTTGCCAAATGCACTTCTTCCTGCATTGTTTAGCCTGGCAGCTTGTTCCTGTTGCTCTTTTTCAATTCGCTCCCTCTCCTCACGTTCGATTCGTTCGATTCGTTCCTGCTCAATTCGTTCTTTCTCAAGCTCCGCAAGGCGCTCTCTTTCCAACACCTCCTGGCGTTCCCTTTCCAGCTCTTCGGCAGTAGGCTTGGGATCTTCCTTTACCTGAACCTCCTCCACATCCTGGGTATTGTCCACAGGAGTTGGATCGGGTGGGGTATAAGTCTCAACTACCTCTGCTACGGGCTCTGGTAACTCTTCAATAAATTCGGGCGTTTCTTCTACCACTGCTTGCTCAGGCTCACCAGCCTGCTGATCATCACCAATGGGCTCAAAATCACCCAGGCCGGTTTCATCGGTGCCAAAATTGACCAGAATTCCCTCTTCCTCCGGGGGTGGATCGGGAAAGGTGAGTCCGGCAAACACCAGCAAAAGAATCAGCAGTGTGTGATAGACAATGGTTGCTATGAGGCCTCTTTTATTGAGCTTCATGATTGAATGATTTCATTCAGTTGGATGGTTTTGTACCCAGGATCACCTTATATCGGTTTCGTTTGGCGATATCCAGAAATGCAAATACTTCATCCATATTAAGGTCCCTGTCGGCATTAAGCCTTACCGTGGGAGCTTCTCCGTAACCTTCAAGTTTTTTCTTCAATACACTTTCAAGTTCACCAATGCCATACGACTGGTCGTCTACATAGATGGTTTTATCCAGGTCGATGGAGACCACAAGTACAGGATTGGATTGGGTCTGGTTGTTGCTCTCAGGTAATTTTACATTTTGAGAGGCAGGGACCACCAGCGTGGAGGTAATCATAAAGAAAATGAGCAGCAGAAATACGATGTCGCTCATCCCCGACATGGAGAAGTTTTTATTGGTCTTATTTCTTGACTCAATGGCCATTATAACTGTTTTAGGACAACGGTATAATTCCTTTCAGCTGCCACATTCATAATTTTTACGGCATCTCCCACAGAGACAGCCGATGAAGTAACCACTTTTATAGTGGGTTCAGCCAATCCCTCTAATCTGGATTCCAAAACCGTGCCAAGTTGTTCCAGGCTCACTGTTCTTCCATCCACGGTGATGCGACTGCCACTATGTATGGTTACCGTGGGGATGGTGGATTCGGATTGAATGGTCACCTGCCCCTTACTGGGTAAAAGCATCTTCAAGGCATTGGGAGCTATCAGCGTGGAGGTGAGCATAAAAAAAATCAATAATAGAAACACAATATCGGACATTCCCGACATGGCAAAATTATCAAGTACCCTGTTTCTGGGTTTCAATGCCATGGATCTCTATTTTGCAGGTTCGTTAAGCAGGTCAATGAATTCGGAAGTTCCGGCCTCCATGTTATTGATTACCTTATCTACCCTGGCAACCAGGGAATTATAGGAAAAATAAGCGATAATCCCCACGATTAGACCAGCCACAGTGGTGATCAGTGCTGTATAAATTCCACCCGAGAGTTGTCCCACATTGATGTTGTTTCCTGCGGTAGACATCTGGTGGAAGGCCTGGACCATACCTATGACGGTGCCCAGGAATCCGATCATAGGAGCTCCACCTGCTACGGTAGCCAGTGTGGGCAAACCCTTTTCCAATTTATAGATCTCCAGGCGGCCCACATTCTCGATGGCTGCATTCACATCATTCAAAGGGCGTCCGATCCTGCTGATTCCTTTTTCAATCATTCTGGCCACCGGATTATCTGTGGACTGGCAGAGTGCCTGAGCCGATTCCACTTTACCCTCCATGATATAGTCTTTGATGCGGTTCATAAAATTCTGATCCACTTTGGCTGCCTTCTTAATTGCAAACCATCTCTCGAAGAAAATATAGACGGCCACGAGGCTAAGAAGGACAATGGGAAGCATCACCCAGCCGCCCTTAATGGCTATATCGATAAATGATTCAGTGGAAGTTCCTTGTATACTACTGGTATCCAGATTGGTAACCTGAAGAAAAATCAAGCTTTTCATGTGCTATAAGTTTGCGTCGAATATATAACAAATAACGGGATATACTTGATTGTAGTATACCCCGTTATTAAAGATTTAGTTCTTTTATTAACAGCTCACAAGAGCCTTATCAGTGGTGTAACATTAAAGCCTGAAGGTAATAAACCCCGGCACCTGCAACATATCCCAGCAGAGCCAGGAGTGATATTCGTTTCATATACCAGATAAAATCTATCTTTTCCATGCCCATGGCGGCCACACCTGCAGCAGAACCGATGATCAGAATGCTTCCTCCTGTACCGGCGCAGTAGGCCAGGAATTCCCAGAAAAGTCCGTCCTGAACAAAGTTTTGTGCATATGCGATGGCTGCCGGATCCGTCATCGCTGCAATAGAGGCAGCATCTTCAATGGGATACATACCCATAGCACCAGCTACCAGTGGAACATTATCCACCACAGCAGAAAGAACACCAATGGCAAGATCGATCAGGAAGATATTTCCCAGGTTCTCATCAAGCCATCCGGCAAGTAGGTTTAACTGACCTGCACTTTGTAAAGCAGCCACAGCCGAAAGGATTCCCAGGAAAAATAGAATGGTCGGGGTATCTACTTTTTGAAGTATATAGATAACCTTAAGCCGTTTTTTAAACTCTTCTGGTTTATCCTTATGAAGAAGTTCAGATGTAAGCCATATCACAGACAGTGAAAGAAGCATGCCCATGTATGGTGGGAGGTGAGTGACTGTTTTGAAAACCGGCACAAAAAGGAGTCCGCATACACCCATGATCAGAAACAATTTACGCTCAAAAAGTGTGGTGTAGATCTTCTCGTTTACATCCACCTCGGGTCGGGTTACATTTCCCTTCAATATAAAACTGAGTAGTGCCAAGGGAACGATCATTGTAAAAAGACTGGGGATGATGACACGGGCGATAATGCTTCCAGCGGTAATCTGATTACCGATCCAAAGCATAATGGTGGTTACATCTCCGATGGGCGACCAGGCACCTCCGGCATTGGCTGCCAGGACCACCATGGAAGCAAAGAACCAGCGCGTTTCTTTATCAGAGATCAGTTTCCTGAGTAATGCAACCATTACAATGGTAGTGGTAAGGTTATCAAGGGCAGCGGACATAAAAAAGGTAAGGAAACTAAGGATCCATAAGAGCTTTACTTTTTTGGTAGTCTTGATCCGATCGGTAATAATTTTGAAACCGTTATGCTGATCAATCACCTCTACAATGGTCATCGCTCCCAGAAGGAAGAATAGGATCTCTGCGATCTCTCCCAGGTGATGGATGATCTCTTTATCCACAATAAAATGCCTCATGGCTTCAACTCCGTGTTCTCCATGTGCCTGACCATCATGGATATAATTATTCCATGAGGCACTCAGTCCGGCGGTGAAAATATCATAGGCGCCAAAAATATAGAGGACCCACAGCAAAGTACCGATGGCTAAAGCAGGAACTGCCTTATCGACATGAAGTGGGTGTTCAAGGGCGATGGCAAGGTAGCCCAGAACAAAAACGACAACCATTATAATAAACATGATCTAAAAATTTAATTGTTGGAAATAGTAAGCCACTAAGATAGGAAAGTTTTAATCTTCCAAATCAGGCTCTTTTGACTTTTTCTTTCTTTTCTTCCTATTTGATAAGCCCTCCTTATAACGCATTCTTAGCTGCTGGAAACTATTAAATTCTTCCTGGTAGGAAATCCCCACTCCCTGCTTGTATGGAGCGGTTTCATAGAGAAGTTCATCCCTGGCCCGGTTAAAGGCAAGTAAACTCACATTATCAGTTAATTTAAACTCAACATCAAAATCTCCCATGATATAGGGATTGTTGGCTGCTCCGCTTGAGGGATTGGTCTCCTGTCCCCCCACATCCACATTTCCGCTAATGATGATACGGTCATTCAGCAATTGCGTAGTGAGTGCCAGTTCCACCTGATCTCTGGTCACCTGATCACCTGGCCTGTAGTTGACCCCAATATCAAAATCATCGCTGATTTGTGAAAGCCAGTTGGTGAGCTGGTTGGAGAGCAGTTCACTTGCTGTAACCCCTGCCACACTGCTGTTCACACCTCCGATATCTCCTCCTCCATACCCAGAGACGCTGTAAAAATTATTGATCACAAGGAGAGAAATAAACTGTTTCATTAACTCTTCTTCAGTCCTTGTGGCGCTGATTAAGAGTTCACGGGTTTTGGCATCGGCAGTGGGTAATTCAATACCGGTGGCAATAATCGGGGATTGCAATTCACCCAACAGGTTGAGCCTGCATTCAACAGGGATGCGTTTCTTTAATTGTTCTGCTTCGCTTGGATCGCCTGGATAGAGGTTATAGGGAGCTGTTCGGGTGGTGTAGATGGCTTCCAGGTCAACGGTTGCATCGGTAGGGGATCCATTAAATATGATTTTTCCTCCCTGCTCAATCTCGAATCGCTTATTGATCACATTCTGAAGGGTAAAGAGGTAGTCACCTTTCAATAATTCCACATCACCAAACATGGTGAAGCCACTGGTCTGATCCAGCAGGATACGCAGATTGCCCTGGCCGCTGGTCTCAATAATATCGCCAAGTTTTGGATCGAAAATCATTTGAACCTTAGCTTCCTCAGTGATGTCCAGATCCAGCTCCATTTCAAGTCCCCCGATCTTTCTGTTATCCACTGGATCAAGCACCTTTTTCACTTCATCCTTTATTATAAAGGAGATAAAATCTGAAGTTTGTACTTCCCTGGCTGTATAAAGGGGAAGGTAAATGGCTGTATTCTCCTCAGTGGTAGCCTTAACATCTATTTTAATTGCGTTGAATGGTCCGCTAATATTCACATTCCCGGTGGCAAAAATGGAACCATATACCACATCGTTATCAGTGGATGTAGTATTCAGGCACATCAGGTTATTGGCTTCAATATTTATATTGGTTCGAAAATCTTTGAAATAGGAGTTGGTCAAAGTGCCGCTTATGCGGGCTGAATTCCCCAGTTCATCCAGAGCCATAAAACTTTCCAGGTAGATATTGTTGTGATAAATCCTGGCCTTGTCGTTAAAGATGTAGTGTGTATTAAGAAAAGTGATGGTGGCTTCTCCCTGATCCAGATTAAGGGTGCCATTCAGCTCAGGTTTATCTAAGGTCCCATCGAGGGTGAGGTCTACATTGACCATGCCGCTAAGATCTTTTAGTCCTTTTTCAGCGTAAGGATTAAGAGCCTGAAGTTTAATATCATTCATATGAATGTCAAAATCCAGGCTTCGGTTTTTGGGTGAAAAGGCCCCATCCACATCAAGGATCTTCTTACCTTCAGATTCAGAGATAAGTTGCATATTGATGGCCCCCTTCGTATCATCCCAATCCGCCTTTAACTGCGTTGTCCCAAACATTTGATCATTGAAAATTAGGGTGTCTATTCTCAGGTCTGAAAAGATATATGGAGTTCCATTCAATTTTTGAAAGTTGGCGTTTCCGCTTATACTCCCGGTTAGAGCTGCATTTAGTCCTGCCAGGTTTGACAATTCATTAAGGTTCATTTTATTAACCTCCAGGTTTAATACCTGCTCTTGTTGAGATGAAATATATCCATCTGCAAGCAGGTACCTCTCCCTGTTTTTCACCATCAGGCTGTCGATCTTAACATAATGTTTGCGTAACAATACAGAAGACCTGGATAGATTCCACAGGTCATTATTGATATAGAGGTCGGTGGGGTGTATTTGAATCAGAAATCCCCTGTTCTCCAGAGAATCAGATTGCAGTGTCCCGGTTAAATCGATACTCCCCCTGAAACTGGGATCTTCCTGGTTATCCCAGGACATAGTCAGCTGAGTGCTGTCATGTGCTGCTTGAAAATTGAAGGTGTGATCCACCAGGGAGATGCTTTTACCATAACTCAGACTGTCTGAATTAAAACTAAGCTGAAAATCATCTTCCCTTATCTCTGTCAATAGATCAACATTGGCCCACTTGTTCCCTTTGAATTGAAGGTCGGTGAATGATCCGTAAGTAGTACTGTTGGGCATTAGGGGATCAAATGTGCCTCGCAATTGACTGTGATCGCCGATTTGCAGATCGGGATAAAAATAGTCTAGCAGTGGATTTACATGCTTAAAATCAAACTGGTAGGTGAAACGGGTCAGGGAATCAATAAAGGGTTCATTCTCCACATCTACATTCATATATCGATCCACAAGGTTATTGAAGGATACAGGCAAACCTGATAATTTGTATTTGCCCTGGATATGTGCATCGAAAATTTCCGAGTTCACAAGTATCTCAGAATAGTCCGGAGTGTTGCTGGTGGAAATATTAAAGTCGTAGAGCTGCACCTGTGCGTCTCCCCTGGAAAAAAAACTGTTTACTACCCTCACCTCGCCATTCAGCTCATCCAGGTTTTTCCCCGAAATATCCGTTTCAATCAGAAATGATGCGAAGGTATTGGGCTCCTGGTTACCGAGCTTAAGATAGTATGGACGGGCACGGGCCACATCCGCTGTAAAGTTGTATACCGGGACTTCGCCCGAGAAATCCATCTTTCCCTGGAAATCCATTTTTATATTGGGATCACTTATGCTAACCCCCCCGTCAAATGTGTTGTTTGTAAATTCACCGTCCAGGGTGATGTTGCTATATGCGTAGTGGTAAAACTCCAGGGAGTCAATGTTGCCATCAAGCCTGGCCTCAATCTGCCCGCCGGAAATACTTCCATCTGTATGAACATCCATATCCAATTCAGAGAGAAACTCTTCCTGATCCAGAAACGCTCCCAATTTAAAATCGTTGGTTTTCAGGTGACCGTTAAACTTCAAGCGATTAGATGAGTCGGGCTTGATG
>RCNC010003062.1_pt1 | contig 10994 bp, 8 predicted proteins | sample 2041301 | NCBI WGS metagenome assembly RCNC01 (sample SAMN09708231, study PRJNA481090) | Marine sediment metagenome, whole genome shotgun sequencing project. | biome: marine sediment; feature: ocean; material: sediment; isolation source: Sewage treatment plant 13A marine sediment (STP13A) ... | reverse complement strand
CGGTTTTTCAATTCCCGCCGTGCGCGCCGGGGTCCCAATGTCCTGCGCACGAGGCCGATCATCGTCAAGGTCCGCGACCTGCCCGCGCCCCGGCCGGAAAACTTTTCGGGCATCGTGGCCTCGCGCCTCAGCTTCCAGTCCGAGGTCGACCTGGATGAAGTGGGCCGGGGGGAAGCGTTTGGCATTAAGGCGACCCTGGTTGCGGATGGTTTTCTGAAGGGATTTTCGGGTCTGGAAATCCCCGCGCCGGAGGGGGCCCGCATGCACGACGCGGCGGAGGGTTTCCTGTCGCGGCCGTCCCAGGACCGGATGTCGGGCATGGTCACGGTGGAAAAAGTCATCGTTCCGGGACAGGAGGGGACGTTGACCATCCCGCCCTTGGAACTTTCCTGGTTCGATTCCCTGCGGGGCCATTACCGGGTCACCCGGACCCGGAGCCACCAGGTCAAAGTGATTCCGAGCGACCTGCCCCTGGCCGGGGAGGACAGCTCAGGTTTCCTGCGCAGCGAGATCAGCCGGCTGAGTGACGATCTTGCCTTCATCCACCCGGTGCCGTCCAGATTGGGCCGAAGATCAGGACCGTGGTTCGGCCGTCCCGCCTGGTGGGTCCTTTTTCTTTTGCCCCTGGTTCTGCTGGTCCTGTTGCGGTGGTACCTGGTGCGGCTCTCTGCCGACCGGCGTGATCCCGCGGCCAGGCGGGCCCGTCGATCCCTGGCCACCGCCCGGGACGGGTTGTCACGGGCCAGGGCCGAGACCCGAACGGGTGAAGGCCTGACCCTGGTCGCCCGGAGCATCACCGGTTTCGTGGCGGACTGCACCGACCGGCCCACCGCGGCCATCGGATCGGTCGAGATCCGGGAGTATTGCGATGACCTGGGCCGGACGGAGGCCGGGGCCAGGCTGACCGCGATCCTGGAACACTGCGATTCCGCCCGCTATGGGGGGACGCAAAACGAGGGGGAGGCACAGTTGGTGGCGGAAGTCGATGCCCTGTTGACGCAACTGGATGAGGCCCGGCGAAGTACCCCTGTTGCCGGTGCCGGAGGCGGTCCGGTTTCCGGTGCGGTTTCGTTGATTCTGCTGGGGGGGATGCTGGCGGCGATTTCCGTGGTTCCCCTCGAGGCGGCATTTGGCCAGGAATCGCGCCCCGGCGCCGATCCCGTCCGGCTGGGGGCCGAAGGAAACCAGGCCTATACGGAAGGAAATGTCGACGCGGCTCTCGATCTCTATTTCCAGGCCCAGGCCCTGGGAGTGAACGACCCGGTGCTCCATTTCAACCTGGGCAACACCCATGCCCGGCGGGGCGAACTCGGCCTCGCGGTGGCGTCCTACCTGCGGGCCCGGCGTCTGGCGCCCCGGGACAGGGACATCGAAACCAACCTGGCCTGGGTCCGACAACACATCAAGGACCTTGAACTCTCGGACGAAGAGCTGCCCCTGTTCATTGCCGAAGCGGCCGCGGTGATCGCGGCCCTGACCCTCGACCAATGGGGCCTGGTTCTTCTGCTGTTGACGTGGGTGACTGCGGCGCTGGTCGGCTGGGGCTGGTACCGGGAGGAGTTCTCGAACCGTTTGCGGCGGCTGGTGCTGGTCAGCACGGCCTGTCTGGTTATCGCCGTGGCAGTGACCATGGGTCGCTGGTACCAGGAAGAGGTTCGGGACATAGCGGTGGTCATCGTGCTGGAGGCTGAAGTCCGCTCCGGGCCCGCTGATAATTTCCCGGTCCTGTTCCAGGTGCATGACGGCCTGACCGTGAACATCGAAAGCAGGCGGGAAGGCTGGGTACGAATTGGCCTGGGCGGCGAGTGGGTGGGGTGGCTTCCCGCCGACAGCGTCACGACCGTTCGTCAGGACCTGGATGCCACCTAGTTCCGGGGCCGGAAAACCGCCGTCGTGGTCGGGGTTTCGCAAACTGTCACGTCCGCCAGGAGTGGCAGCTCAACTTTGAGCCGATTGAAAATCCAGCACGCCATCACCTCGGCCGTCGGATTTTCCAGCCCCTTGATCTCATTGAGACAATGATGGTCCAACATCGCGTACAAGGGGGCGAATACCTGGGAAATCTCTCCATAGTCCTGAACCCAGCCCAGACGGGGGTCGATCGGCCCCTCCAACCCCAGAATGATCGTATAGGTGTGCCCATGCATGCGCCCGCACTTGTGGCCCTCGGGAACTTCGGGCAGCCAGTGGGCGGAATCGAGCGAAAATGATTTAGTGATTCGGCAGTTCATGATGTCCCGTTGCGTGTTGGTTTACTGGTCCCAGGCGGCTGGAAACCGAAAATTATCCCTTGGGAGGACAGAACGCAACCGCGGCGGCGTGTGACAGGCCCTTGCTCTTTACGCGAAATAGTCAAAAAACGGTAAATATATTGCTTGAATGTGCCGATTCAGTTGAATGTCGCTTTTTGCTTCGCACGGGGGTCTCGGAAAGACCATTTCCGCGGCCGCCGCAACGAATGAGGATTCCCTTGGCTACAAAAACGGATGAACTCCAGGGTACGGACGAAATGGTGGAATCCCTGGATACCCAGGAAAACCTGGAAAACCTGGAAACCGCAGACCAGGAGTGTTCTCAGCCGGAACCCGGGCCCGAACCTGAAGCCGGATCCGCTCGGGATCTGCCCCTGGATCAGGTATCGTTGTTGCGGGTGGGGATCGACGAGATGTCCACCATGTCGCAGGTCAAGGATTTCCCCGAATTTTTTCTCCGGCTCGCCCGCCGAACGGGCCTGCGACTGGTGCTGCTGAAACGCTGGACCAGTGGCCTGCAGGTTTTCATGGAGGAGAATGCCAGTTTGCCGGCCGAGGCCAAGCAGAAGCGAAAGGACGGTAAGGCTCCCATCCCGAGCTCGGGAAACGATATCTTCCAGGCCATCACCGACGATGCCACGGTCTACGCGGGGCCGGTGCCGGTAAAGCACTTTCCCCTGGATCTGACCCTCATGCTCGGGCGCGGCAGCCGCGACCGCCAGATCGTAATCCTGCCCCTGCCTTCCCAGAACCACTGGAACACCTTCCTCTACCTGGACGCGGATCACAAAACCGGCAAGGCACTGGCCCTGGCGGAAATCCTGGCTCACTACGCCCTGGCGCGGATGTGCCTGCTGAACAAGGGAGAACAGGGCCGCAAGGGTCTGGTGGCGGGAATCCTCAAGGCCGAACTTCGCCGCCGTCAGAAGGATCGCGCCGAGAAGGCCAAGAGCGGCCCCGTCCCGCCCCTGGTCGAGCCGGGTGCGCAGGTGGCGGCCCCGCCGACGCCGGCCATCGTGGAGAATGACCGGATCGAGGATACCCCGGTGCCCGTCGTTGAGACGTCTGATGTGCCGGCTTCCGCGGGTGATGACGAGGCCCTGCCGGCAAATCTGACGCCGGAAGCGATCCTAAATCACAGCGGGGAATTGCCGGCCCTGCCCAAGGCGGCCTGTCATATCATGGCGGTCATCGAGGATCCGAGCACGACGGCTACCAAACTGGAACGCGCCCTGGCGATGGACCAGGCCCTGACGGCCAAGGTACTGCGCATCGCCAACAGTCCCTTCTACGGGGCGGTCCGGGAGATTACCACGGTGAGCGAAGCCATCGTTCGACTGGGTTTCGTGTCCATCCGCAACTGGACCCTGGTAACGGCGGCCCGCAGTGTGTTCCTGACCCCGGGGGCCGGCATGCTCTACCAGAAAATCTGGCGCCAGTCGGTCATGTCGGCCATGGCGGGACAGCTGGTGGCGCAGGCCCTGGGGCGCGGCAACCCCGACTCGGTCTTCATAGGCGGCTTGATGCAGAACATCGGTCAGCTGGTCCTGGCCCGCAGTCATCCGGAACTCTTCCAGGAAATCCTCAATGATTCCTCGGAACGCGGATTGCCTTACCACATCGTGGAAAGGGGCCGCCTCGGCTTCGACCACGGTGAACTCGGGGCCCTCTTGATCAGGGACTGGAACCTGAGCCAGGAGTTGGAGGAGGCGGTCCGATGGCACCATCGGTTCGGGGATCCCTCAGCCCGGGAAAACCGGACCGCGGCCATGATCGCGCTGGGCGAAGAGATTGCCCTTTGCAGCAGCGGTCACGAAGAAGAAACCGAACGCCTGGAGACCGCCGAAGGTGAGCCCGTGCAAGGCCCCGAAGACGACATGAGCGAAGCAGCCAGGTTCCTGGAAATCGATCCGGAAAAACTGGCCGAGCTGAAAGGCAAGGCGGCGGACCTGAAAATCGATCCGCATTTCTTCAGCTGACCGGCGGGTCAGGAAAGCGGAACCATCAACCCCGGGCCTTGTCCTTGCGCCCGGGGTTTTCCTCTTCCGGGGGCTCGAAGTGGCGGCGGCAGCGGGCCTCGTAGGTCTCGCTGGCACCGACGACGATCTGGTCGGTGGCCGGGGTCAACCGCTGGGTGAAGTTGGCCGGGTCGCCGCAGGTCATGCATATGGCCAGCTGCTTGGTCACGTATTCGGCGGTGCACATCAGGTTGGGCATGGGGCCGAAGGGGAGGCCTTTGTAGTCGAGGTCGAGCCCCGCGACGATGACCCGCTTTCCCAGGTTCCCCAGCTTGTTGACGACATCCACGATGTCGTCGGAAAAGAACTGACCCTCGTCGATGGCGACCAGTTCGGTCCTGTCGTCCACCAGGGTCAGGATGTCGTTCACGTCGGTCACCGCGATGCCCGGAATGCTCTGCTGGCTGTGGGACACGATGTTGGTGGCGTCGTAGCGGGCGTCGATACCGTGTTTGAAGATCTGGACCCGGCGACGGGCGATCTGGGCGCGGCGGATCCTCTTGATCAATTCCTCGCTCTTGCCGCTGAACATGGGGCCGCAGATGACCTCGATCCAACCCGACTTTCCGTCTATGATCTGCATGTCTCTCCTTTTATCCCTTTTGAAACTCCGAGAGGATAATCTATTCTATCATATCTTGACCGCCAAGCAAATGAACCCGTCCGGACCCGGAAAGTTGAACCAGCCCATGTGGACCCGATCCGATTTTCGCGACCTGATCCGACCCGCCGCCATCGGCATGATCCATCTGGAGCCCCTGCCCGGAAGTCCCCGGTGGGGTGGTGATATGGATACGGTCCTGGCCGCGGCCCTGGCCGATGCCCAGGCCCTGGTCGAGGGGGGGCTGCAGGCCGTCATGATCGAAAACTACCACGACATCCCCTTCTTCCCCGGCCGGGTGCCCGCCGAGACCGTGGCGGCGCTGACGGTGGCGGTGCAGGCGGTCCGGATCCGGTTCCCCGACCTGCCGGTGGGGGTGAATGTCCTGCGCAACGATGTGGAGTCGGCGTTGGGGATCGCCGCTTCCACGGGTGCCCGTTTCGTCCGGGTCAATGTCCACATCGGCGCCGCGGTGACCGACCAGGGCACCATCGAAGGATGTGCCTGGCGAACCCTGCGGCGGCGGCGAGAGCTGGGGGTCGAGGTGGGAATTCTGGCCGATGTCCGGGTCAAACACGCGCGGCCTCTGGTGGAGCGCCCGCTGGCCGAGGAGGTCCTCGATCTGCGCCTGCGGGGTCTGGTTGACGGAATTATCGTGACGGGCGCGGCCACGGGTGCGGGCACGGATCCCGCTCAGGTCGCCCAGGTGCGGGCCGCGCTGCCCGATTGCCCGGTTCTGGTGGGCAGCGGGGTCACCACCAAAACAGTGGGGGAATTTTTCCCCCATGCCGACGGTATCATCGTAGGCTCCTCGCTTCAGGAATCCGCTCCGGAAACGGGACGCCGCCGTGTCTCGGCCGCACGGACCCGGGATTTTGTCCAATCGCTCAAGGCAGCTTCGTGAAAGGAAACGGCTAGATGAACATTCTTGTGACTGGAGGAGCCGGCTTCATCGGTTCCAACTTTGTGCGGCTGCTGCTGGGGGAATCTTCGGACCGGGTCGTCAATCTGGATCTGTTGACCTACGCGGGCAACCTGGCCAACCTGGCCGGTTGTGAAGACGATCCCCGCTACCGGTTCATCAAAGGGGACATTCGCGACCGAGATCTGGTACGGAGCGTTCTGGCCGAGGAAAAGATCGACGCGGTCGTCCACTTCGCGGCCGAAAGCCACGTCGACCGGTCGGTGGAAGGACCCGAGATCTTTGTCCTGACCAATGTGCTGGGAACGGAGATCCTCCTGGAGGAGTCCCGGGCCGCCAAGGTGGAGCGCTTCGTCATGGTTTCCACCGACGAGGTCTACGGCTCCCTGGGCACCGAGGGGCTGTTCACCGAAAATAGTCCGCTGGCCCCCAATTCACCCTATGCCGCCAGCAAGGCGAGCGCCGATCTGTTGTGCCGCTCCTTTTTCAAGACCTTCGGTTTCCCGGTGTTGACCACCCGCTGCAGCAACAACTACGGGCCCTATCAGTTTCCCGAAAAGCTGATCCCGCTGATGATCGCCAACGCCTTGGAGGACAAGTCCCTGCCCGTTTACGGCGACGGGACCAACGTCCGTGACTGGCTTTACGTCAAGGATCACTGCACCGCGGTGGATCTGGTCCTGCGCGCCGGCGTTCCGGGCGAGGTCTACAATATCGGGGGCTGCAACGAAATGCGGAATCTGGACCTGGTGGAGATGCTGGTGGACAAGCTGGACAAGAGCCGCGACCTGATCACCTTCGTCAAGGATCGTCCGGGCCATGACCGGCGCTACGCCATCGACGCGGGGAAGATCATGGACCGGTTGGGCTGGCGGCCGTCGGTCGATTTCCAGACCGGCCTGGCCCGTACCGTGGACTGGTACCTCGCCAATCGCCGGTGGTGGGAGGAAATCCGCAGCGGGGACTACACCTCCTATTACCAGAAGATGTACGGCACCGACGGAAGGCACGCCTCGGGAGAAAGGCCTTGAACAGCCCCGGCTCCACGCGCCTGCCCGACGGCCGGCAGGTGACCATCGACCCCGAAGCCGCCGACCGCCTCAGTTGCGGTGTTCTGGTCCTGGGGGATGTCCAGGTTCGGGACAACCCGGCCGTAGCCGAAGCCACCGCGGCTCTGGGGGCTGACCTCGCGGTCATGTTCGAGGGACTGTTGCCGTCGCAGATTCCGGGGCTCCTGGAGGCCCGCAACCTCTACAAGTCCTTCGGCATGGATCCGTCCCGGCACCGGCCCAGCAGCGAGGCTCTCCTGCGGCGGGTCCTCAAGGGCAAGGACCTATACCGGATCAGCAACGTGGTCGACACCTGCAATCTGGCCTCACTTTCGTTCCTGCTGCCGATCGGAATGTACGATCTGGACCGGGTTCGCGGGGATGTTGTCCTGCGCACCGGCCGTCCGTCGGAGCAGTACGAAGGGATCCGCAAGGGTGAGGTGCACCTGGATGGCAGGCTGGGGTTGTTCGATGCCGAGGGACCCTTCGGGTCTCCCACCAGCGATTCGGCCCGGACCTGCACCACCGAAAATACGAAAACCCTTCTTGCGGTCATCATGGCCACGGACCGATATCCCTGCCTGAAAATGGAGAAGAACCTGTTGCTCTTCAGTTACCATTGCCAAAGGTTTTGCGGGGCCGAAGAAATTTTCCGCGCCCTCCTGGGGGGTGAAGCCACGTGAGATACAGTCCTCTTTTCAGCTCGGTCGTCCTGGTGGGGGGCCTTTTGGCTGGGGCCCTGCCGGGGCCTTGCCTTGCCGGCGATCCTTCCGGGGAACTTCTGCGCGAACGGGTGATGGTCCTGACCTCGCCCACCCTGGCCGGGCGCGGCAGCGGCACTCTTGAAGCGGATGCCGCCGCCGATACTCTCGCTGCCTGGATGGCCGCGCTGGGCCTGAGGCCAGCCTTCGGAGGGTCCTGGTTTCAGGATGTCCCTCTTTCGGGAACGGGCTGGTCCGGTGAGGACCTGACTGGAAAAATCGGACGCAACGTGGCGGGGATCTTGCCGGGAAGCGGATCACTTGCCGGCCGCTACCTGGTGGTGGGGGCCCACTATGATCACCTGGGCAGGTTGGACCCGCAGGAGGGTGCTGCCCCACCACCGGCTGCGGGCGAGTACTATCCCGGGGCCAACGACAACGCCTCGGGCGTGTCCCTGGTGGTGGAACTGATCCGTCTGGCGATCGACGATCCCGGCACCTCCGCCGACCGCCGCAGCCTCCTGTTCGCCAGCTTCGTGGCCGAGGAAGTCGGCCTGCAGGGTTCTGGATTCATGGTGTCGAGCCTCCCGGTGGTTGCCGACAGTATTGATGCAATGATCAATATCGACACGGTCGGCCAATTGACGGACAACCGGTTGCATGTCGGTGGGGTGGGAACCACGCCGGTGTTCGAGACCCTGGTCGCCGCGGCCAACACCGGGGGCCTGGATCTCTCCTTGTCCAGGGGCGGATGGTCCGGCAGCGATCACATGTCGTTCAACACCCGGGAGATCCCTGTCCTCTTCCTGTTCGGCGGGGCCTATCCACAGTACAACCGACCCGCCGACGATTGGACCACCCTCGATTTCGCGGCCCTGACCAGGGTGGCCGGGTTCACCGACCGATTGGTCAGGCTGCTGCAGACCGAACCGGGGGAATGGGTCTGGGTCATGGTGGCGGAAAAAAAGCTGCGCCCCAGTGAAGGGGATGATCAGAACCGCGCCACCTGGTTCGGTTCCCTGCCGGATTTCACCGAAGCGGTTCCTGGCTACAAACTGGCGGGGGTCTTCGACGGCAGCCCGGCGGCCCGGGCGGGCCTGGAGAAAGGGGATGTCCTGGTCCTTTTCGGCGGTGCGCCCGTCGAGGACCTGGCGAGCTTCACCCGGGCCCTGCGCTCCCATGCGCCCGGCGACCTGGTCGAGGTGCGGGTGGAACGTCAGGGCCGGTTGATGAATTTCACGGTGGTCCTGGGGGACCGCGCCGACCGCCAGTAGTTCAGGTGGCCGGTCCGCTTTGCGCGAGCGGTGGACATTCGGGGCAGTGGTGGACCAGGTCGCGATCGCCCGGTTCGACGTGGACGAAGACCCGGGTCACGTTGCCGACCTCCCGGCGGATCCGGTCTTCGACGGCGTGCGCTATGGCGTGGGCGGTTTCGATGGTGTGTTCCGGGTGGACGGCAATACGCAGGTCCACCATGAACCAGGATCCTCTCTGGCGAACCTGAAGTCCGCGTAGTTCCTGGACGCAGGTCACCTCCAGCGCCGCGGCCCGGATTTCCTCCAGCAATTCCTCGTCAGGCATGGTGTCCATCAGGGCCATGACGTTTTCCCGCATCAGGTCCCAGCCCATTTTCAGGATGAACAGAGAAATGACCAGGGCTCCGACGCTGTCCAGGAAGGGGTACCCGAGCATCGCTCCGGCGATGCCGGCGGCCGCGGCCAGGGAACTGATGGCGTCCGAACGATGCATGGCGCCGTTGGCCAGCAACGCCGGGCTGCCGTGCATCCGGCCCACTTTGAGGGTGTAGCGAGCCATGACTTCCTTGACGCCCACGGCGGCGATCGAGGCCAGCAACGCCGGCATCTGGGGGTTGAGGAAGGTTCCGGCCAAAAGATTCTGGATGGCCTCCTTGGCGATCAACACCGCAGTCAGAAGCATGAACAGGGCGACCAGAGTTGCCCCGAGGGTCTCGAAACTGTGGTGGCCGTAGGGGTGGTTCTCGTCAGGTGGGCGGGTGGAGGCCTTCAGTGCCAGCAGGATGCCCACGTCGCTCAGTACGTCGGCCAGACTGTGGAAACCGTCGGCCACCAGGGCGCTCGAGCCGGCCATGACGCCGAAGGCAAGTTTGCCGCCCGATAGGAGGATGTTGCCGAACAGCCCCACCGTCGTGCAAACCATCGGCCGGTACCAGCGAGAAACGCCGCCGGCCTCCTGCCGGTCTTCCAGGGTTTCACTCATTTCAGTCGGTTTCCCCCTCCAGCGGGGCGGGGTACATGGTGTCGATGATGCCCTTGTACTTCTTGTTGATGGCGAACCGCTTGATCTTCATGGTGGGCGTCAATTCCCCCTCGTCCAGGCTGAATTCCCGTTCCAGGAGGGCGAACTTCTTGACCTGCCTGAACCCGGGGAGTTCGGCGTTCATCTGTTTCACCACGTCTTCGAAAAGGGCCAGGGTCTCGGGATGGCGCACCAGATCCGCCGGGTCCATGGTGCCGATCCCCTTGCTGGACGCAAATTCCTCGAGGGTTTCGAAGTTGGGTACGACCAAGGCGGAGAGGAACGGCCGCCGGTCCCCGATCACCACCGTCTGGACGACGTATTTGTTGGTCACGTAGCGGTTTTCGATGGGCTGGGGCGCGATGTTCTTGCCCCCGGCCGTCACGATGAGATCCTTTTTCCGGTCGGTGATGAACAGGAAGCCGTCTTCGTCCAGGTGGCCGATATCACCGGTGGCAAACCAGCCGTCCGGACCGAGGACTTCACTGGTGGCAGCTTCGTTCTTGTAGTAGCCCAGCATCACCTGGGGACCCCGCGCCAGGATCTCGCCGTCCTCTGCGATTTTGATGTCAGTATCGGCAATGGGTTTGCCGACGCTGCCGTAGCGGAAATGGTGGAAGGTGTTGGCCGTCAGGATGGGGGAGGTTTCGGTCAGCCCGTATCCCTCCAGGATGTTCAGGCCCGCCCCGTTGAAGAACTGGTTGATCTTGGAGTTGAGCGGGGCGCCGCCGGAAATCATCAATTGGATCCGGCCGCCGAGCTTGGCCCGCAGTTTGGTGAAAACGAGTTTGTCGGCCAACGCGTACTGGAATTTGAACCAACCATGGGGTTTTTCGCCGGCGACCTTCATCCGGGCCATCTGGATCGCCACGCCCCGGGCCCAGAAGAAAATGTTCTTCTTGGGAAAGCCGGCTCCGACGGCCGTGCCGATGGCCTTGGCGTAGATCTTCTCATAGAGGCGGGGCACGCTGATCATGAAGGTCGGCTGGACATCCATGATGTCCTGGGGAACGGTCTCCATCTTCTCGGCGTAGGCGATGCTCGCGCCGACGGCCAGCATGGTGAACAGGCCGCCCATCCTTTCCAGCACGTGGCTCAAAGGCAGGAAACTCAGGCAGCGGTCCGCCGAACTGATGGGGACCTGGTTCTTGATGTTCAGGACGTTGGAAACAAA
>RCNC010003061.1_pt1 | contig 10997 bp, 6 predicted proteins | sample 2041301 | NCBI WGS metagenome assembly RCNC01 (sample SAMN09708231, study PRJNA481090) | Marine sediment metagenome, whole genome shotgun sequencing project. | biome: marine sediment; feature: ocean; material: sediment; isolation source: Sewage treatment plant 13A marine sediment (STP13A) ... | reverse complement strand
TTTATTTTCTTTTTTTAGTTTGTTTAATTGGGTGTTCCAAGGCAGAATTACCTAAGGATTTAAGGCCAAATATTATCATTATTATGGCCGATGACATGGGTTTTTCGGATTTGAGTAGTTATGGAGGAGAGATTCATACCCCCCATATTGATGGTTTAGCTGAAAATGGATTAAGGTTTACCCAATTCTACAATGCAGGACGTTGTTGCCCGAGTCGTGCAAGTTTGCTTACTGGTTTATATGCTCATAAAACAGGATTGGGATATATGACAGCTCAGGATTATGGGAAACCAGGTTATCGAGCTGATTTAAATAAGGAATGTATTACCATAGCAGAGGCATTAAAAGAAGCAGATTACGGAACTTATATGGCCGGAAAATGGCACGTGAATTTGAATTTTAAGCCAAACGAGTCCAAACATAACTGGCCGTTACAAAGAGGATTTGATAAATTCTATGGAACCTTAATCGCTGCTGGAAGTTATTGGAACCCGCTGACTTTGGTCGAAGGAAATTCCTATGTTGAACCTGATGAAGATTTTTACTATACAGAAGCTATAACAGATAAGTCAATTGAATATATCAATAACCATGATGACGCTAAACCCTTCTTTTTATATATGGCCTATACCGCACCCCACTGGCCCTTGCATGCTCGTGAAGAAGCCATTGCGAAACATAAAGGAAAGTTTGATAAAGGTTGGGATGAATTGAGGGAAGAAAGATTTGAAAAACTAAAGGAATTGAATATTATTGATTCGAATGTAGAGTTGCCCGAAAGAGATGAAAAAAATATTCCCTGGGAATCCGTTGAACACAAACAATGGGAACAAACTCGAATGGAAGCTTATGCAGGTACTATTGAACATTTAGATCAAGGTATTGGTAAATTGGTTTCCTTTCTAGAAAAAGAAGGAAAATTAGATAATACAATCATCTTCTTTCTATCCGATAATGGTGGTGATAAAACAGAACATATTAACGGAATGATTGGCAATTCCGGGAAACCATGGAGCATCATGAACTACGTTCCGCTGCGTACTAAAAAAGGTGAAATTGTGATTTCAGGAGATTACCCCGGAGTTGAATTGGGGCCCGAAAACACCTATGGTGGTTATGGGTTAAAATGGGCAAACCTAAGTAATACCCCGTTTAAAAAATTTAAAACCTATATGCACGAAGGGGGAATATCAACACCACTCATTGTACATTGGCCAAAAGGATTAAAGGCGAAAAATGAACTTCGTAAACAACCGGCCCATATCATTGACATTATGGCAACTAGTTTGGATTTAGCAGAAGCAAATTATCCGAAAACATATAAGGGGAATACGATTAAAAAATTGGATGGTAAAAGCTTAATGCCAATTATTAACACTGATGAAAAAATAAGAGACACTTTGTTTTGGGAACATCAAGGAAATAAGGCTGTTAGACTTGGTGACTGGAAATTGGTTTCGGACCTAGAAAATGGAAAGTGGGAATTATATGATATGGCGAAGGACAGAACGGAAAACTATGATGTGTCTTTACAATATCCTGAAAAAATTGAGCGCTTAGAAATTATTTATAATGAATGGGCAAAATCTTCCAATGTAATTGCCTGGGAAAAAATGAGTATTAATGTTATTGCGGGCAAAAAGAGTCCATTAGCTAGGCCACGACAAGAGGCTGATAAAGCCTATAAAGAGGTTCAAGAACAATTAAAAAAGATTAAATAATGCAATACAGAACTTTTGGCAGAACGGGTTGGAAAGTCAGTGAAATAGCGTTTGGTGCATGGCAAATTGGAGGAACTTGGGGAAAAGTTGATGACAATGAGTCGATAGAAACCTTATTATACGCCTTTGAGAATGGAATAAATTTTGTAGATACAGCGGTTGCTTATGGTGCCGGTCACAGTGAAAAAGTAATAGGGAAGGCATTAAAGCAATGGAACGATCAAAAGATATATGTGACCACTAAGGTTGCTCCTCTTATTCCTTCGATGACAACCTTAGATTTAGACGGAAAACCTTCAATAAAGGGTAGGTATCCGGATTGGTATATTCGTCAAATTGTAGAAGGATCTTTAAAACGTTTAGGAGTTGAATGCATCGATTTATTACAACTGCATTTATGGCTGGAAGATGGAATTTATGAATTAGAATGGTTGGAAACTTTGAATGCTTTAAGATTAGAAGGAAAAATCGATAAAATAGGAGTTTCGTTGGCGGATATCAGACCAGATCAAGGAGTTTCTTTGGCCAAATTTGGATTGGTAGATAGCATTCAGGTCCTATTTAATATTTTCGAACAGGAGCCCATGGATGCTTTATTCCCTGAATGTGCCAAAACAGGAACCGCTATCATTTCAAGAGTTCCTTTAGATTCAGGATCTTTAACAGGAACCTGGAACGAAAATACTTATGGCGAATGGCAAGAAGGTGATAAAAGACATATGATGTATAGAGGAAATCGCTTTAAAGAAACCTTACAAAGAATCGATGCCATCAAAGATGTTTGTCTTCCTTATTATTCCAATTTAGCAGAAGCAGCATTGCGTTTTGCGTTGTACCCTAAAGAAGTTAGCATGGTAATACCTGGCATGCGTAACAAACATGAAGTAGATTTAAATTTATCCATTTCAGATGGGAAAAAAATCAGCTCTGAGCTTGTTCATTTGTTGAAACTACATCGTTGGAAACATGCATTCTATCAATAGAAATTATAAATCGGGTAAATTTCAAGTTAAGTAGATAAAATAAATTAATAATAATCAAACAATTAGTAATGATAAATCTAAATGAACTTAACACAAGTAACAGAATATTAATGGGCCCTGGGCCCAGCGATGTAAACCCCAGAGTATTAAAAGCTATGGCAACGCCTTTAATTGGTCATTTAGACCCTGAATTTTTGGTGGTTATGGACGATATCAAGGCCATGACACAAGAAACTTTGCAAACAAATAACCCATTGACATTTGTTGTTTCAGCCCCTGGAAGTGCTGGTATGGAAACCTGCCTGGTGAATTTATTAGAACCGGGTGATGAAGCAGTTGTTTGTATTAACGGCGTTTTTGGCACTCGTTTGGCCGATATTGCAGAACGTTGTGGAGCCAAAGTGATTAAAGTAGAAGCTGCATGGGGTACACCAATTGATCCTGAAGATGTAAAAACAGCTTTGGCCAATTCGAATCCAAAATTATTGGCTATCGTTCATGCCGAGACTTCCACAGGAGTGTTACAACCTCTTGAAGAAATTAGTAAAATGACCAAAGATACTGGTGCATTATTCGTGGTTGATGCTGTTACTTCTTTTTGTGGCGTTGATCTAAAAGTCGATGAATGGGGTATTGATGCTCTTTACTCAGGAAGTCAAAAATGTTTAAGCGCTCCTCCTGGATTATCTCCAGTTACTTTTAGTCAAGCTGCTATTGATGTATTAGACAACAGAAAAACCAAAGTTCAAAGTTGGTTTTTAGATTTGACAATGGTTAAAAATTATTGGGCTGGAGCCAAACGAGCTTATCATCATACAGCACCTGTATCTGCCATGTTTGCCATGAGAGAATCCTTGCGAATTGTTCTTGAGGAAGGGCTGGAAAACAGATTCAAACGACATCAGGATAATCATGAATTATTAAGAGATGGATTGGAAGCAATGGGCTTTGAATTTTTAGTTGAGAAAGCTTATAGATTGCCCATGTTAAACGCGGTTAAAATTCCAGAAGGCATAGATGAAGCAGCTGTAAGAAAACAGCTTCTAGAAGATTATAATATCGAAATTGGAGGAGGCTTGGGTCCTTTTGCAGGTAAGATATGGCGAATTGGATTGATGGGCGAAAGCTCGACCAAAAATCATGTGAATATGTTACTATCAGCCTTAAAACAAATCATATAACCAATTAATAAGAAATTATGTCAACGATTAAGGATTTAGCGGATTATCATAATCCTGTATCAGACCTTTTTAAAATTCCTCAGACTCCTGAAGAATGGGATCAATATAGGATAAGCGATGAACAGGTGGCTCACTTTCATGAATACGGATATCTATCGGATGTCAAATTACTCGATGAGGATCAGATTGAAAGATTGAGAATAGAGTTGAACGAGATCAGAGACCCAAAGCATCCGGCGCATCATTTATTTTACGAATTTCATTCCAATGAATCGACCAATATCGATACGGTCCTCTTTCATTCCTTAGGCCATTGGCGAATCGGCCCTGGTTTTCATGACGTTCTTTGGAACCCGGCTTTTTTAATGGCAGCACACCAACTATTAGAATACAAACCAGTTCGTTTCTGGCATGATCAATTGTTTTGCAAACCGGCCAAGCATGGAGGCGTAGTTGCCTGGCATCAGGACTATTCTTATTGGACACGAACAATAGCTATGCAACACCTTACTTGCTGGGTTGGATTAGATGATGCAACTACTGAGAATGGTTGTTTGCAATATGTCCCAAAAAGCCAGAAATGGGGTTTATTGGATGCTCCTGAGATAGCAGGTGATATGAATGGAATTAAGAATTATTTAAGTCAGGAACAAAAAGAGCAATTTAATCCTGTTGCCATAGAATTAAAAAAGGGTCATGCTACCTTTCATCATCCTTTGATGGTTCATGGATCGTTTGAAAATAAATCGGAGATTAGTAGAAGAGCCTTTGTTTTAAACGTCTTTGCCGATGGAACCGTGAGTAATTCCAATGATGAATTATTGAAGGGAGTTCCTCCTATAAAAAAAGGTGACAAAATGGATGGGAAATTTTTCCCATTGCTTTTTAACGGGTAAAACACAAATAAAAAATTCTTATCATGAACCGAAATATTTTTGGAGTTATCATCTTTTTACTTGTGAGTGTTTTTGGATGTGTGGAAAAGCCGAAGCCAAATTGGTACAAAGGAAATCTTCATACACATTCCTATTGGAGTGACGGAGATGAGTTTCCTGAAATGATTATGGATTGGTATAAATCTAATGATTATCAATTTATAGCCTTATCTGATCATAATATCCTGGCAAATATCGAAAAATGGAAATTGATTTCCGACAAACCCATGTATCAGGAAGCCTTCCAAAAATACATGGTCAAATTTAATCAGGACGCATCGGTAGTCATTAAAAGAGATTCCGGTAGATTATTTGTGAAGCTTAAAACGTTTAATGAGTATACGCCTCTGTTCGAAGAAAAAGGACGATTTTTGATTTTGCCATCCCTGGAAATTTCGGATAAAGCTAACGGCAAACCAATTCATTTAAATGCGATAAATATTGAGGAAATAATTCCACCACAAGGAGGAGATAATATATCGGACGTACTACAGAATAATATAGATGCAGTTATTAGTCAAAGTAAAGAGACCGGTGTTCCCATGATTGCACATATCAATCATCCCAATTATAAAGATGCCATTTCGTTAAGTGATCTACTTCCTCTAAAAAACAACCATTTTTTTGAAGTATTTAACGGACACCCACATGTTCAAAACAAGGGCAATGACAATCAAATGGGTACCGAAGAACTATGGGATTTTGTTAATATCTCCTATCTGAATAATAATGAATCCTTATTATATGGAATTGCAACTGACGATAGCCATAATTATCACGAAATAGATAGTAAATGGAGTAATGCCGGAAGGGGGTGGATTCAAGTAAAGGCAGATTCCCTGAGTCCCACCTCTCTAATCAATGCGATGGAAAACGGACAATTTTATGCCTCAACCGGGGTGAAATTAACAAATGTTGATTTTCGAAATAACAAATTAGAAATTGCCATTGAAAAAGAGGCTGGTGTGAATTATAAAGTCGAGTTTATAGGCTGCTATGAGGGCGACTCAGAAACAAAAGTATTGAAGGAATCAACAGGAACTCAGGCTAGCTTTAGTTTGGGTAAAAATGTTTTGTTTATTCGAGCCCGAATAACATCTGATAAATCACCTCAAAGGCCTTTAGAAGAAATGGAGTTTGAACAGGCATGGACACAACCTATACAGTTTTCAAAGTAAGAATTCAATTTCGTTTATTTCAAATTATAAGAAGCCGACTAAATGAGATCTTATGAAATCACAATTAATTTTTTTCTTTTTACTGTTTGCCGCTGTTCATTTAACATCAGGCCAATCTACCAACCAATTAAATTTGAAGTTGGCCAATAGCGAAGACAATGAAACTCTGAATACTATTTATAAAAAAGGAGACTATGGTTATGCCTGTTTTAGAATTCCTGTTGTTGTAGTGACAAATAAAGGTAGTATTCTTGCCTTCGCTGAGGGGCGTAAAAAAAGTTGTTCAGATACCGGAAACATTGATATTGTAATGAGAAAATCAATGGATAATGGTTTGACATGGAGTGATCTGAAAATTATTTGGGATGATGGAGAAAATGTAAGTGGGAATCCAGCACCCGTTATTGATGAAATTACCGGAGACATTCATTTGTTAACCACATGGAATAATGGTAAAGATCATGAATCTCGCATAATTGAAGGTACAAGTATTAAGTCAAGGGAAATATTTCATCAGGTATCTGTTGATGACGGTGAAACCTGGACCTCCCCACAGAATATTACTAAATTCGTAAAATTGCCAAATTGGACCTGGTATGCTACAGGACCTGTTCACGGTATTCAGCTTAAGAAAGGTCAGCATAAAGGGAGGCTTATAATACCATGCGATCATATTGAAGCGGATAGTAAAAAGTATTATTCACATGTGATATTTTCAGATGATCATGGTAAAACATGGCAATTAGGTGGAAGAACTCCAGATGATCAGGTCAATGAATGCACCATTGCAGAATTACAAAACGGGGATTTAATGCTTAACATGCGAAATTACAAACGAAACGAATTACAGGCTCGACAGGTAGCAATTAGTAGAGATGGCGGTATAACCTGGAAAAATCAGCATATTGACACAGGTTTGCCGGAACCCAGATGTCAGGGAGCTATTTTAAGTGTTCAAAGAAATGGAGAAAACATATTATTATTTACCAATCCAGCGAATTCAAAAAAACGTATTAATATTACATTATCTATAAGCAGAAGCGAAGGAATGAAATGGGAAGAAAAAATTGTTGTTTTTCCTGGTCATGCTGCGTACTCGGATTTGACTGAATTAAAAAACAAAAAAATATTTGTGCTTTATGAAGCGGGGTATGAGAGTCCTTATGATGGAATTCATTACAAAATAATTGATATTGATTGATCTTATTAAAAGTCAATTATTTAAATTAAATTAATATGTTATACATAATACACTATAATTTTATATTTTAGCAGGAAATTCAATTATTTGAGTGCTGAACCAATAATTCTATAAATGTCATGGTCAAAAATATTGTATCAATTTTCATCTTTTTCTGTTTAAGTTCAATTGTTTATTCTCAGGAAAATAAAGATATTTTAGAATGGTCGGAAGAGACGGCCATACCCAATGAAATTGGGTTAAATGGATCCTATTCAGGAATTCATAATGACGTACTGATCATTGCAGGAGGCGCTAATTTTCCTAACCAACCCGTTTGGGAAGGTGGTAAAAAACATTGGCATGATGAAATTTATGTATTAGAGAAAAAAGGAGGGAATTCAAAATGGATTCATAATGACAAAATGAAATTGCCTAAGGCCATGGCCAATGGAATTTCAATTTCAACTCCTGAAGGGCTTCTTTGTATAGGTGGCGATGATGAAAATACGGTTTTCAATGATGTCTTTTTATTGAAATGGAATAAAAAAAGTAAGACTGTTGAAATCGAAAACTTACCTGTAATCCCTGTTAGTCTGGCTAGTATGGGAGCAAGTCAGGTTGGAGATATCATCTACTTGGTAGGAGGTAAGGAAACTAAAAATGGGACTTCAACTTCAAACTTTATATCCCTCAATCTAAAAGCTACTTTAGCCAGGCCGGCCTACACATGGAAAAAACTTCCGGATTTTCCTGGAAAAAGTAGATTGCAAGCGGTAACTGTCGGGCAGAGTAATGGGCATCAGGATTGTTTGTATGTTTTTAGCGGCGTTTCCTATGATCCGAATGCAGAGACTACACTTGAGATGCTGGACGATGTTTATGAATATGATCCACATAAAGTACAATGGACTCAAAAAGGATCTGTTCCAAATAACGGTACACCTGAGGTAAAAGGTGGATATATATCAGCGGCTCCGGCTATAGAAATAGGTGATTCACATATTTTGATTTTTGGTGGTGCAGGTGGAGAAAATCAACACCTTTCAAAACGAATGGAGCTCTGGAGTAAGTTAAAAACCCTCAAAAATATTATACCACAAAACGATTCAATAACGGAGTTGATTACGGCATTGGAAACAGAAGAAAAACAACTGATAAAAACCACCTCATTTTCCAAAACTATTTGGGCCTACCATACCATTACCGATACATGGAGTAAAAGAGGAGAATTAAAAGACAACACTCAGGTGGTAACTAAAGCAATCAGTTGGAATGGAGACATCATTATTCCCGGAGGTGAAATCAGGCCAGGAGTTAGAACGAATAAAATCACCAAGGCCATCATGAAACCATATGAAGCTAGTTTTGGGTTGGTGAACTATGTTACTTTGATTGTATACCTTATTTTGATGGTATTAATGGGATGGTATTTTTCAAGAAGAAACAAAACTACCGATGACTTTTTTCTTGCAGGTGGTCGTATTCCTTGGTGGGCAGCAGGACTGAGTATTTATGCAACCATGCTTAGTGCTATTACCTATTTATCACAGCCAGCCTTGGCTTATTCATTTGATTGGCAGGCATATTTAGGTTATTTTGCTATTATTTTGGTCGTGCCTATTGTCATTACTTTTTATTTGCCCTTCTATAGAAAATTAAATATAACAACAGCCTATGAATATTTAGAAAAACGCTTTCATGTGAGTGTTAGAATGTTTGGAAGTATCTCTTTTGTTTTGTTTCAATTGGTAAGAATGGGAATTGTGGTCTATTTACCGGCCCTGGCACTTTCTACCGTAGTAGGAATGGATATCTATATGGCAATTATTGTTATGGGTATTTTAGCAGTGCTTTATACCTATATGGGTGGAATGGAAGCCGTAATATGGACAGATGTGGTTCAGGTAATTGTATTAATGGCGGGGCTAATTATAGGTTTGGTTTTTATAGCCATTGAAATTGGTGATGTTTCTTATATTTTTGAAACTGCCTATGCTGATAGCAAATTTCAGATTGTCGATTTCAGATTTAGTTTTACAGAAGTAGTTACTTGGTCTTTATTTTTAGGATCTTTCGCCTTAACCTTTGTTCCATATACTACAGATCAGGCTGTTGTACAACGATATATGACTACATCAAGTGAAAAAGAAGCTCGAAAAAGTATTTGGTTAAACGGTATTATTGCGATTCCTGCAGGTCTATTAATCTTTGCCATGGGTACCTTTTTATATGTATATTTTAAAGAACATCCCGAATTTTTAACCGTAGGAATGCAAAACGATAGCGTATTCCCACTTTTTATTACCAATCATTTACCACCGGGAGTAGCAGGTCTTGTAATTGCAGGAATATTTTCAGCATCCATGTCGAGTTTAGACAGTAGTATGCATAGTGTATCTACCGTTGTAACGGTAGATTTTTATCAACGTTTTTCAAAATCTGTTTCAGACCAAAAGGGTTTAAAAATAGCCAAAACAGTGACTATAATTGTTGGAACATTAGGAACCTTAATCGCCTGCTTAATGGCTGCATTTCCTGTCAAATCTTTATTCTTCTTTTTCCAGGAAGTTATCGGGTTATTTGGAAGCGCCATTGCCGGTATTTTTATTCTGGGAATATTTGTAAAGAAATCGAATTGGATTGGAACTTTGGTAGGGGCCATATTAAGCATTCTTGTTTTGGCATTCATAAAGTATAATACACCAATCAATTTTTATATCTACCCATTAATTGCGATACCAATTTGTGTGATTGGTGGTTGGATAGTCAGTTTGATTTTTCCCGTAGATCAAAATAATATTGACAACCTTGTCTATACTAAAAAAGGAAGATAAAGGTTTTGAGATGCATATAATAAATAATTCTGATGCTGGGTATTTGATTATTCCTGTCTCGAAAGAGAATAGAAGAAGAATTCTCACTTTTATTCTGCAAAAGGAACTCGTGCTCGTTTTTTTAGTATGTTCGTTTCAAGGTTGAACTCAAAATACCGAGAATGAAGTGATTTGGAAAATTGAAATATTTACAGGTACAATTTAGTTTCAAAAGTATTATTACCATGAGGATAAATAATTTAAATCAATATTGGCTTAGGCTTATTTTTTTTGTAGCATTACATGTGAACGGACAAGATATTAGTCCAATTAAAGATTATAAACACTACATTGAAAACGAACAAGTCATAAGTGAAAATAAACAGGATGCACACGCGTCATTCACTTCGTTTACTTCAGAAAAAGAAGCTTTAAACCATAATGCTCAATTCTATAAATCATTAGATGGTATTTGGAAGTTTTATTGGGTTCGAAATCCAAAGGACCGACCAACCACATTTATGGATCCAAATGAAGACTTTTCAAGTTGGGACACAATTAAAGTACCTGCCAATTGGGAAGTGGAAGGCTTTGGAATTCCTATTTACGTCAACCATCAATATGAATTTTCAGATTATAAAGCACCAATAGCGGATGATATGGAATTTGTTGACCGCATTTATCCTAAGCATCCCGGAAAAGTACCAAACGAATACAATCCTGTAGGAACCTATGTTCGTGATTTTACGATTGATAACGATTGGGATGGAAAGGAACTGTTTTTGCACATAGGTGCCATGAAATCTGGTGGATTTGTTTGGATTAATGGAGCTTACATTGGCTATTCGCAAGGGAGTAAATTGCCAGCAGAATTCAACATAACAAATGCCGCAAAACCGGGTAAAAACAAAATTGCCATCCAGATTTTTAGATGGACCGATGGTTCGTATTTAGAGTGTCAGGATTTTTGGAGAATCAGCGGTATTGAGCGCAGTGTTTATGT
>RCNC010003060.1_pt1 | contig 10998 bp, 7 predicted proteins | sample 2041301 | NCBI WGS metagenome assembly RCNC01 (sample SAMN09708231, study PRJNA481090) | Marine sediment metagenome, whole genome shotgun sequencing project. | biome: marine sediment; feature: ocean; material: sediment; isolation source: Sewage treatment plant 13A marine sediment (STP13A) ... | reverse complement strand
GCCTGGCCGAAGATGGCACTAGAGATAAATAAAGAGTTTTTAGAAAAAATAGAGTCGCTCATCGAAATAAAAGATGATAAGGCTTTAATGTCTTTGTTATCTGAAGAACACCCCGCTGATATTGCTGAGATCATCGATGAACTTGACTTGAACGAGGCCACTTATTTGTTTAAACTACTGGACAGCGAGCTTAGTGCGGAAGCGCTTTTGGAAATTGATGAAGACGACCGGGAAAAAATTCTACAAAATCTCTCCGCTGAGGAAATAGCTGATGAAATAGATGAAATGGATACTGATGATGCAGCTGATATCCTTTCAGAATTATCCCAAGAAAGAGCAACACGAGTAATTTCAGAAATTGAAGATGATGATCACGCCAAAGATATTGTTGATCTGTTGCGCTATGAAGAAGGCACAGCAGGGAGCTTGATGGCGAAAGAACTTGTGAAAGTTAATGAAACATGGTTGGTTCCTGCCTGCGTTCGCAACATGAGAACACAGGCTCAGGAAGTTACCCGTGTACATTCTATTTATGTCGTGGACACAAATAATCACCTCATAGGTAGATTATCCTTAAAAGACCTTTTAATAGCCTCACCTAAATCTAAAATTTCTGACATATACATTGACAAAGTTGATTCGGTCAATGTGAATGATAAAGCAGAAGACGTTGCTCGGCGAATGCAAAAATATGACCTGGAAGCAATTCCTGTTGTGGATAACGATTTCACCCTTTTGGGCCGTATAACTATTGATGACATTCTTGATCTGGTCATTGAAGAAGCCGAAAAAGATTATCAGATGGCTGCTGGTATCACAGAGGACATTGATGCCGATGATAGTATTTTTGAGAAAACCAAAGCGAGATTACCCTGGTTGATTCTGGGTCTTTTTGGGGGAATGGCGGCAGCTTCAATCATGGGCGGTTTTGAGGAGGCGCTTAACCTCTATCCGGAGCTTTTCTACTTTACACCTCTAATTGCGGCTATGGCAGGAAATGTTGGTGTTCAATCATCAGCGATTATCGTTCAGGGTTTAGCAGCTGACAATATAAAAGGCAGTCAGTTCAACAGATTAATCAAAGAAATAGGACTTAGTATGGTCAATGGTGTCATATTGGCCGGTTTGATATTTCTTTTTGGAAGTTTTCTAGGTTATCAAGTCAACATGCTTGTTACAATTTCAATATCTCTTGTAATCGTTATTATCATGGCTTCCCTAATAGGAACTTTTGTTCCTCTAATCTTAGATAAAAGGGGTATCGATCCTGCAGTGGCAACGGGTCCTTTTATTACCACTAGCAATGATATTTTTGGGATATTTATCTTCTTTTTTATAGCCAAACTTATTCTCGGCTTTTAGCAAGTACAAAGTGTCAATTACAAAGCTATTTAGGAAGAATCAAGTTTCTGTCATTTCACTTTTTTAATGCGCTTTTTTGCTTAATTTTGCTTTCCATTTATTTGTAAACATGTCAGAAAATAAAAAATCACTAAATTTCTTAGAACAGATCATTGAAGAAGACCTTTCAACAGGTTTGGACAAGTCAAAATTAAGATTCAGATTTCCTCCTGAACCAAACGGTTACCTCCATATAGGGCATGCGGCATCAATCTGTCTGAATTTTGGATTGGGTATCACTTACGATGCTCCGGTCAATCTTCGTTTTGATGACACAAATCCTGTTAAAGAGGAACAAGAATATGTAGATTCAATAAAGGCTGATATACAATGGCTGGGCTTTGAATGGGACAAGGAGCTTTATTCTTCCGATTATTTTCAAGAGCTTTATGACTGGTCGGTACTTCTGATCAAAAATGGCAAAGCCTATGTGGATGATCAAAATTCGAGTCAAATAGCTGAACAAAAAGGCACACCAACAGAACCTGGATCAAATAGCCCTTTCAGAGATCGGAGCCCAGCGGAAAATCTGGTTTTATTTGAAAAAATGAAGAATGGTGATTTTGACGAAGGAACTCACGTACTTAGAGCCAAGATCGATATGTCTTCACCAAATATGCTGATGAGAGATCCGGTAATGTATCGCATCCTTAAAAAGGCGCATCACAGAACTGGAGAAAAATGGAAGATATACCCGATGTATGACTGGACTCATGGAGAATCTGATTATATAGAAAATATTTCTCACTCATTGTGTACCCTGGAATTTAAACACCACAGAGAATTGTATGACTGGTTTTTAGACCAGGTCTATGACAAAAAAGACCTGAGACCGAAACAGAGAGAATTTGCCAGACGCAACTTGAGTTATACCGTGATGAGCAAAAGAAAACTGCTCCAATTGGTTGAGGAAGGGTTGGTAAGTGGCTGGAGTGATCCCAGAATGCCTACTATTTCAGGGCTTAGAAGAAGAGGATATACGCCCAAGTCTATACGCGATTTTAGTGAGTCAGCGGGTATTGCTAAACGAGATAATGTTACAGATTTGGCTTTACTCGAATTCCATATTCGAAATGAACTGAACAAAACAGCGCCCAGAGTAATGGGTGTACTAAATCCGGTTAAATTGATCATCTCAAATTATCCTGAAGGTAAAGAAGAATTACTAACAGCAGAGAATAATCCTGAGGATGAAGAAGCAGGGTTCAGAACTGTACCCTTTTCAAGAGAACTGTATATTGAAAAAGAAGATTTCAGAGAGGAAGCAAACAAAAAATTCTTTCGGTTGAAACTAGGACGTGAGGTTAGATTAAAAAATGCCTATATCATTAAAGCCAATTCGGTAGAAAAAGATGAAAATGGTGAAGTAACAGTAATCCACTGTACCTATGATGTAGATTCTAAAAGCGGAAGTGGGTCAGAAGCAAGCAAAAGAAAAGTAAAAGGAACAATCCATTGGGTATCAGCAGCGCATGCCATAAAATGTGAAGTGCGATTATACGACAGGCTTTTTACAGATGAGGCTCCGGATTCCCATAAAGGTGTGGATTTTAAAGATTTTATCAACCCTAATTCTTTAGAAGTTATTAGTGAAGCCTTTGTCGAGCCAAGTTTGGCTACCGCTCAAAAAGAAGATAATTTCCAATTTCAAAGGCTTGGTTATTTTAATATAGATGAAGATTCTACAGCTGAGCGATTGGTATTTAACCGAACCGTGGCATTGAGAGATTCATGGGCTAAGATTGAGCAAAAAAAATAATTTATTTATTGTAAATTGCTCTTCCCGTGAAAACTATCGAACAAATAAAACTGCCCATTCATCAGGAAATGGAATTCTTTGAAACTAAATTCAAAGCTTCCATGATTTCCAATGTTTCTCTGCTCAATAGAATAACGCATTATATCGTTAGGCGCAAAGGGAAGCAAATGAGACCTATGTTTGTTTTTCTCGTAGCCAAAATGGTGTCAAATGGCCAATTCAAAGAGCGTACTTATCGCGGGGCTTCGGTCATCGAATTAATCCATACGGCCACATTGGTTCATGATGATGTAGTTGATGACAGTAATAGAAGAAGGGGGTTTTTCTCATTAAATGCTTTATGGAAGAATAAAATTGCCGTTCTGGTTGGAGATTATCTGCTCTCTAAAGGGCTTTTGCTGTCTATTGACAATGATGATTTTGACATCCTCAAGCTCATCTCAATTGCCGTAAGAGAAATGAGTGAAGGCGAATTACTTCAGATCGAAAAAGCGAGGAAACTGGACATTACCGAAGATGTCTATTTTGAAATCATCAGGAAAAAAACGGCTACCCTAATTGCTGCTTGCACTGCAATAGGAGCTACTTCTGTAGATGCTGATAAAACAGATGTAGAAAAAATGAGGAAATTCGGAGAATTGATAGGTATAGCCTTTCAAATCAAAGATGACCTTTTTGACTATTCCGACGCCAAGATCGGTAAACCAACCGGTATTGATATTAAAGAACAGAAAATGACCCTGCCTTTGATTTACACCCTAAATAATTGCTCTAAAAAAGAACGAAGCTGGCTGATTAATTCGGTAAAGAACCACAATAAGGATAAAGTAAGAGTGAAAATGGTCATCGAATTCGTCAAGCAGCACGGTGGTATAGAATATACTTACAATAAGATGACTGAATATCAACAGGCCGCTTTAGATATTCTGGAAACCTACCCGGACTCGCCATATAAAGAATCTTTGCAAACCATGGTCAATTACGTCATTGAAAGGGAAAAATAGTTTTTAAAAAAAATGGCTCAATTTTTGAGATGTTCTGAATGCATAATCAGATCAGTTTCAGATGAAAAAAATATTCACGTTTATAATTCTTATCACCTTCTTGGCTTGTGACAGCAACTTTGATTTTGAATCACAGTCAAGACAAAAATATGTTGAAGATGAAGATGGAGATCCCGTCATCGAGAATGTTGAAAATACTGACATCCATACTTTTGGCGTAGGCGAAGGAGGTTACTGCTATGGTTACAGTACGCCAGCAGCTGAAATAGCAGAGATCGATACTGAAATAGCCTTTCCTCCTTCCATTGATCTATCAGATTTTCTACCTAAAGTTGGATCTCAAGGAGCACAAGGTTCCTGCGTTGCCTGGGCCACCGGTTATTACCTAAAAAGTTTTCATGAAAATTATGAAGACTCTATAATCAACGGGTTAGCACCAATAAATGAAATGAGTCCGTCTTTTATTTATAATCAAATCAAAGATTCGGATTGTAACAATGGGTCCGTTATTCAAAGGGCCTTGGACTTAATCAGTTCTGCAGGAATTCCAAGTCTTAGTGATATGCCTTATAGTGAATTTGATTGCGATATCCAGCCCACAGAACGGCAAAAAATATCAGCGGTTCCTAATAAAATCGAATCCTATGCCTATTTAGATCAGGATAAGGTTTATGAACAGACCAAAGCTTTTTTATTAAATGACCAACCTGTGGTGATAGCAATAAGCATTGACCGTAGTTATTTTGGAGCCAGAGATGAAAATGGAATCTATATATATAGAAAATTTAAAGAAGAAAGTGGTGGACATGCCATGCTTGTTGTTGGATATGATGACGACATGAACGCCTTTAAAGTAGTTAACTCATGGGGAAAAGAATGGGGAAATGATGGATTTGTTTGGATAGATTATAAGGCTTTTAAAGAAGCTGGAGACGCGGCTTCTGAATTTAGAATCCTTTGCGAAGCCTGGGTCACTAAAGATGTAATTCTAGATCTGCTGATCTAACTTTGATACATTACCATGAGTTCTTCTAAATACACTCTTTGATTACTCAGTCTGGGAACCTTATGCTGTCCGCCCAACTTATTTTTAGTTTTTAACCATTTGTAAAAAAGGCCTTTTTCTGCTTTATGAACCCTGGGCATGTTTATAGTCATATTCATATATCTTTTGGCTTCATAATCTGAGTTAATGCTTTTGAGCGCTTCATCAAGATACATGGTGAAATCCTCCATGCTCTCAGGGTCCTTCTTAAATTCAATCAGCCATTCATGACCACCACTGTGTTCTTCATTCATAAAAATGGGCGCCACGGTATAATCTGTTATACTTGCATTTGTTTTCCTACACGCTGTTCCAAGTGCATCTTCAGTGTTTTCTATAACGAGTTCTTCTCCAAAAACATTAATAAAATGCTTTGTTCTACCCGTAATTTTAATTCTATGGGGTTGAAGATTGGTGAACTTTATGGTATCCCCAATCAAATACCTCCACAAACCTGAATTCGTCGTGATGACCAGGGCATAATTTTTACCTAACTCCACTTCTTCCAAGGGAATGGCAACTGAGTCTTCACCTCTAAATCTGTCCATCGGAATAAACTCATAATAAATGCCATAATCCAACATTAGCAATAATTCATCGGAGTCATTTTGGTCCTGAATAGCGAAAAATCCTTCAGACGCATTGTAAGTTTCATAATACCGAAAGTCCTTTTTCGGGATCAATCTTTCATACTGCTCTCTATAAGGTTTAAAATTTACGCCACCGTGGAAATACACCTCCAAATTAGGCCATACCTCCAAAATATTATCCTTTCCAGTGACCTCTAAAATTCTGTTTAGCAATACCAACATCCAGGAGGGAACACCTACGAGGCTAGTAATATCTTCCTTTATTGTTTCATTGATAATGGCTTCCATTTTAGTTTCCCACTCACTCATTAAAGCAGTTTTTTGACTCGGAGCACTGCTGAAATCAGCCCAAAAAGGCATGTTTTCAATGATAATTGCAGAAAGATCCCCAAAATAAGTGTCATTATCTTCATAAACGGCGGAGCTTCCTCCCAGCCTTAACCCTTTTCCTTTGAAAATTCCGGTGTCCTCATTATTATTGATAAACAGACATAACATATCTTTTCCTGCCTTCATGTGGCAATCATTTAATGCCTCGTCGCTAACCGGAATAAATTTACTCTTTGCGTTGGTGGTACCACTGGACTTTGCAAACCATTGTATTTTCGATGACCAAAAAACATTTTGTTCTCCGGTTCGATTTCGCTCAATCAAGGGTTCTATACTTTCGTATTGTTGAATGGGTACATTTTTGGCAAATGACTCATAACTCCTGATGTTTTTAAACCTATATTTCAAGCCAATATGGCTGTCTTTGGCTTCAGACAACAATTGGTACAATATCTCATTCTGCACCTCAATAGGATGATGCAAAAACATATCGACCTGATACTTACGTTTTTTTAAAATCCAGGATAGAACTGTATTAAATAATGGAATCTGCATTGTTACGAAAACACTTTTTTAGCTTACCTTTAGCGATTAAAAATACAATAAATATTACTCGAATTCAATAAGATTTTTTTTAAATTATAAAATATGGCCAAGGTTGGGATAATCATGGGTAGTGATTCAGATCTATCAATAATGCAGGAAGCCATCGATGTACTCAGTAGTTTTGGCGTGGATACCGAAGTGGACATCGTTTCTGCACATCGCACTCCAGAAAAATTATTTACCTACGCTACTCAGGCACACAAAAGAGGGGTCAAAGTGATCATTGCCGGCGCAGGGGGCGCAGCTCATTTACCCGGAATGGTTGCTTCAATGAGCCCACTACCTGTAATTGGTGTTCCTGTAAAATCAAGAAATTCGATAGACGGATGGGATTCTGTGCTGTCCATTCTTCAAATGCCGGCTGGGGTTCCAGTTGCCACAGTAGCTTTAGATGGGGCAAAAAATGCCGGTATTCTTGCGGCTCAAATCCTTGGATCCTCAGATGCAGATCTTATGAATAAAATTATACTATTTAAAGAGGAATTGAAAACCAAAGTAATAAAGGCCTCTGAAAATATGCGAAAATAACCTTCCAATATTATACAAAATTAAAAAGTTAATGTTTAATGAGATCTATTTTAGTTCCATTAAACTTTCCTTGATATCAAATTTAATTCAACCGATTTTATGAACAATCCATTATTAGAAGATTTTGATACCTTATATGATGCCACTCCCTTTTCAAGGTTCAACAATGACCATTTTAAACCTGCATTTGAGAAGGCGATTGAACTGGCTAAAAACGAAATAGAACTTATTACAATCAATGCTGAAGAACCCAGTTTTTCAAATACGCTAGAGGCTCTGGAATTTTCGGGAGAAAAAATAAACAGGATTTCGAGCATTTTTTTTAACCTTAATTCGGCCGAGACAAATGAGGAAATTCAAAATATTGCTCAGGAAATATCTCCTTTGTTAAGCGAATTTAGCAATGACATTACATTAAACGAAGTTCTTTTTAAAAGAATTAAAACCGTTTATAAACATAAAGATGATTTGGATTTAAGTCCAGAAGAAAAAATGCTTTTGGACAAAAAATATAAAGCATTTGTTAGAAATGGTGCTAATCTCAGTGACAAAGAAAAAATTGAATTACGAGAAATTGACAAGGTAAAATCTAAACTAAGCCTTCAGTTTGGAGAGAATGTACTGGCCGAAACTAATAATTTTGAGATGATCATCAACGAGGAAAAAGAACTGGAAGGGCTTCCGGAGGGTGTAATTGAAGGAGCGCGAATGCTGGCCGAAGAAAAAAAAGTAGATGGCTGGATCTTTACTTTAGACTATCCAAGTTATATTCCTTTTATGACATATGCTGATAATCGGCAAAGGCGTGAAAAAATGGCAAAGGCCTTTGGATCCAGGGGGATGAAAAATGATAAATACGACAATCAGGACATTGTTTTAAAAATTGTGAGCCTTCGTCACAAACGAGCTAAACTTTTGGGCTATCAATCACACGCCCATTATGTGCTCGAGGAACGAATGGCTGAAAAACCAGAGAAAGTAATGTCCTTCCTCAATAATTTACTGACAAAAGCCAAACCCGCGGCTATAAAAGATTTTAACAGGATTCAGGAGCTCGCAAAAGAAGATGGCATAGAAGATTTTCAAAAATGGGACGGCGCTTATTATTCAGAAAAACTCGAAAAAGCTATTTTCAATTTAGAAGATGAACAGCTAAAACCGTATTTCCAACTTGAAAATGTGATCCAAGGCGTTTTTAACATTGCTGAAAAATTATATGACCTGCATTTTGAAGAAACCACAGAAATCGATAAATATCATAAGGATGTCAAAACCTACAAAGTGACTGATGAAAAGGGAGAATTTATTGCGCTTTTTTATGCAGATTTCTTTCCGAGAAAAGGAAAACGAAATGGGGCCTGGATGACGTCTTACAAGGGGCAGTGGAAAAAAGATGGAGTCAATTCAAGGCCTCATATTTCAATTGTTTGCAACTTTACCAAACCAACCTCAACAAAGCCCTCTCTCTTAACTTTTAATGAGGTAACCACCTTATTTCACGAGTTTGGACATGCTTTGCACGGTATGCTGGCTGACACAACCTATCCTAACCTATCAGGGACCAATGTATATTGGGACTTTGTAGAATTACCAAGTCAGGTTCTGGAGAACTGGTGCTATGAAAAAGACGCCCTTAATTTGTTTGCCAAGCATTACAAAAATAGTGAAATCATCCCTATGGATCTGGTTCAAAAAATTAAAGATTCTGCCAATTTTCTGGAAGGAATGACTACCCTAAGACAGTTAAGTTTTGGTTTGCTGGATATGGCTTATCATTCTAAAAATCCTGACTCGATCAAAAGTGTAAAAGGCTTTGAAAAAGATGCCTTTGGTAAAACACAACTCTATCCTGATGTAGAAGAAAACTGTATGAGCACAGCCTTTTCACATATTTTTCAGGGGGGATATTCATCGGGCTACTACAGTTATAAATGGGCTGAAGTACTAGATGCCGATGCCTTTGAGGCTTTTAAAGAAAAGGGTATTTTTAATAAAGAAGTTGCAACAAAATTTAAAAACAATATTTTAAGTCAAGGTGGGACCCAAAAACCCATGGAGCTCTATAAAAAATTCCGCGGAAAGGAACCCAGCGTAGATGCCCTATTGAAAAGGGCAGGTTTGCTGGAATAAAATTGCAGTCCCTTGTTAAAGTCTTAGATGGGTCCCAAATCAATTTATTATTAACTTCCTATTAATGCTTAAATATCTTATTTTTGCATGCATTAAAATTGAAAGTAATTTATGAAAGCATATGACGTTGCCGTAATAGGATCAGGACCTGGAGGTTATGTTGCCGCCATTCGATGTGCCCAATTAGGCTTAAAAACAGCGATAATTGAAAAATATAACACACTTGGGGGAACCTGTCTAAACGTGGGATGTATCCCGAGTAAAGCACTTCTTGATTCTTCTCACCACTATGAAGACGCTGTCAAACATTTTGATGCCCACGGTATAGAAATAACAGGTGATTTAAAATTCAACCTTGAAAAGATGATCAACCGCAAACAGACGGTTGTTGACCAAACTACAGGAGGCATTGATTTCCTGATGAAGAAGAATAAGATCGATGTTTTTCACGGGCTTGGAAGTTTTAAAAATGCCGATCATGTCTTGATCAGCAAAACCGATGGCTCATCCGAGGAAATAGAAGCCAAAAATACGATTATTGCCACTGGTAGTAAACCAGCCAGTCTTCCGTTTATCAAAATTGATAAAGAAAGAATTATTACTTCAACCGAAGCCCTAAAGTTAAAAGAAGTTCCTAAGCATTTGGTGGTAATTGGAGGAGGTGTAATCGGCCTTGAACTGGGTCAAGTATATAAACGACTTGGAGCGGATGTAACCGTAGTTGAATATATGAACAGAATCATCCCTACCATGGACGCTGATCTGTCAAAGGAACTGACTAAAGTGCTGAAAAAGCAAAAATTTAAAATCAATGTTTCTCATAAGGTAAAGTCTGTTTCGAGAAAAGGAAATGAAATCATTGTTCTTGCTGATGATAAAAAAGGCAATGAAATTGAAATCAAAGGTGATTATTGCCTGGTTTCGGTTGGGCGAAAAGCTTATACAGAAGGGTTACAACTTGAAAACATTGGGCTTAATTCCAATGCTAGAGGACAGGTTGAAGTAAACGATAAACTTCAGACCAGCATTCCTAATATTTATGCTATAGGCGACGTGATTCGCGGGGCCATGCTAGCACATAAAGCGGAAGAAGAAGGCACCATGGCCGCTGAAATCATTGCAGGGCAAAAACCTCATATTGATTACAACCTGATTCCAGGCGTAGTTTATACCTGGCCCGAAGTAGCCTCTGTTGGCAAAACGGAGGAACAACTCAAAGAATCGGGCATTGAATATAAAAAAGGTAGCTTTCCGATGCGCGCCTTGGGAAGAGCCAGAGCGAGTATGGATATTGATGGAATGGTCAAGGTTCTTGCTGATGCTAAGACAGATGAAATTCTTGGAGTTCATATGATCGGGGCCAGAGCAGCAGATCTGATTGCAGAGGCTGTTGTAGCCATGGAATTCAGAGCATCCAGTGAAGATGTTGCCAGAATGAGTCATGCCCACCCAACCTACACTGAGGCAATCAAAGAAGCATGTTTGGCAGTTGATGGTAGAGCATTGCACGTTTAAATCCCAACCAATATTGAGTCTATTTTTTTTGCAAACTAATCTTATGGCAAATTATAATTTAAGCAACAGTTTAAGCATGAAAATAGCAGG
>RCNC010003059.1_pt1 | contig 10999 bp, 11 predicted proteins | sample 2041301 | NCBI WGS metagenome assembly RCNC01 (sample SAMN09708231, study PRJNA481090) | Marine sediment metagenome, whole genome shotgun sequencing project. | biome: marine sediment; feature: ocean; material: sediment; isolation source: Sewage treatment plant 13A marine sediment (STP13A) ... | reverse complement strand
GCTCGATGACGCCGTTATGCGGCGCGACCGAATTTTCGTCAATGCCGATAAGCTCCAGTATTTTGTCATTGACCAATGCGGCGTGACCGTCGGAGCCGTCGACAAAGATGTACTTGTCCTGAGACAGACCGTCCAGGATGGACTTGTCAGGACCGCTTAGCCCAAATGAACCAAGATCCAGGCCGACAGCGTTAAACCACTCGCCGTCGTGGTCTTTTTCGCAGGCCAGAAGTTTGCTGATGATCGCGTCAGTGCCGCGCTCTTCCCATAGGTTGCAATAGACCTGCTCATAGCCACCTTCAAGCGGATGCACGTGCGAGTCATGGATGCCCGGCATCGCCATGCGGCCGCTGAGATCGATCACCTCCGTGTCTGTCCCAACATATGGCTGAATGTCATCGTTACTTCCTACGGCAACGATGACGCCATCAACAATTGCAGCGGCTTCGGCCCAACTACGTGTTGCATCCACCGTGTAGATGCCGCCATTCAGCATGACTATGTCTGCAGGGTCCTGCTGCGATTGTTCGGTGCAGGCGATAAGAAATGACGAGGTGATCAGTAGTATGGAAATAGATATACGCATTCGCGTATTGTTGCTCATCATGAGCTCCGAGAAAACAGATGTTTTGCGATTACGTAAAAAACATCTACCCAAAATAAAAGCCGAACCTACGCCCGAAGACGCGAAGCGTCTGCTGGAAGCACAGTCTGTGCGTAACGCGATCATGGCCAGCGTGATTACGATAATCCTGTTCAGTATTGTCTGGGCTATGTTGTCGACGCTGATCGGCAGGGTCTACCCCTGGATGACCTTGCTGCTGGGAATCCTGATCGGACTCGCTGTGCGGCGCGCGGGCTTCGGGCTGGACTGGCGATTTCCAGTATTGGCGGCCGTGTTCGCCGCGGCAGGCTCGCTGGTTGGAAATATTGTTGTGGCCGCGGCTTTCACGGCGCCTGACTTAGGAACGGACACCCTTACAGTGCTGCGCAATCTAACGGCTCTGACCTGGCCAGTATTTTTTGAAGAAGACATGACGCCAGCTGACCTGGTTTTCGCACTCTTCGCGGCTGGTCTGGCGGCGTTCTACGCGAATCGACGGCTAACGCGAGCGCAGTATCTCGCTGTGAGAACCTGGGAAGAAAAGAATGACGGATAAGATCGAAATCTATGGCGATTCGAGGTTTCGTGCCGATATCAGATAGGCATTAACGCAGACGTTTCAAAATCTACCTTCATGCCAGACATCGCGCTCAACTGATTGCCAACTAGTTTCTCGATCTCATTGACTGCAGTCACAATACCGAGGAAGTAAGGCGGTTCGCGGCGTAGCAAAGACCAGTCGTCAGATTCGATAACGCGGACCAGATGCGCAATGTTGATGCGGATAGCGTCGATGTAAGGATTCTGCCCGCCGTAGAGCACTTCAATGTAGCGATAGGCGCGATTAAATTTCCGATGCATACGATCGCGCATGACTTGTTGGTAAAACTGCGGTGTTTGTTTAAGCAGGTCTTTACCGGACTTGTAGCGCACTTGGAATTCGCCGGGCGAAGCGTTTTCTACGGCCACACCACCGACTACAAATTCCTTGTAAAGACGATCGCGACATTTCTCGAGATAGCAGCGATCGGCCATCTGCGCCATCAGGTCTGCTGTACCGATAAGGTGGCCACAAATGATGTCGCGAGGATCATCCAGTTCGATCAGATCCAGGTCGAGTTCGTAGCCAGTGAAATGCACGATCATGCTGGCGACGCCAACGTCCTTGGTCATGCCCAGTTCCGGCAAATAGCGACGCAGGAAGTCGGCGCTGCGTGATACGTGGTACAGCGTAAATTGTGCGCCGTTGCTGAAGTCCTCGTCGCGCTCCTTATGCCGTATATAACCGGAGTCATGAAACAGTGAAGTGACGATCGCCATCTGCGCCCGGCCCGGGCCAAGGCGATCGGCAGGATCGACGCTGCGCTCATAACCGGCAACGAGGCGTGCCAGCGCCAAGGTCATATCAAGCGTGTGCTGAACATCATGGTAAGTGGTGTCGCAGCCGCGGTAGCCAGGGAAGCGGCCGCTGAACAGACGCTCGAAGTCATAAAAAGCGAGCCACAACTTATCGAACGAAGCACCCGGGAATGCTTCGCTGAAGAGTTCATGTACAGCATCGCGAACAGATATCGCGTTACTTACCTGAACCTTATTCGTAACGTCGTAGTCGTTACGGCGGTCGTGGTTCATTATTCTTTTCATTTTTGTCACGCGGCCATGTCCACAAATGATACACGTGAACAATTCGGGCTATGCCATGAAATCCGGCAATATGTCACATCAGGAAAAATCAAAAACCGAACTCTGCGACAACCGGCGTGTGGTCCGAGGGACGCTCCCACGCTCGCGGTTCTTTGTCGACGTAACTTGCAGTGCAGGCCGCGGTCATCGCATCTGTCGTGAGAATGAGGTCAATGCGTAAGCCCGCATTGCGTCGAAAACCGGCAGCCCGATAGTCCCACCAACTAAACGTTTTTTCTGGATGTTCGAACTTGCGAAAGACATCCGTTAGTCCGAGATCCAAAAGACCCTGTAACGCTTCTCGCTCGGGAGGACTTGCCAGAATAGACTCGCCCCATTTCACGGGGTCGTGAATATCCGCATCGGCCGGTGCAATATTGAAATCGCCAAGCACGACAAGTTTCTCGTGACGGGATATTTCGTCCTGGAGGAAGCCATGCAGTGCGCTGAGCCATCCAAGCTTGTAAGCGTATTTCTCGGAGCCTACTTCGGAGCCGTTGGGGATGTACAAGTCGACGACGCGAACACCGTCAACGGTGGCGGCCAATACACGTCGCTGTGGATCGTCGAAGTTCGGTAACTCAAGCACGGCGTCAGTGGCCGCACTACGACTGATTACGGCAACGCCATTGTAGGTCTTCTGCCCACTGGCGATGGACTGATACCCGGCCGCAGCAAGTTCCTCACTGGGAAAGGCCTCGGTTTGCTGCTTAATTTCCTGCAATACCAACACATCCGGCTCATTGGCGGCCAGCCACTCAAGTACGTGCGGCAGACGCACCTTCATCGAGTTCACATTCCAGGTGGCGATCTTCAAGTGTCTTCGATTCCGCTTTGCGCGAGCAACGCGTCGATCCCAGGCCTGCGTCCGCGGAACGCAATGTACGCTTCCATGATGTCGCGACTACCGCCCACTTCGAGAATCTCCGCACGAAAACGATGGGCCGTTTCCTGATCAAAAATGCCGGCTTCTTCAAAGGCACCGAATGCGTCGGCGGCCAGAACCTCGGCCCATTTATAACTGTAATAACCCGCGGCATAGCCACCGGCAAAAATGTGCGAAAAACTATGCGACATGCGATTGAAGTCAGGGTGTTCCAGAAGTGCAACTTCGTCGCGTACTTCCTTATTGATCTGCAGCACACGCGAACCCTTTTGTGGGTCATATTCCGCGTGCAACCTAAAGTCGAACAGGGCGAACTCCAGTTGCCGCATCATGGCGAGCGCGGCACCGGCGTTGCGGCTTTTTTCAAGTTTGTCGAATAACTGTTTTTCCAGGGGTGCGCCGGTCTCGATGTGTCCGGAACACTTTTCGAGCACTTCGAAATTCCACGCAAAATTCTCCATGAACTGACTCGGCAATTCGACCGCATCCCAGGCAACGCCATTGATGCCAGAGATGCTTGGGTAATCGATGCGAGTCAGCAGGTGATGCAACATATGGCCGAATTCGTGGAACAGGGTTACCACGTCGTCATGCGTTAGCAAGGAGCGGCCAAGCTCATCGAACGGTGGGAAATTGCAGACCAGATAGCCAACCGGAAGCGTGGTGTAACCGTCGAGGTTCTTGCGACTTACACACTCGTCAACCCAGGCGCCCGTGCGCTTGCCTTTACGGGCATGCAGGTCTGTATAGAAGCCACCTATGAGTGCGCCGTTTTCATCCTGAACGCTGTAGTAACGCACGTCTTCGTGCCAGGCCGCGATGTCTTCCTGTGCCTCGAGCCGAATTCCGTACAGACGCTCTGCTAATGCGAACAAGCCATCGACCGCAGTTTGCGCGGGAAAATAGCTGCGTAACTCTTCATTCGAAATCGAGTACTTCTTTTGTTTGTATTTTTCGAGCCAGTAACTTGTGTCCCATGGCGCGAGGGTCTGCTGTGCAAACTCGCTGAGCTGCGACAGTTCCTTTTCAGCAGATGGTCGCGACCGTGCTGCGAGCTCACGCAAAAAGTCGATGACCTCATCGGTGGAATTCGCCATTTTGGTGGCCAGCGAATAATCGGCAAAACTATCGAAACCAACCAACTGCGCTGCCTCGTGTCGCAGGGCCATGATGCTTTCGATCAGTTCGCTGTTGTCCCACTCCGGCTTGTCGCCCTGATCCGAGCCACGTGTTACCCAGGCGCGGTACATCTGCTCGCGCAGTTTAGGCTTATCTGCATGCCGCATGACCGCGTCGTAGGTCGGGTAGTCCAGCGTCAGCAGCATGCCCTGACGGTCGCGTTTGCGGGCGTCCGCCGCGGCCCGTTCGAGGAACTGCTGTGGCAGACCGACGAGATCGCGCTCGTCTTCAATATGCAGGCTCCATGCGTCCGAAGCATCCTGAACATGGTGCTCGAACGCTGCCTGTGCCGCCGCGAGCTCCTGCATGATTTCCTTGAAGCGAGTTTTCTCAGCGTCAGGAAGGTCAACCCCGGCAAGGCGAAAATCACGCAGTGCCTGCTCGACAACACTCTTCTTTGCCGACCCCTGTGCAGCAGGTAAGGTCTCGTCAACTGCGGCATAGGCCTGCTGCAGTCGAGAGTTCTGTGATAATTCGGTCGCATACTCGGTCAATAGAGGCAGAGCCTTATTGTAGGCATCACGCCATTCGCTGGAACCGAGTACTCCCTGCAGATGGCTGACCGGTGACCACACCCTCGAAAGTTCGTGGTCCATTTCCTCGAGCGGCGCCACCAGCGAGTCGAAATTCGGCTGCGGTGTGCTGTCGAGAAGGTCGTCGAGCTTTTGCCGATGTGCTGATATAAGCTCGCTGAGCGCTGGTATGACGTGCTCAGGTGAAATCTCGGTGAATCGCGGTAGCGACGAGGTGTCCAGAAGGGGATTGGTCATCGCGCAGACTTTAGCAGATGGAGAAAACTTTGAGCCAGAAATACGATCTTTTCGTTATCGGCGGTGGTAGCGGCGGCGTCGCCCATGCACGTCGTGCAGCTGAATACGGAGCCAAGGTAGCGGTTGCGGAGTACGGACCGTTAGGCGGTACCTGCGTCAACGTCGGTTGCGTGCCGAAAAAGGTCATGTGGTACACGGCCAGTCACGCGCACCATTTTGCGCATGCTGCGGACTATGGATTTAACATTGCGGTTGAAGGTCACGATTGGAATGCGGTCAAAACCCGTCGCGATGCCTATGTCGGTCGACTGAACAACATCTACGAAAACCTCCTGGACAAGAGCAAGGTGGACTACTTAGCAGGCAGCGCGCGCTTTATTGATGCACATACGGTTGCTGTCGGTGATACCGAGTACACGGCCGAAAGGATCGTCATCGCCACTGGCGGACGACCGAGCGTGCCGGATATCCCGGGTGCCGAGCTTGGAATTACCTCGGACGGATTCTTCGAACTCGAAGAGCGGCCACAAATCGTACTGGTTGCGGGCAGCGGCTACATCGCTGTTGAGTTGGCGGGCGTTTTCAACGGTCTTGGCAGCGACGTCGGGGTTGTCGTGCGCAAGGACGGTATTGTGCGCGGCTTTGATGCGATGCTGGGCGCCGAACTAATGCAGTCAATGCGCGAAGACGGCATTCGTGTGGAGACAAGAGTCATACCGGCCTCGCTGCAGAAAACAGACGACGGCATTTTGTTGCATGCCGAAGACGGCCGGGTTTTCGGTCCGGTGGATTGTGTGTTGTGGGCGATCGGCCGCGAACCGAATACGACTGGCCTGGACCTGGAAAAATCCGGCGTCGAAACGGACAAATGGGGCATGGTTCCGGTTAGTGATTACCAGCAAACCAACGTTGAGCACATTTTTGCTCTTGGCGATGTTACCGGCAGGCCCGCACTGACACCGGTTGCGATCGCTGCCGGACGCCGACTGGCGGACCGGCTTTACGGCGGCATGCAAGGTCGCCATCTGGACTACAAAGTCATTCCGACCGTGGTCTTCAGTCATCCGCCCATCGGCACTGTTGGCCTCACTGAGGCTGAGGCGCGTGCAGAGTACGGCGATGCTGTGAAGATTTATTCAACTGCTTTCACCAACATGTATTACGCACTGGGTGAAAACAAAAAACGTTCAGCGATGAAGCTGATTACAGTTGGCGACGAAGAGAGAGTCGTTGGATGTCACGTGATCGGCGACGGCGCAGACGAAATGATGCAGGGCTTTGCTGTGGCGATTCGCATGGGTGCAACGAAGGCGGACTTTGACGACACAGTGGCTATTCACCCAACCAGCTCAGAAGAACTGGTGACTATGCGGTAATCAAAACTTACCGTTATCGTTTTTCCACTCGCTGCGTGGCGCGATTTTCTCAGTTGTATCCCAGTGTTCCACTAGCTTGCCATTTGCGAGGCGAAATAGATCATAAAGGGCAGTACGGTCGCCGCGATAGTTGCCCTCGCTGACGCAGAGCACGAAGCTTCCCTCGGCGAGAACACGATGGACGCGTCGATAGTCGATCCGAGTGCTGCTCTCGTCCGCGACTTCCAACGCGGATCGAAGAAGGGACACGTCATCCCCCAGTCCCGGGTTGTGTTCGGTGAAGATGTTCTCGTCAACAAAATCCGTCAGCTGGTCGAGTTGCCCGTCGATAAGAACGGTGTCAACGAAAGACCGAACGAAGGCGCGGTTACTCTCTGTCAGTTCGAGGTCAACCGCTTCAGTCGGTCCATCCACCATAGTATGCCCGGACTGATTTGGCCCACGTCTTGGTTGGATATTATCCCAATGCTCTACCGCCTGGCCGTCTTCGAACCTGAAGACTTCGAATCCAATATTTCTGCTCGCGAAATCGTATTCTGTATGCGCGAAGACGAAATCTCCGTCTTCGAAGGCCCGCACTATGTTCACCCTTGGTGATGTCTTCGACAGCCGCTGGAACAATGACGCTAAACCCTCGCTCCCTTCGTGGGTCTGAGGATTGTGCTGAATGTACTGCGCTTCATTGACGACATCGATCGGTCCGGGATCGCCGCTCTCGATACTCTTTAACAACGCTCGGATCTGATCTTTTTTTGCGATTGGCATTGGTTCTTTCCCAATTGGTCATTGCTGACCAATACTTGTTACTCAGTTTGAACGGCTGCTTTTCCCGAAACCGGCCGCTCAATCGTCCATTCTAGTAGATTCTGACAGTCTGCTTTCGGCCAGAAGCAGACTGTCATCCTTCTACAACGGCCTCCTGAAATTCACCCGTTTGACGAAGACGAACTCCGACACCGTGCTCCCAGAACAGCCCACCGTCGTGGAAGTGAATTTCGGCGTAGCCCGATTCGTGGACTTCAATACTATCGGGAGTCAGACGTTGGGCGAACTCGTCCTCGGAAATCGGCGGTCCGTCATTCCATTCAGAGTTATGGATATCACATAGCTGCTTTGCGGCATATAGACGGTACTCCGCCTCGCTTTCGACAATCCGATCTATTGCTGTTCGACACTCGTCGGTGATTCTACGTTCTGGGGTGAATTCGCTCCGCGTAAGCAGATAGAGAACGAATGGAGTTGCAGACTCTAGCTTGAGCTTCCCTTCCCACCAATCAAGCTGTGCATCCCAAGTCAATACTCCAAGCATTTCATCCTTGATTGAGTCAGCCATGTTACGTGCTCTAGTCGTGTTGGAAACTTTGAATTTTCGACGGCTGCTTTGGGTCAGTAGCAGTCGCTCAGTAGTCTAGCAGCCCAGGGGCCGGTTGGGGGGGGGGGCGGCCACTCAAGCTCCACCGCTTCGAGCTCCGCTATTTAAGAACGCCTAATTCGATGCGCATTCCGTCAGGGTCTTTGAGAAACAATGCGATGCCCTCGCCAAAATTCTGAACCTCAGGTACTTCATATCCTGCGTTTTTCATTACATCCTGAACGTGCGAAATTGCATCGCGATCTGGAGCAGTGAATCCGATGTGATTGAGGCCGGGTGCGTATCTTTCATATGAGTGGTCCGGATTGTCAGCCTGGCGAATATCGAAATAAATTTCTTCGGCGTTACCGAATACGTGATCCGCAGTCTTCCGAAAACCCAACATGGGTAGCAGTGTTTCGTAAAATCCCACGCTTTTCGGCAGGTCGGAAGCAAGCAAAACAATGTGATCCAATTTCACTTGGTGGGTTCCCTTTCGGTCAAAGGCGGCCGCTCGTTCATGACTCGCTCAGGTTAAGTTTCATCTCTACCAGAATCGGTGCGAAACCGACTTTCTCATAGGCGCGAATGGCGGCTTGATTCTCGGTGTATACATCCAGATAGAAATCGTGAACACCTCTGTCTCTGCTCCAACTAATCAGAGATTCGATGATCATCTTGTTAATCCCTTGCCCACGAACAGCAGGCTCAACGTACATAAATCCCAGGTATGCATGTTTGTCATGTGCGAAAGCAGCTTCGGATAGCCGCAGTTGAGCGTATCCACAACCGACAACCCGACCATCATGCTCCATCACCTGCAGGCTGGTGTCCGGGTCGGCCAGAAAAACACTTAGGTCGTAGTAATTGACGTATGTCTTTTTGATTGAGTCGTTGCAAGGGCGCTCTTCTTCAATGACGCCTTGCTCAAACTCAAGCAAGATCGGCAGGTCGTCTGGCTGCGCAAGTCTTAGTTTCATGAATGGCAATGAGGCTATGCGTTGATCGCCATCTGCTTAAGGACGGGCGCCGTGTCCGGCATTACGCCGCGCCAGATACTGAACGACTCAGCGGCTTGTTCGACTAGCATGCCCCAGCCCATAACCGATTTCTCAGCGCCATGCTGCCGGGCCCACACGCTGAAGGGCGTGGGACTTATTCCGTAGGAAAGGTCATAACAAAAAGTATTTTTGCTAATTGCCGCGACAGGGTATGGAGGCGCTTCGCCTTTTACACCTGCGGACGTTGCATTGATGATCAGATCGTACGGCTCAGTGACAGGCACCGCATTGAAACGACAAACGGATACCGGCCCCATGTGGCCGAACTCGTTTGCGATAGCCTGCGCCCGACCTAAGGTTCGATTCGCGACTCGAATTGCGGATGGCTCCATCTCGAGCAGCGGACCAACGATGCCACGCGTTGCGCCGCCAGCACCCAGTATCAGAATATTCGCGCCGTCGAGATTGATGCCGAGATTCACAACCAGGTCGCGTAGCAGGCCGATACCGTCGGTATTGTCGCCGTGAATTTCCCCGTCAACAAACGACAGCGTGTTTACTGCTCCTGCGACACGAGCACGCTCTGAAACGTTGTCGCAAAGTTTGGCGACGGTTTGTTTGTGCGGCACGGTAACATTCAGGCCCTTGCCACCAGTGCGTTGAAATTGACGCACCGCTACTTCGAGTTTTTCAGGTGTGACTTGCAACAATTCGTACTGCAGCTGTTGCCCAGTCTGTAGCGCGAACAGGCGGTGAATTACCGGTGAGCGGCTGTGCGACACGGGGTAACCCATGACGCCATATCGATCGATTGTGACGGACTCTGCTTCCACGCCGCCAGTATAACCTTAGTCAGCAAGCCAACGAGCGGCGTCGATGGCGTAGTAAGAAAGGATGGCGCTGGCACCTGCGCGTTTAATACAAAGCAGCGCTTCGAGCACAGAGCTGCGTTCATCCAGCCAGCCATTTGCGGTAGCGGCTTTTAACATCGCGTACTCACCACTGACCTGATAAGCGAACGTAGGTACCGAATACGTTTCTGATACACGACGTACGATGTCGAGATACGGCATCGCTGGTTTGACCATTACGATGTCAGCGCCTTCGGCGATATCGAGTCCGACTTCACGCAGTGCTTCGTCACTATTTGCGGGTGCCATCTGGTACGTGGATTTGTCGCCACCGGCGAGGTTGCTTGTGGAACCCACAGCGTCGCGAAATGGACCGTAGAAACAAGATGCGTACTTGGCGGCATACGCGAGGATCATCGTGTTGTGGTGGCCTGCCGTTTCGAGCTGGCTGCGGATGGCGCCAATGCGGCCATCCATCATGTCGGACGGCGCAACGATGTCAGCGCCCGCATCAGCATGCGATTCGGACTGTTTCACCAACATCTCGACGGTCACGTCGTTCATCACATAGCCGGCAGCATCAATGATGCCGTCCTGACCATGCGTGGTGTACGGATCCAGAGCAACATCGGTAATTACGGCCAAATCCGGGTAGTTAGCCTTGATTTCGCGCACGGCGCGCTGCACCAGACCGTCCGGATTGGCGCATTCGGCGCCATCCAGAGACTTCTTTTCGTCGTCAACAACGGGAAACAGGGCAATAGCCGGAATTCCCAGTGCCACCACATCGGCCAGCTCGAGAAGTAACTTGTCGACGCTCTTGCGCTCGACGCCAGGCATCGAAAGCACTGCTTCCGTGCGGTTTTCGCCTTCAAGAATGAAAACCGGGTAGATCAAATCGCCCGGCCCGAGAGCCGATTCTGCAACCAAACTGCGAAGCGCCGCAGTGCGCCGGCTGCGTCGCATCCGGGTTTGAGGGAACCTTAAAGTTTTATTGCCGCTCATATTTAGTCTAAATTACCTGATCAGCGCTTATTTTCCTTGTATTTAGGGTGGGATTCCACGCCTGAATCACAGTTTTCGGTGCATTCCGTAATAATTACAAGAACAGACGGGTCTCCTCGTATGCAAAGCAGCAATGCTGACATTAGTCGGCGCAAGAGATTTGATCAGATAGTGGGTGTGTTCCATCAGGATATGTATCGCTATGCCGCCTGGCTATGCAGGGACAAAGCGATCGCTGAGGACGTAGTCCAGGAATCGATGTTGAGGGCGTGGAAGTCACTGGAAGCACTGCG
>RCNC010003058.1_pt1 | contig 11000 bp, 10 predicted proteins | sample 2041301 | NCBI WGS metagenome assembly RCNC01 (sample SAMN09708231, study PRJNA481090) | Marine sediment metagenome, whole genome shotgun sequencing project. | biome: marine sediment; feature: ocean; material: sediment; isolation source: Sewage treatment plant 13A marine sediment (STP13A) ... | reverse complement strand
GGTAAAATTGCACCGCCGGATTCTGCCCGTGTGTGCCCTTGAAGATTTTTGGAAAGGTGGCCATCAGTGAATGGCGGCTCATTGGCCCCACGACCACCACGTCGAACCAGCCATCGTCGATCGTCGCATCCGGCGCCATGAGCATTTTGCCCCCGGTATACCGGGAATTACAGAACTCTACGAAGCAGTTTTCCCCTTTGATTCGCCTGCCGTCGAGTTCCAGTTTCATCCGGTGGAACCGCAGCCCCAGCATCCGGTGGAAGACTCCCAGTACATAGCTGAAATCGCCGAACCGTTTCAATCGGTGGGCCGTCTGGGCCACATCGGTAACGAAGCCGAATCCAGTAAGATTGACGAAATACCAGGGCTGCCCATCCTGGGTAAAACTGCACACGTCCACCGGTCGCGTCTCTCCTCTGATCAGTGCCCGGATACCGTCTGCCGTGGTGCAGATGCCAAGGTCCCGGGCAAAGGAGTTGCCGCTGCCCACCGGGATAATGCCCAGCGGAGGCAGGCTGGCAGGGTCGTGATACTTCATAAGGCCATTGAGAACATGGAAATTGGTGCCGTCGCCGCCTAAAGACACGACGCCATCAAAGTATGCGGGTGTGAGGTTGCGAGCGATATCGATGGCATGGGTATGGTGCTGGGTGATGAAAATCCGGAAGTCAATGCGGTGCCGGCGAAGCAGGGCCTCCACCCGGGGAATAATGCGTGACCCCTTTTTTCCTCCGGCGCTGGGGTTGGCAATCAGTGCAATGGCCATGGACGGTAGCTCAAGATCCTTTCTTTTTTCGAGATTCGCCGGGCAGCAACCAAATCGCTGGCGATTTCCATGACAACCCAGGTTTTTTTTGGTAGATTGGCGGGAAAACCCCATGCGCATTGATCGTATTAAATATGCGAAAACCGTGCATGTATATACAGCAATTGCCCGTACCTGACCCGGCAATTCCACTGACGAAAGGAATCCTCACATGCAGAAACAGGCGACACCGATCGACCCCGTGGGCGCGGCGGACAGGTCCCGCCAGCGCTACACCATTCTCCTTCCGGGCATCCCGGTTTCTTCCACCCGCGGTGCATTGGGCTGGTCAACGGTTGCCCTGATCGAGACAGGGGGGCTTCGGATTCTTTTTGATACCGGCTCCTATGGCGATCGCAGCCTGTTGATTGAGCGGCTGCAGGCGCTGTCGCTGGACCCGCAGGCACTGGACGCTGTTTTTATCTCCCACCTGCACTACGATCACTGCCAGAACATCGATCTGTTCGCAGACATCCCGCTCTTTGTGAGCGAACGTGAGCTCCGCTACGTCCTGGATGGGGAATACAGGGAACACCGGGATCCTTACGTACCCGCGGCGACGATCCTGAGTCTGAAAGACCGGTTCCAAACTGTCCTTGACGGCAGCGAGCTTTTCCCTGACGTGAGGGTGGTCGCCCTGCCGGGCCACACACCCGGCCAGGCCGGCCTCTTTCTATCCCGGGAAAAAATTCTGATGGCCGGCGACGGGGTTAAAAATGCCTGGGAATTTGCCAACCGAATGGCGCCGCCGGCTTTCTTTTCCCAAGCTGACGCCCTCAGCAACTATGACTGGGTAATGGCCAACGCCACCGAAATCGTACCGGGTCACGACCGGCCGTTTCGCCTGCAGGCAGACGGCACACCCGCCTATCTCACCGCGGCCGCCGAGGTCACGCTGAACTTTTTCCCAGGCCCCGGTCTGGAACCGAAAGCGGTGCGCCTCTCCTGATGGGAAATGGCGCAATGTTTCAGCCTGTCCCACCCATGTCGACGACAGTGCGCCTTGCCCGACCTAAGGGCCATTACGTCTGGTACAAGCAATGAATGAGTTTATCGACAACCACCGGTGAGTTCCAGTCAACGGCCACAGGATCGGGCCTATCGCGTCTGATCCGCTGCTCGGCTGCCGACAGCTTCATTTCGTTACGAATCCGCTCCAAAAGCGATGTCTGGCGGTGATAAACCGCATGAGCGGCGTCTATGTCGATGCGTTCAAATCGGATGCGGTCTCCCGGAAGGGCCTGGGCGACACGCGGAATATCGCTGGAAATCACGGTCGCAATCTTGGTGTATCCCCCGACCGTCTGTTCGCTCAGCAGGATGATCGGCTGCCCGTCCTGGGGTATCTGCACCCCTCCCGGCAGACTCGGTTCTGAAATGATGCTCTGGGGCATGGCCTCGATCTGGGAGATGACCGACCCCTGGAGCCGGCAGCCCATGCGGTCGGCCTGGGGCGACACGGTAAACGATGTGTTGAAAAAAACATCCAGGCCATGATCGAAGAAATCGTCCTGAGGGCCGGGGATCGCCCGCAAGGTGATCTCGGACGGATACGCCGGGACCAGCTCCGCCGGCACCCGGCGCGCCAGGTAATCGGCCTCGCCGGGACCGCGCCTCAGGCAATCGCCTGCCTGAAGGGGCCGCCCGTTGAAGCCACCGATCGCCGCACCGACATAGCAGGAACGGCTTCCCATGACTAGGGGCACATCGATGCCTTGCGAGACCGCCAAATACCCGCGGCAGCCGCTTCTGGCCATGCCGACGGTCACCGTATCCCCGGGCTGAACGGGCACCGCGCACCAGCCTGCGGCCGGGGCGCCGTTGATCGAAAACGGCATGTCCGCGCCCGTCAATGCGATGCTCGCCGGAGCAAGGATCTTCAGGGTAGGGCCGGAAAAGGTCAGCTCCAGCAACGCCGCCGAGTCGGGGTTTCCCACCAGCATGTTGGCGATGCGCCCGGCGAAATCATCCAGCATGCCGCTGGGCGGGACGCCAAACGGTTGCCAACCGAATCGCCCCAGATCCTGAACGGTCGTGTAGGCACCCGGCGACAGCACGTTGAAGATGTCAGTCATGTTCGTCTCCGACGGCACGTCGTTGGTACTCGTCCGGCGTGATCGGCTCGAACCGGAGGGTATCGCCTGCACGCAAGAGAAAGGGGTCCGGCCTTTCTGGGTCAAAGAGCCGCACGGGCGACCGGCCGATGAGCTGCCAGCCGCCCGGACTGGCGATCGGATAGATCCCGGTTTGGTTGTTGGCAATGCCGACGGAGCCGGCCAGAACCCGCATTCGCGGGGAAGTCAGACGGGGGGTGTGCAGTTTCTCCGATAGCCCTCCCAGGAAAGGGAATCCCGGGGAAAATCCCAGCATGTAAATGGGGTAACTGGGTTCCGAATGGAGGCGGATGACGTCATCGGTCCCGATGTGGTTATGCTCGGCAACAAAGGCGATGTCCGGCCCGTATTCCCCGCCGTAGCAAACCGGAATGACGCTTTCTTTCGGGGCAGGCGTATCAATCCGGGCCAACCCCTCGTGAAGGGATAGAATCAGGGGCGATAGCAGTGAAGGGTTGGTTGTCAGAGGATCGTAAACAACAACCACCGAACGGTAGGTGGGGATCACCTCGCGGACACCGGGAACTGCCGCCGTCTCCAGCGCAAAGGTCATCGCCCGCACGGATTGATTGATTTCTGGGGTGATGGCATCGCCGAACTCCACCAGCAGGCCCCTGTCGCCGGCCAGGCGAAATTTCGGTCGGTCGAAGCGTAGACTGTCCACGGCCACTGCGTCCGTTACTGGCCGCCGGCAAAGGGGGCGACCCTGATATTCTCGTTTTCCAATGTCTGGCGGATCTGCCGGACCAGGTCGACGGCCCCCGGCGTATCGCCGTGGACGCAAAGCGTCTGGGCTTCCAACGGGATCCGTCTTCCGTCGACCGCCACGACAACACCATCCCGGGCCATCAAGAGCGCCCGGGCGGCGACGTCCGCGGGGTCCCTGATCACCGCGCCCGGCCGGCTGCGGGGCACGAGGGTGCCTTCGGGCGTGTAGGCACGATCCGGAAACGCCTCTCGAATGACCTTCAGGCCCATCTCTTTGCCGATGCCGGCGACGAGTTCCCCCTTCTGGCCGGCCAGGGCCATGTAGTACAGGTCCGGGTCGACGGCGGTAATGGCCTCGGCAATCCCGCGGGCAACGTCTTCGTTAGCAACGGCGGACAGATAGAGGCTGCCGTGAGGCTTGACGTGGCGGAGTTTAAGGTCGTGTGCCGCGCAAAAACCTTGCAGCGCACCGATTTGATAGATCATGTAGTTTCGAATTTCATCGCGGCTTAGGTTCATATCCCGACGCCCAAACCCCATCAGGTCGGGATATCCGGGATGCGCACCGGGACTGACGCCATTTTCCTTGGCCATTCGGATCGTGCGATCCATTACCATGGGGTCGCCCGCGTGCCACCCACAGGCGATATTGGCCGAAGAAATATACGCAATCACGGACTCGTCCATCCCGATCTGGTAAGCGCCGAAGCTCTCGCCCATGTCACAGTTGAGATCTATGCTGTTGGCGGTCATGTTACCTCCCTTAATAGGTCTCTATTGCGCCGGCCATCACCTCGCAGTCATAACCATGGTCAACGGTGCGGTTTAAAACCGGATCGTACAGTTTAAAGTCATACCTGTCACCGGCGACAAGGCCTTCCACCGTGCCGATCGTTCCCGAAAAAAGCACCAGTCCGTCCTTGATCCCGCCCAGACGCTTTTCAAGATCTTCGATCCAGTATGCAGGGGGCAAGATCGCCCCGCAGCAATCCTCCTGGTAAAGCGATACCTTCCCGCTGCGTGTGACCGTGCAGTGCAGTTGGAGCTGATCGAAATGGTCCTTGACCTCTTCATAGGACCACAGTTCCCGGGCGATGACGTTGAGGCACATGTTCTTGGATTTGGCCACCGACACCGACTCCAGTTTTCGGTCAGTGTGATCCGATCCGACAGTCACCAATATCTCTCCGTGGTGCCACAACAGCACCCATTCCACTTCTCCCGATGTCTGCGGTCCGTGCACCTGAATTTGGCGGCTATGGGTCAGCAAATGGTTGCCCAAGGCCAGCAGGGTGGGAATGTGCTTCGGTGCGGCGACGCCGACCTCTGCCAGTTCATCAATGTGGTGCTGCAGGGCCTTGCGGTCGCTGCCGACCCAGCCCGCGTTGAACATCCGTTTGGCGCTGAACACAATCTTTTCCGGCTCTCGGTTCAACCGGTTGACGGTCAACTCAAGCTCGACTCGCATAACAGGGCATCCTTCCTCACAGTTATTACCCTGCCATCTGCATCGGCAGGATCATGACAATCATCGGGAACAGGGTGATCAGAATCACCGTTAAAAAAATCAACAGAAAAAAGGGAATCGCGGCCATGGCGATGTTTTCCAGCCGGTCTCCGGTTAACCCCTGAATAACGAACAAATTGAATCCCACCGGCGGGGTAATTTGGCCGACCTCGATGACGAGCGTCAGGAAAATTCCATACCAGACCGGGTTGAACCCCGCCTGAACCACCAGGGGAAGGGTAATCGGCAGGGTCATGACGATCATCGAGATGCCGTCGAGAAAGAAACCCAGAAACATGTAGAACAAGGTCAAAATGGCGATCAGCATGTAGGGGCTCAATCCCAGGGACCCGATAAAGGCCGCGACCTGGGCCGGCAGCTTGAGGTAGCCCATGGCCACCGCCAGAAAACTCGCTCCGGCAATGATGAAACAGATCATGGCAGATGTCTTGATCGTTCCCTTGATGGCTTCGACCAGGTTCGACCACTTCAGGTCTCCCAGCAGCGCCGCCGCGATCACAGACCCCACGGCACCGACAGCCGCGGCCTCGGATGGTGTGGCCAGGCCGGAATAGATTGAGCCCAGGATGAACAGAATCAATGTCGACACCGGCAACAGCTTGACCACCGCCAGGAGTTTGGCCTTGAGATCGAATCTTTGCCTTTTAACCGGGGCCAGGCTCGGGTTGAGCAAGACCCGGACGATGACGTAGCTCATGCAAAGTCCGGCGACCATCAACCCCGGAATTACACCGGCCATAAACAGCTGGCCGATGGACTCTTCGGCCAGCACCCCGTAGATGATCAGCACGATGCTGGGGGGGATAAGCAGCCCCAGGGTCCCGGCCCCGGCCAGGGAACCGTGGCTGAGCTGCGTGTCGTAACCATCTTCTTTCAACTGGCGCAGGGTGATTTTACCGATCGTGGCCGCCGTGGCCGGCGACGATCCCGAAACGGCCGCAAAAATCGCCGAACCGAGAATGTTGATGTGCAGCAGGCGGCCGGGAATGATTTGAACAAAAGGTCGCAAACCCTCGAAAAGCAGGTCGGACATCCTCGTTCGCAGAATCATCTCTCCGAGAAAAATGAACATCGGCAAGGCTGCCAGGGACCAGCTGTTCAAGCTGTTCCACATGGCCTGCGCCCAGATCTTGGCCACCGGCATGTTGGTCAGGAGCTGCATCGATATGCCGGCGGTGGCAATCAGCGACATGGCGATCCAAACCCCGGACCCCAGCAGCCCGAAAAGCAGTAACATTACGGTAACAAGCGTGACGTTCATCAATTTTTCCCGGCGTCGTGGGCGACTTTGTATTGTTGGAATCCTCCAACGATCAGGGCGGTGAGACGGGCGAAGATCTGGAGGGTCAGCAGGGCCATCCCCACAAGGATGATGGCCTGCGGGATATACAGGGGTGTCTCGGCCGGCGTGTAGGCCGTGAGATTTCGGGCTTTGGAAGTCAGGACCAGTTCCCAGATGAAAACACATGACAGACCGGACAAAATCATCACGAACACCAGGCAGCCGATCTCCAGCACAAAGGCGCTCATGGCCCCCAGTCTTTCCCGTAAAAAGGTGATTCGTATATGGGCGTCCTCCCTGAAAGAGAATCCCATACCGAGATAAATCATGGCCGCCAGAGCGTACCCCGAATACTCACCGGAAACCTCAGTGGAGGATCCCAGGAAGTTTCTGAGAATGACCTCGGACAGGATCAGCAGGACCATCCCGCAAAAAATCAGGGCCGACAGGGTAGCGCCGACATCGGAAAGCCGGTTGATCGGGTTCACCAGAACCGCAAAAAGCGGATGTTTTTTCTCCTCGGGTGACGCGTTCATGGCAATATCCATGGGTTGGTGCCTGCAAGCCCACCTCGCTGATGCCGGCGTCGGGCATTTGCGGCCGTTAGCCGGGGGGACTGAAAACACACAGGTTGTCAGGGGGCCGAAAATCACGGCCCCCGTGGAGAAATCGATCGTTCCTATTTGAGTTTTTTGCTTTCTTTGTCAAACGTTGCCAGAACTTCCTTACCGACCTTGCCCGTCTTTTTCAGCCAGTCGTTAATGACATCCTGACCGCTGGCCTTAAGTTTGGCGGCCAGTTCGTCGGGCACCTCGGTGGTAATGGTCATGCCGTTATCGGCACAGGTTTTCTCATCGTTGACCATAGCCTCTTCGGCAATCTGCCACTGGCGGAGTTCCATCTCCTTGCCGATCTTCACAAAGACCGCCTGCTGTTTGGGGGTCAGAGCATTGAAGCTGTCCAGGTTGATATTGATCATGTTCAGCGGAATGGCGAAGTTGACGCGGGTGGTGTCCGAAAGTACTTCCCAGAATTTGCCGGCAACCGCGCTCTGGGACGACGTCAGAACCGAGTCGATGGTTTTGGTCGCCAGAGCGGGATAAACGTCCCCCCATGACATGACGACGGCGTTTGCCCCGCCCTTTTTAAGGACCTCAGTGCCGTTCTTGTCATAGGTCCGGATACGCAGCCCTTGCAGATCCTCGTATTTTTTGATCGGCCGGTTGGCATGAATTGAGCTGGGTGGCCAGGGCGCCGTATACAGAATCATCTGGTTGAATTTTTTGGCCTCCGCATCGTAATGCGGCCGAACGATTTCCAGGAGGAGTTTGGCCTCCTTGAAACCCTTGATCAGAAAAGGCGAGGTGCTGAGACCGAAAATCGGCGACGTTCCCACGGCGGCACCCATCAGCACGCTCTGAATCGGCACAATGCTGTCGGCTACGGCCGTGAAGCGGTCTTCGTCCTTGAGCCCCAGGGCCCCGCCTTCGTGCACCGTGATGAGGACTTCTCCAGTCAGTGCCTCGTTGATCCGCTTGGCAAATTCGCGGCAGGTTTCGGCGTGCATATTGGCGCCGCTGTAAGTGGTAGCGATGTTCAGTTCCACGACGGCCGCCGCAGGATTTCCGATCAACACAACGCACAAGACCAGACCAAAGGCTACCCACAGTTTTTTTGACATGAGAGGACTCCTTTCAAAATTGGTTAAGTTGGGCAAAATCTATCCCAGATCGACCCGGTCATGCAGCGCACTGAACTCTTTGCGCACAGACGCCACTTGATCAATGTCGACTTCCACCGTAATCAGACATTCTTTATCTTTCCCCTGGGCCAGGACGTTTCCCAACGGGTCGACCATCATGCTGTTACCCGCGTAGGCTGATCCGGCATCCATACCGGCGCAGTTGCACGATATTAGAAAAGCCTGATTCTCCATGGCCCGTACACGATTGAAAAGGACCCAGGGTTCCAGGCGAACCGCCGGCCAAGCAGAAACCACCAGAAAAAAAACCGCACCGAGATCGACCATTTTGCGAAACTGTTCCGGAAACCGCAGATCGTAGCAGGTGGCCAATCCGACTCTCCCCCACGGCGTGTCGGTCACGACTACTTCTGTGCCGCGGGTGAGCAGGTCGCGCTCGCTGGACTGGTAGCCGAACAAGTGAATTTTGCGGTAAGCGGCGGTCACGTTCCCTTGGGAGTCAATCAGCAAACTGGTATTGTACAGCCCTTCCGTTCTCCGTTCGACAAAACTGCCCATCAAAATGTGGCGTCCTATCGCCGCGGCCTTTTCCCTGAACGCCTGGACGACAGGCCCGTCAATGGGTTCGGCATCGACCGGGTAGCGGTCAAAACGGAAAAAACCGGAAGGCCACATTTCCGGCAGAAGGATCAGCTCACTCGACGATGCCTGATCCACCAACGCCAGGGCATGCGCCGTCGCTTCCGCTTTTGATACCTCCCGCCTTCCCAACTGGATACTGGTGACTTTCATGATGCAAATCATTTTGGGCGTTGACTGCCGAATCATCGGGGAATACAGATGTTTCTACATATCACAACGCGGGTCAGCAAGCAAAATATAGTTCACGTGCACCACGCGCACTTGTTCGTTGTTCGCATGTCAAAGAACGAAGTTGACCTTCATTCGATCAGACAAATGAGCGACCACAGGCATGCAAGATGACGCTGCTGGCGATGCGACATCACAGGCCTGCATAGACCGAGGATTGGCTTCGGCAAAAAGAATCCGGCACATCCGCCAACCGGTCCTTGAGACATCTTTTCCGAAACCGCTTACCGCTTTTTTGCTACCCCGTTCAAATAGCGCGTCATGATCCGCAGGTCCACTACCATCGGTTTCAAGCACCTTGACAATACCGGGTTCCTCATCTATTTTCCCCTTGATTTAAATCCCGACGGGCCTCTGCCGGGAATCCACTTGCACAAGTACCCGACCATTGGGCTAAAGGAGAATGTCGTGCCACTGGAAGAACTGAAAGCTCAGATTGAAGAAAAGCATCTCGTGGTCAACCGGATCCGGGAAGAGATCGGCAAAGTTCTGGTGGGCCAGCGGGATCTCATCGACGGCCTGCTCATGGGGCTGTTCACCCGGGGGCACATTCTGATCGAGGGCGTACCGGGCCTGGCCAAAACCAGTGCGGTCAAGGCCCTGGCCGACACGGTTCACGCCGACTTCAAACGCATCCAGTTCACCCCCGACCTGCTGCCGGCCGACCTGGTGGGAACGGAGATCTACCGCCCCAAAACCGGTGACTTCAGCATAAAAAAAGGCCCACTGTTTAACAACATCATCCTGGCCGACGAAATAAACCGGGCCCCTTCCAAGGTTCAATCGGCGCTCTTGGAAGCCATGCAGGAACGCCAGGTCACCATCGGCGACACCACCTTCCCGCTGGCCGACCCCTTTCTGGTCATGGCCACCCAGAACCCCATCGAACAGGAGGGCACCTACCCGCTGCCCGAGGCTCAGGTGGACCGCTTCATGCTCAAGATTCTGATCGATTACCCGGACAAGGTCGAGGAGAAGGAGATCATGAATCGGGTCGGCTTCGACGCCCCGAAAGCCGTTCAGCCGGTGCTGGACCCGGTGGAGATCATCGCTATCGGTGGTTTGATCAACGGCGTGTACATGGACGAAAAGCTCAAAGACTACATCGTGGACCTGGTTTTTGCCACGCGCAACCCGGCAGCCTACCATGTCGATGTCTCCCATTACATCCAGTTCGGGGCTTCGCCCCGGGCCACCATCTTCCTGAGCCTGGCCGCCCGGGCCTACGCCTTTTTGCAGGGCCGGGCCTACGTGACGCCCCAGGATGTGAAGACCATTGCCCCGGCCGTGCTGCGCCACCGGATCCTGTTGACTTATGAGGCCGAAGCAGAGGATATCGGCACGGATCAAATCATCGGCCGCATCTTTGATTCGGTGGAGGTACCGTAAGTTCAGGGTTCAGGGTTCAGGGTTCAGGGTTCAAAACAAGTAACCGTTCTGTTTTTGAATATAAACGAATTTAATCCTTCAATTTGCATTTTCGAGCGCCAACGACAATCATGCTTTCCCCCGATCTCATCAAGAAAATCAAGAAAGTCCACATCAAAACCGGCCGCATGGTCAACACGATGATGGCCGGACAGTACCGTTCGGTGTTTCGTGGGGCTGGCATCGAGTTTGAAGAGGTGCGTGAGTACACGCCCGGAGACGAGGTGAAAAGCATTGACTGGAAGGTGTCGGCCCGCATGGGAAAGCCTTTCATCAAACGCTATCGGGAGGAGCGGGAGCAGGTGGTCATGCTTCTGGTGGACATGAGCGGCTCCGGCCGCTTCGGCACTACGCAGAGTATCAAGCGGGAGACCGCCGCGGAAATTGCCGCCATCCTGGCCTTCAACGCCATCCGCAACAACGATAAGGCCGGAGCCATTTTGTTCACCGATCAGGTGGAGCGCTACATCCCTCCAAAAAAAGGGTCGGCCCACGTCTGGCGGCTCATCCGTGAAATTTTCACTTTCCAGCCTGAGCACGCCGGTACCGATATCGTCGAAGCG
>RCNC010003057.1_pt1 | contig 11001 bp, 10 predicted proteins | sample 2041301 | NCBI WGS metagenome assembly RCNC01 (sample SAMN09708231, study PRJNA481090) | Marine sediment metagenome, whole genome shotgun sequencing project. | biome: marine sediment; feature: ocean; material: sediment; isolation source: Sewage treatment plant 13A marine sediment (STP13A) ... | reverse complement strand
TGTAAACTGCCAGGAGTAATAAAAATAATAATAAATTGTAATGGATTTAAACGTATCATGTCCGGTTCCAATAACCAACTACGACCAGGTAACCATGGCTCATGGTGGAGGTGGAAGTCTTTCTAATCAATTGATTGAAAAGATGTTCCTTCCAGAACTATCAAACCCCCTTTTAAATGAAGGGCATGATGGAGCCATTTTTGATCTTCCTGGAAAGCTTGCTTTTTCAACCGACTCTTTTGTAGTAAATCCCATTTTTTTTCCAGGCGGAGACATTGGAGACCTGGCAGTTAATGGTACTGTAAATGACCTGGTATGTTGTGGTGCTGTTCCTCGTTACCTTTCCCTCGGAATGATAATTGAAGAAGGATTTTCCATGGAAGAACTCTGGCAGATAGTTCAATCCATTGGAAAAGCGGCCAAGATAGCAGGTGTCCAGGTAGTAACAGGCGATACTAAAGTGGTGGATAAGGGAAAAGGCGATAAAATATTCATCAACACTTCTGGAATTGGCCATATTCCAGCTAATATTAACATTAGGCCAAAACGGGCACAAGCCGGGGATGTTGTAATAATCAATGGTAAAATTGCTGAACATGGGGTAGCCATTATGTCCTCACGTGAAGGTCTTGAGTTCGAAACCTCAATTATTAGCGATACCATGCCTTTAAATGATCTTATGAATGAAGTTTACAGTGTTACCAGGGATGTCCATGTACTTCGTGACCCTACCCGCGGTGGTGTTTCCAGTGCCTTAAATGAAATTGCCAAAACTGCCAATGTAGGGATTGAGATTAATGAAAAAGATATCCCTATTTCCGAGCAGGTAAAAGGTGCCTGCGAGATTCTGGGACTTGATCCTCTATACATAGCCAATGAAGGGAAAATACTAATCATCGTCCCTGAAGAGTATAGCGAACAAATCCTGGAGAAAATGAGGAGACATCCAGCCGGACAAGATTCTTCAATAATTGGATCTGTCAACTCAGAAATGAAGCGAATGGTGCGAATGAAAACGAGTATAGGTAGTACCCGGATTGTTGATATGATTTCTGGAGAACAGCTACCCAGGATTTGTTAAAATCGTGATATTCATATATATTCTATTCTCCATTTCAGAACTACAATTCAGGTAAATCTAATAGTCTATCTAAAAAAATTGAGATTAAAATCCAATTTTACTGTTAAATAATTAACAGTAATTTAAAAAAATTCAGTATATTACAGTTTGAATTCAATAACAAAACTGTAATGCGCGGACCTCTTTCCATTATAACGAAAAATGAGAAGATGCGCGCTATCATTGACTTTTCTAAAAAAACAACAGAGTCAAATAGCTCAGTCCTATTAATTGGTGAAACCGGCGTAGGCAAAGAGGTCTTAGCAGAATATATTCATGGAACCAGCAACCGGTCTCAAAACTCATTTGTACGAATTGGTCTATCAGCCATGCCATCAGATCTCATGGCAAGTGAATTGTTTGGCCATGAGCAGGGTTCATTTACCAGTGCTCATAGGCTAAAGAAAGGTCTATTTGAAATTGCCGATGGAGGAACTTTATTCCTGGATGATATTGATGATGTCCCGCTTGAAATTCAAGCCAAGCTTTTGAGGGTTCTGGAAGCCAGAGAATTAATGCGAGTAGGCGGAACACATCCAATTCACATTGATATCCGTTTAATTTCAGCATCTAAGGTAGATCTCAAAGAATTGGTGCAACGTAAGCTTTTCCGTGATGATCTGTATTACAGAATTAATGTTATACCTATTGAAATTCCTCCTCTCCGTGAACGCAGAGACGATATTCCCTTGCTGGTGGACCATTTCATCAAAATGTTTTCCCCTGATAAAGCCTTGAAAGTATCGACTGAGGCTATGGTTGCCATAATTAACCATCCCTGGCCAGGCAATGTTCGTGAGTTGCGTAATGTGATACAAAGAATGTCACTCATAAGTTCTGATGAAATAAAAATTTCAGACCTCCCTAATGAATTTAATAAAGAATCTCCTTTAATTCAAATTGTTAGAGCATGCAATCTCTGCTTTATCAATGAGAATTTCAATTTTAACCAGATTGTTCATTGTGTTGAATCTAACCTGATCAAGGAAACACTGAAAGAATCAAATGGAAACCAATCAGAGGCAGCCAAAAAATTAGGATTAAGTCTTTCAACTTTTCGCGATAAAATGAGAAAATACATACATACAACCGCTTGCGAAAACAAGCTATAAATTCAACATCAGTTAATTCTCACCTTACAAAACATCAACGGAATCACGCAGTATAATTTGCGGAAATCCGCAGATTAGAAATAATCTTCAAACAAGAAATCCTTTTGTATTAAAACCAAATACCTGCTAAATGACCAACTGTATTGAGAAGTACAATTGAACATAAAATACACATAAATCATGGCACACAAGTTGCCTTAGACTATTCTATTAAACCCTAAGTATTTAATTATGTCTGCAATGAAGGCAGATACTTTCTCTCTGAAAGGTCAAATTCTGGAAATATTAGACCAGGATGAATCTACCACTATTAAAATAATTTGCAAACCAGAATGGATTCTGTTAAATATTACAGAACCCGGTGATTATAATTTGGGTGATAAAGTAATGGTCGACGGGCAGTTTAGGGTTAAGGGAGTGTATAAGATTGATCTGAAAGAATCAAAAAGTCTAAAATAAAACTCAATTAGTAATTTAACCAATTAAGGAGGCAAACATGAACAACAAACGTCCAACTGTTTACGAGGAGCTGCAGGAAAAAGGGTATTCGCGTCGAGAATTCCTTACTTTTTGCGGACTAATGAGTGCCTGGCTTGGACTGGAGGCTACTGGAGCATCTCAAATTGCAAAGGCTCTAGAAACCAAAGCTCGCTTGCCTGTAATTTGGATGCATTTCCAGGAATGTACCTGTTGCAGTGAATCATTTATCAGGTCATCTCACCCAATTGTGAGTGATATCGTCCTCGACAAGATTTCTCTGGATTATACCGAGACCCTCATGGCAGCAGCCGGCCATCAAGCCGAAAAATCATTGCATGATACCATGCAGAACTATAAGGGAGAATACATTCTTCTAGTTGAGGGTTCGGTTCCAACAAAGGAGGATGGTATATATTGCTGTATTGGTGGTAAATCTGCTGTCGATATACTGAAAGAAACTGCTGAAGGAGCAAGTGCTATCATAGCCTGGGGGAATTGTGCATCTTCTGGATGTGTCCAGGCAGCCAATCCAAATCCTACAGGAGCCACTCCTATACATAAACTGGTGCATGGCAAACCTTTGATTAATGTTCAGGGCTGTCCACCCATTGCAGAAGTTATGGCGGGGGTGATCGTACATATCTTAACTTTTGGCCGTATACCCGCCCTGGATAGCCTGAACAGACCCAAAGCATTCTATTCAAGAAGAGTGCATGATACCTGCTATCGACGTCCAAATTATGATGCCGGGTTGTTTGTTCAGACTTTTGATGATGAAAATGCAAAAAGAGGTTATTGTCTGTATAAGATGGGTTGCAGGGGACCAAATACCTATAATTCCTGTGGTGTTATAAAGTGGAACAACGGTGTAAGTTTTCCAATTCAGTCAGGACACCCTTGCATTGGTTGCAGTGAAGCAAACTTCTGGGATGATGGCCCATTCTATCAACATCTAAAGTCATTCCCAGGCTTTGGTATTGAAAGCACATCAGATAAAGTAGGACTTGGATTGGGCATTGCTACAGGTGTTGCTCTTGGCGCTCATGCGGTTATGACAAACATTCGAAAAAGAAGACTTGTAAATAAGGGCATGAGGGAAATTGAAATGGAAAATCAAAACACTTAAAAAGGAGGTCAAAATGGCAAACAGAATAGTTGTTGATCCTGTAACAAGAATTGAAGGCCACCTTAGAGTGGAGGCTGAAATAAAAGATGGTAAAATTGTTGATGCATACAGCTCCGGGACCATGGTTCGGGGACTGGAACTCATCCTCAAAAACCGTGATCCCAGAGATGCCTGGGCATTTGTAGAAAGAGTTTGTGGTGTATGTACCACAGTGCATGCCCTGGCTTCCGTTCGTTCCGTTGAAGATGCTTTGGGTATTGTTATTCCCCCTAATGCAGAGTTGATTAGAAACCTGATGTTCTGTGCGCAGTATATGCAGGATCATGTAGTACATTTCTATCATCTACATGCGCTCGATTGGGTAGATGTAGTTTCCTGCCTGAAAGCCGACCCAAAAGCTACTTCAGAAATTGCACAAAGCATTTCAAATTGGCCAAAAAGTTCGTTTGGTTATTTTTCTGATATCCAGAAAAGAATAAAATCTTTTGTGGAAAGCGGCCAGCTTGGGATTTTTGCCAATGGTTATTGGGGGCATAAGGCGTACAAATTGCCCCCAGAAGTCAATTTAATAGGAGTGGCCCACTATCTCGAAGCCCTGGAATGGCAGAAAGAAATAGTTAAAGTACACACCGTATTTGGTGGAAAAAACCCACATCCCAATTACCTGGTTGGTGGAGTTCCCTGCTCAATAAACATTGATGAAAACAATGCACTGAATGCTGAAAGACTTGCACTGGTTGGCAAACTTTTCGAAGATGCCAAAACCTTTGTAGAGCAAGTATATATCCCTGATCTTGTAGCAATTGCTGGATTTTACAAATCCGATTGGGCTGCTATTGGAGGAGGCTTACCAAACTACTTATCCTATGGCGACTTACCCACAAACGGATATGGCGATGTGGAGAGTTTCAAATTTCCCAGAGGGGCAGTTTTGGGACGTAACTTAAATGAATTACATGAAGTCGATGGAACAGATGGAGATCAAGTTCAGGAATTTATTAAACATTCCTGGTATAACTACTCAGGTGGCGATGAAAAGGGTCTTCATCCATGGGATGGAGAGACAGAATTAAATTACACCGGCCCCAAACCTCCTTATGATTTCCTTAATGTTGATGATAAATATAGCTGGTTGAAAACTCCCCGCTGGAAAGGACATGCTATGGAAGTTGGGCCCTTATCTCGCTTGCTTGTAGGCTATGCAGCAGGGAATGAGGAAATAAAGGAAGTAGTCCACTATGGCCTTGAAGCTTTGGACGCTCCGGTAGATGCCCTTTTCTCAACCCTTGGCAGAACAGCAGCCCGCGGACTCGAAACTAAACTAGTAGCAAAATGGTCAATGGAATTTTACAATCAGCTACTGGATAATATTAAGAATGGTATCACATCTACGTTCAATTCTGAAAAATGGAATCCTAAAAGCTGGCCTCCAGAGGCCAAGGGAGTTGGCTTAACAGAGGCTCCAAGGGGAGCTCTGGCTCACTGGATAAAGATAAAGAATGAGAAAATAGACAATTACCAGCTGGTTGTTCCAAGTACCTGGAATGCATCACCACGAGATCCAAATGGTCAGAAGTCGGCCTATGAAGCATCTTTAATTGGAACGCCTATTGCTGACCCTGAAAATCCACTTGAGATTTTAAGGACCATCCATTCTTTCGATCCTTGCATAGCCTGCGCTGTGCATGTGTATGATGAGAAAGGGACATACGTTCACCAGATCCAAACATTTTAGCCATGGAACAGAATATTCTCAAATTAGATCCTAAACTCAAACTGGTATATGTCTGGCAACAACCGGTAAGAATATTTCACTGGGTAAATGCTCTGGCCATTCTGGTTTTATGCCTTACAGGCTATTTAATTGGTGCTCCCCTGGCAATACAAAACGGAGCAGAGGCATCATTTAGCTATTGGTTTGGGATTATCCGGACGATACATTTTATAGCCGGTTATGTTTTCTTCTTTAATTTCATTTTCAGACTCTACTGGGGATTTGTTGGAAATGAATATGCAAAATGGGATAATTATATCCCTTTTAGGAAAAAACACTGGAAAGGAATCTGGGAAGTACTGAAAGTAGATATTTTTCAATTCAAACTTGGACCCTATGAAACAGTAGGTCATAATGCGCTTGCCAGCACAAGTTATTTCATCATCTTTATAGCATTCATTTTCCAATGCCTGACAGGATTTGGTTTGTACGCTGCTATGAGTCCTTCTTGGTTCCCAAAGTTATTTTCCTGGTTTGTACCACTGGTAGGAGGTGATATGATAGCCAGGCATATTCATCACCTAGTAATGTGGATATTTATTATCTTCTCCATGGTACATATTTACCTCGTTTTTTATCATGATTATATAGAGAGGAACGGTGTAACATCCTCTATGATTGGGGGCTGGAAATTTATTGAAGTTCCGGAGGACGATGAAAATGAAAAGTAATCTTAAACTGAAAAACTTTAGTTTAAGTTACAGTAGCTTGAGTAGTAAAGAATCCCGGTTTCCCGGGATTCTTTGTTTTTCATTGTATTTAAAGAAACGAATTAATATATTCGACAAACATTTCAAATAGAAAGCTCAGGCATGTCAAAAAACAAAACTCCAAAAGAAAATATATTAGTACTAGGTATCGGCAATATCCTATTGCAGGATGAAGGTATTGGAGTTCATGCCATTCAGGAAATGGAAAGAATGGAATGGCCTGAATACATTCACCTTCTGGATGGAGGGACCGGGGGCTTTCACATTTTATCACTTTTGCAAGAATATAATACAATCATCATGCTTGATGCCAGTCTGGATAAAAGCCCAATTGGTACCGTTAATCTTATCGAACCTAAATTCTCAAAGGATTTTCCAAAAGCTCTTTCTTCGCACGACATAGGCCTGAAAGATTTAATAGACTCCGCGATCCTGCTGGATTCTTTACCAAAAATTTACCTTATCACTATTACCATTAGTCCCGACCAGGATATTGGCATGGAACTGTCCAGCAAAATTCAGAATTCAATTCCCCAAATAATATCCCAGGTAAAACAAATTCTTTCCTTATGAAACATATTATTATAACTGGTAGTTCTCGAGGAATCGGTTTAGGATTGGCCAAATCCTTTCTTGACTTAGGTTGCTCGGTAAGTATCTCTGGTCGATCAGAAGAAGTTTTAAACCAGGCTATAATAGACCTAGAAAAATCCTATGAAAAAAAGCGTATCCAGGGGCTTGTGTGTGATGTTACCCAGAATGATGATATCCAAAAGCTATGGAATCTGGCTATAGAGAAATACAGCAAAGTAGATATCTGGGTCAATAATGCTGGGCAGGGACAAGACTATAAATATATTTGGGAACTTGAAAAGGATAAAGTAAGGAGTATCGTAAATACCAATATAACGGGCCTTATTTATGGCTGCCAGGTTGCATACAACGGAATGGCCGAGCAAGGCTATGGGAAAATTTTTAATATGGAGGGTTTCGGCAGCAACGGTATGAAGCGAAAAAAACTTTCAGTCTATGGTACTACAAAATCAGCTGTCACTTATTTTACTGGATCTTTCGTAAAGGAAATCGAGAAGTCACCAGTATTAGTAGGAACCATTGCCCCGGGAATGGTGGTAACGGACCTATTGTTGCAGCCAATTCATAAGGATCATCCGGAATATAAGACTACTATAAAAGTCTTTAACCTGATGGCTGAAAAAGTCGAAGTAGTTACACCATGGCTAGCAAGTAAAATGCTAAAATCAAGAAAACAGGGCACTAGTATTAACTTTAGTCCTACATGGAAAATGATGCTAAAAGCTCTTAAAAATCTTATTACTAATCGTTCTATTATTCCTCAAATAGAAAAGCAATAATATTTTGACATCCAATTTCTAAACTTTAAAATTGGCCTAACAATTTACCAATCAGGATCAATTCTTTATCATTCCTCCCAAAATGTAACATATGCTCCATTAAATGCAACATAGGTTGTTGTATTATTAATAAACATCGCTCATTTTAGTATTAAATAGAAACTTAAGCTACAAGTTAGCAGAACCAAGAGATATATTTATTTGATTTCTATTTATTTATTAAAATTAGCAGCCATGAAACATTTAATTAGTTATTTTATTTTGATCCTAATGATCTCCTTTTCCTTCCCTGCAAAAACAGTTTTTCTAAAAGGGACTACGAATTGTGCCCTTGGTGATTTTATCATTGAAAAGTCATCTGAGCTGGTAGTTCTTGATGGATATAAGTTGGACACCTACACCATCTCATATGAAAATTCTGCAAAAACAGTCTCTGTGGCTGTTCGAACCGAAGAGGATTGCTGCAGATATATTGTATTCATTGATGAACTATCTGTTCAATATATATGTTATAAGGAATATTTTGGTGTTCTGACACACGATAAAGGACTAAACAACCAGGGTTTTGTGACAGATGCAAACATGCTTGATAAGTCGTCCTATTTTTATCAAAAGCTTATAACAAGAGACAAGGATGAGAAAAGCCTGAAAGGGTGCCTTGGTTTAATTGCAGCCTATTATCCGATGCTTTTAACAGATATGGAAAAGGTATTTGCCTGCAACATTAGTTAATTAATAATATTGGGGACCGCCATTTTTGTATAAATGGGGTTATGAGTAGTAAACAGGGAAGATATCCACCTGGAATTCTTTCCTGTTTACGTTTATAATTGATCTCAATAATTTTTAAAAAATCCAATTAAGTATTTGCATGGACCCTTTGCTTAGATACTTCCTCCTGTCCCGTATCTATCAAAAGTTCATCAGAATATACTACCCCTGCCCTCTCTCGAAGATTATAATTTGAGGCCATCGACTGACCATAGGCACCTACACTCCATACAGCCAACAAGTCCCCACGAAATGTAGAAGGCAATGAAATATCTCTTCCAAGAAAATCAGTAGTTTCGCAAACTGGCCCAACAATATCGTATAAATTATCATCCTTGGTTCCAGCCACACCTATCTCATTTTGCGTCAAATTGTCAATTTTGTGAACAGAGTTATACAAAGCAGGTCGGATAAGTTCTGTCATACCTGCATCAACTACAGCAAAACTCTTGCTTCTTCCATTTTTAATAAACAAAACCTTAGCAATTAAAGTCCCCATATGTGCAACCACCGAACGGCCTAATTCGAAATGAACATGCTGCAAGGGCTTCACTTTTAAAGTCTGATGGATAGTTTCAAAAAACTTCCCAAAATCAGGAATCGAATTTAATTCAGGATTTACATAATCGATACCCAAACCACCACCCAGGTTTAATATTGAAAGATTAAAACCTTTGCCTCCAATATATTCATTTACCTCATTTACCTTTAGGCAAAGCTCTTTAAAGACTGACAGGTCCGCTATTTGTGAACCAATATGGAAATGAAGGCCAATGAGTTCCACGTTCTCAAGAGTACTGACCGCAGATAAAACTTCATCCAACTCCCACAATTGAATGCCAAACTTATTTTCCTCTATTCCTGTGGTTATGTATGCATGGGATTTACTATTTATATGAGGGTTAATTCTCAAGGCAATTTTTGCGATTACACCCATCTTCGATGCAATCTGGCTAATTACACCAATCTCCTGTTTGGATTCACAGTTAAAACATCCTATATTTCCAATCAAGGCAGCTCGAATCTCGGTATCGGTTTTGCCCACCCCTGCATAATATATATCTTCAGGCGAAAAATTAAGCTCCAGTGCTTTCTTCACCTCATTCCCACTTACACAATCTGCACCAAAACCAGCTTCACTAATTATCTGAAGGACCCTGTCATCTGTATTGGCTTTCAGTGCATAATGAACAGTATAATCGTACTTCTCAGATTCCTTCTTTAACCGATCAACAGTAGTTTGTAGCAAGTCTAAATCATAATAATAAAAAGGCGTTTCCTTTCCTTCAAATGCATTGATATCAATTTTCTTAAGCATAGCTGAAATGTTTGTTGAAAAATTTCTGATGAAGAGATTCAAGTGATCTCTTTTTATCGGCTGATTTTACCAATAATGATATATTATTCATACTTCCGCCATATGAAATCATCCGGACTGGTATGTCTTTAAATGCATCCAGTACAGTTCTTGCCATCCCTGTTTCCTCCGCCATAAAATCGCCTACCACACAAACAATAGTCTGGTCAAGATCGTAATCAACCTCCCCGAACTTTTTTAAATCTGCCAGAATGGTGTCAAGGTTCTTAGGGTTATCAATGGTTAAGGAAACACTAATCTCTGAAGTTGAGATCATATCAATGGGTGTTTCATGGTCCTCAAAAACCTGGAAAACTTTTCTCAGGAAACCATAGGCCATAAGCATTCTGGCTGACCGTATCCGAATGGCTATAATCCCATCCTTTGCAGCCACTGATTTAACTTTATCTCTTCTTGAGGTAGAGGATATTAATGTTCCAGGTGCATCGGATTTAAAGGTGTTTTTAAGTTTGAGCGGTATGTTTTTTACCTGTGCAGGAAATACACATTTCGGATGTAAGATAGCAGCACCAAAATAAGACAGTTCAGCTGCCTCCCTGTAGGATAGTTCTTTAATAGGCATTGTTGAAGACACCATTCTGGGATCATTATTATGCACTCCATCAACATCGGTCCAGATTTGGATCTCATTAACATCTAAAACAGAACCTATTAAACTTGCTGAATAGTCACTCCCATCTCTTCCAAGATTATCTATCTCACCAAAATAATTTCTGCAGATATAGCCCTGTGTTATATATACCTCCGCCTCCGGAGCACTATGCATACATTTCTTAATATTACTTTCAATATAATACATATCCGGTTCACAATCCTTATCTGTACGCATAAAATTTAATGCATAAATTAACCTGGAATTCTGCCCCAGCGTTTCTAATAAAAAATAAAAAATCTCAGATGAGAGCAATTCCCCCTGTGCGAGGATTTCTCTTTCATACTCATCTGTTAAGTCCTCGGCATTCAGAGCATATAACTTTTCGAAACTTTTTGCAATAAGGGCTTCTAATTGTGAAAGGTGATCTTTGCTACTAAATAATACTGAAATATATTTTTCATATTCATATTTAAGTTCCAGTATCTTCACCAGCGCGTGTGAGTCCTGGCTTGGAGCCGGGGCGGCTGCACACAGCAGGAGAGCGAGGATGAGGCCAAGGCAC